>Ga0209174_10000558_pt1 | contig 27888 bp, 25 predicted proteins | sample JI91814BDNA_FD_187505 | JGI IMG/M metagenome (GOLD analysis project Ga0209174, IMG submission 187505) | Wastewater effluent complex algal communities from Wisconsin, to seasonally profile nutrient transformation and Carbon sequestration -... | ecosystem: Engineered > WWTP > Effluent > Algae...
GGGGAAGAGGATGAGGCGACGGTGCGGGCGGTGGAGAGGACGCGGAGGGCGTTTCAGGCGCTACGCGGTGGTGCCTCGAAGCGAGCACGCGGCTAACGACTGGCCGTCCGGCGCACCGGACGATGTCCGGTATACCGGACAAGCTGCGGCGGCTCGTGGGCAACTATTGCTCACTGCCATTCCGACGGATGACGGCGCAGGTGCATGATTCGGCACACCGTGGCGCGTCGCTTGCTCGATGCATTGGACATGCTCGACTTGCCGCCGCGGCTTCAGCAAGATGGCCGCGCTCAGATGCGTTCGCTATCGCTTCTTTTCTCCGCAATCGTGTTGCTGCTGCTTGGTTCAGCCTCGGCGCAGCAGCCAACCATTCTGCCGCATCGGCCCTGGCTACCTGGCTTCGGCGGTCTCTGTGATGGCGGGCCGCTGGTCTGTACTCGGATCGATGAGATGGCCTTTCAGGCGCATGCAGACTTGATTTTCTCGTCGAGCACACCGCAGCGGGGCCTTTCCTTCGTAACTCCCTATGGGCTCTCCTTTTCGCTTTTGTCCCGGCTTGAGTTTGGCGTCCATTCCCAGACTTCGGTGTGGACTCCGCTTTCGAGCGATGTCCCGACCTGGCAGCAAGGACCACTCCGATTCTCTGTGAAAGGAGTCCTTTGGCCATGGCGGAGCAACCCTCATCAACAGCTAGCTCTCGTCGCCAGCTACGAGCAGGAAGTGCGCGTGTGGAACTTCGACGGTGCCAATCAGCTTGGACTCCTAAGCGATCTTGCGGCACTCCGTATTTCTCTGAACAAGCCGGTTGGGCTTGCCGAAATCGGACTCCAAGCCGGGCTTCTGTTCGATTGGGGAGGTCGGTTCGCTACCGTCGAGATGGGCGCACGTACAGGGCTCCATCTACCCTTCCTTCCTGAAGTCAAAGTGTTTGCAGAAGGAGCGATTCGCGGAATCCCGAAGCTGTCCTATGTGAACCCTGACAAGGAGATTCCGGGCGCTTCCGATCCAGCAAATCCTCTTTCCCTTGGCGCAGTGTTGAGTTTCGGAGTAGTGACTCGACCCCGTCAGTACATGGACTTCGCTCTCGCGGTCAGCGTCGGATTCGGTGATGTTGCGCCGCTCGCTGTGATGCTGCGCGGGCCACTCGATTTTTCGGTTGGGAAAGGATATCCGTATCCAGAAAGTCTGGCGCTCGAAATTCTGCGCGATGCAGCGGAATGGATCGCAGAGAAGTTTCGTGAACTCCCTGAGCCGATTCGGGAGACCTGCGTATTATTCGGTTCTGACGGAAAGCCGATCGCAACGCTGGGGACTCTGTCCGAGGATGGGAAGCACTGCGATTTTCAAGGAAAGCGTTATCGCATCGGTGACACGCTTTATCCTGATCCAGTGAATCGACGTATCTGTATCGATCCAGAGGCATCGAGCTGCGTCTCTGTGAATCCTCCCTCGCGAGAGCTGATGCCAACGAGCGATCCACGTCCATCTGAGTCGATGACAGCGCCCCAGGTGAAGCCCCGACGGTCGCTCAGTCAGGAAGAAGCAGAACTTCTGTTTCGGACCCAGGGAGGACTCGGCTTTGTACGTGGAGAACTCGATGAACGCTGCATGCTGAGCGAAGGGAATGCGCAGGTGTCACCAGTCGGACATCGCGAAGGGAATACCTGTGTCGTCGAGAGACCTGTGAAGGACAAGAAGACGGGCAGAACCGTGCGAACAGAACGGGAAGAGATTCCGATTGGGAGTCCGGTGTTCCGTGATCCGCAGAGTGGACGAATCTGTTTGCGTGATGGAGCGAAAGGGAATCGCCATTGTCCGGTCGTCCTCGATGCCGAGCACAATCACGCAATCTCGGACGGTCAGCGAGCAGGCTATCACGGTGCGCTAGGAGTCGCAGATCGAGCGGAGGAGTATCGGAAATCCGCAGACTCTCTAAAACGATTGCTGACCGAACCCGCAGAACTTGGAACCGTTGCGCAGCGTGCCACTGAGAGTGCCCAGAAGGCGGCGCGGACATCCATCGAAACGCTGAGCGATCCCGCCAAAGCCAAAGTCGCCGCCCGCGAAGTGTGGGAATCGACCACCGATAAAGCAGCGAGTCTGCTGAAGAGCGCCGAAGCTTGGTGGAGCAAGCCGAGGGATCGGAAACTCGACGATCTGGCGGAGGCCGGAGGTGGTGCTTTCGTGGATCTTCCGCTCAATGCTGCGGCAGGCGCCATCGTTGGCGGAGCGATCAAAGGAGAGCGCTCGCTGGAGGCTGCGGAGGAGGTTGTGAAGGCAGGTGGGCTCAACCCATTTCGCGGAAGGACCCCGGAGCAGATCGATGAAATGTTTCGCCGTCGAGGATTCGATGCTCGTGGCCCGGATCCAATTCACGGACGAGGCGGGTATGTGAATCCCAAAACCGGACGATCGTTTCACATCGATCCGGGGGCAGAGTATAAGAGAGGCACTGAGTATCCTCACGTCGATGTAAATCGTTTGGGAAACAGCAACCTGCCGAAGAAGAAGTATCCACTTGGTGACAAGCTTCATGACTAAGCCATTCCTTACAATCGAACTGTCCCCGGAAAAGGATGCGGTCGACATCCATGGTGATGACGAGGGACTACGCCGACTCATCGAAAGACTGGAGTCCGTCCTCACGAGCCGTCAGCACGAGCACCTCATGACACCAAGTTGGGGCGGCAGTGAACTCTCCGAGGAACTCCAGCAACCAGACGATCATCTGGTCCACAAATTGAGCATTCATCTGTGGCCAAAAAGGCATTGACTTCCGATGAAGCGGTGATGGAGGGACCGGATTCCTCATGGTCAGCCGCAGGCGCTGAGGGATTTATGAGCGAGTTTCTAATCATCTGTGGGAAGAAGCCTAAGGTCGATGGTCTGGCAAACGTTCTGCTGGTGGACCTAATGGATGCCGAGTCCCTGGTGGTGGAGGCTGCGGAGGCGCTGCTCAGCGCAGAGGAGCGCGCGGAAGCGTTTACGGTGCGCGATGCAGAGGGCTGTTTTGATACTCTGTTTGCAGAGGCACAGAGGGAGCTGCTCGATGGAAAGTCAATCCTCGACACCCGCATCGGTGCGGTACTTCAGCGGGTTCTGCCGAGCGCTAGCCAGCTGCTACTGTGGTACGGAGACGACTGGCAGAACTTGCCGGAAGTTGTCGATGCACAGACGTTCCTACAGCGACTCGATCATGACTTGAGAGCTCCCAGCGGTGAGTCATGGCATAGGTACCGGAATCCGGCGCTCGTGCGAGCAGAGCCGACGAGCCTCCCGTTGGAGCAAGCACGGTAGCTCCAGCGACCACAGACCGCGACGCAACTCCTTCTCTCGCGACTCTTTTCGATTTGCTAATTGCTCCGCAACCAGATGAGCGTGCTCCTTCTGTAGGTGCTCGTAGGACTTCTTTCTGATCGACCTACGGCTGCACAGATTCGATAGTACTTAGGAGCTCTCAACGCTCACGAACTGCATGCAGGCCCAGAGCCACGGGGAATCAAGCAGGCGGCGCAAGCGCGGGATGACCTTCTGTTCGCGTCCATCCAAGAACCAATGCCCGGCGTCGCTTCGTTTTGCCGCGCGTCCATCCTGTAGCATGTCGCGCATCGCTAGAGAGGCAGCGATAGCAGCTGGCTGATTGCGGCCAAACAGGTGCTCATAGAACAAGCAGGAAACTCGGAAGCTAGCGGCGTAGTCCACGTCCCACAGAGCTGCAAGCACGGACTGGACGCCCCGACGCAAGAGAACGCCCGAGAGTCCGAGCCACTCGGCACCGAAGTCCTCACTGCGACTGCGGCCCGAGCGACAGGCGCATAGAACGACCATCGCGGTTCGCTTGGGGATTGGGTCCGTGAGCAAGCGCTCGCAGGATAAGAGCGCATCGCCGCCGACTTGAATGCCCGACTTATCGAGTCGCCAAGGATCGAACTCGCCATGGCAGACTGCGTGGACGAGATCAGCTTGTTCGAGACTGCGTAGAAATTCCTCTTGAGACGGACTCTTGAGCGAAGGAACGGCTTGAGCCGAGCGTCGCCAGATTGATTCCAGTTGGAGTCCGTCGCGTCCGGCCTCTTTCGGAAGCGTGCGGGTGTCTCCAACTATGTATTGGCATTCGCTGAGCGGTCTTGGCTGCTCCGAGTAAACGAAGCTCGTGACAGAGGGCGTCAGCGAGATCGACCGGAAGTCCTCGATGAGGTAGCGAACCTCACCATCTACAGCTCGCCATGCTGCCGCCAATGGAAACGCGGCGAGCGGTCCATGCACCGCGAAGACGAGATCCTGAACGCCCTGTGAACGCAGGCCAGCGGTCACTGGCCCCAGCAGCCGCTCATAGAGAATTCCCAGAATGTGCTCCATGCCGGCCGCACATGCTTCGAGCCTGTCAATTTGGCTGACATCGTCAGCGCTGCGTAGCGCCTCTATGTGCCATTGCCATCCCTTGCCAGGCTTAGTGAGCAGGCCGACCAGCTCCTCCTCGCGCATGTCCAGGGCCTTGGTCTGGACGTTGAGCGTCCCATCCCTGTTTAGAGAGGCGACCAGCGCCGCAGTCCCGAGAGATGAAACGCCGATCTCAATGAAGGCGCTCCCCGGAATCTGCTCTAGACGCTTCAGCAGCGCGGCACTGTCTACCAGCAATGGCGGAGCGGCAGACTCACCCTGCCGTTCTAGAATCAGCGTCCGCGCTTTGCCGTTCTGGGCGAAGCGAAGGAGCACATCAACGTTCTCCCTCCGGCGTATCCCGATGAGCATGCGCGCTGCATAGAAAGTTCCCAACCAACGACCGAGGTGATACCGCACCATCGGCTCGGAAGCGGTGGCACTCCAGACCGACTCCGCTTCAGCGATTGCCCGTTCTGCCCAATCAACAGTAACCATATCCATATCGCTGGGTGGATCGTGGCCGAGGAGCTGCAGGCCGTAGTAATGAGCCCGCAGTGCGCGCTCGGGATCGCCATGCTCTTTGAGCTGAATAGCCAGCTCCTTGAACTTGTCTAGAAGAGCTTGGTCGCCTTCTCTTGAAGCGAAGGGCGGCATGTCTGGCTGGACCCGAACATCAACAATGTTGCCCCAGGTTTCCCATTCCTCAATTGCGCGCCCCTGCCTTGTTTTCAGTGCCTCCAGATTGTTTGCAAGTGCTCGTTCGTGATCGCCAGCACGCGCATGCAATAGTCCCAAGCTGTGGACAGCGCGCGAGTATCCGTCAGAATTCTGTAAGTGCTCATAGAGCGCCTTCGCTTCGAGGAGACTTCGGAAGGCCGGCTCTCGCTGCGCGGGCTCATACTCGCAGAGCTGTTCCTGCGCAATTCCCAGATGTAGCAGAGCATGCGCCAGCGCAGATGGATGGTGATGCCCCTGTCGGCACATTGCTACGGCCCGCTGAAGATCGACGATCGCTCTACGACAGCCTTCCGGTTGTTGATCGCGCGGAAGCTGAACGCGAGCCCAGCCGCGATTTGTCAGCACTTGCTCCCGCAGTCTTTCCTCGGGCTCGATCCGCTCGTTCAATTCTTCGAGCTGATCGAAGTAGTCGATTGCTTGCTGAAGTCTGCCAGGCTCCTGCTTGGCCAACTCTTGGTTCAAGATGCCGAGGTTCAGCAACGCGCGTTTGTGCTCATGGAAGGCGCTGTGGCGCGGCGCCAGCTCAAGGTTCGTCTTGAACAGTTGCTCTGCCTCACGCAAGCGGGGCACTCGGTTCGTATTGCGACGATTCAGCAGGACCGTCCCAAGCTGGTCGACCGAGTCCGGGAGGTGTGGGTCGACACGCGCATGCTTCTCCATCAGAGCCAACGCCAGACGGGCACAGTACTCGGCCAACTCCCAGTCAGCCTCCGTTCGCTCTGCATCATAGGCGAGGAGTGCATAGACCAACTTGTCGCAGAGAAGCACGACGAAGTCCCACGGGAGTGATGACAACGTGCTTTTGTTGGTCCAGCGATGGATTTGAACTGCGAGTCGTTGAACCTCTTCAGGCGTGAACTCCTCCATCTGGGATGTGAAATTGATCACCGAGCGGATGGCTCGCAGTGCCGCTATCGTTGATGTTCCGTCCGGAATCGCCTCGATTTCGCGAAGGAGCATCGGGAGAGCCGACAGGCTCTCGCCAATTCGCATGTACAGTTGCTTGGCATCTCTAAAGATGTCAGCCCACGCGCGCCCAAGCTGACTGCTCAGTAGCCTTTGCACGTATCTCAGCTTCTCAGGCGACGCGCTCCCTTCTTGAAATTGAAGCTCATATCGCCCAGACCGGTCATTCCCTGAAATGGTCCGGCGCGATGGCTTAAACGGCCCTTGGTCCCTCACCCGCTTCTTGGGTTTGGCTTGCCGTTGCTTCCCCTTCGGCGGCTTCTTCATGCCGGAAACCATGTCCGCAGTGTCTCGACGAAGGAGCGGAAGCTAGGGTCAGTGCAGCGCTCCAAGCCGACCTTGCTGGCCAGTTCGTGAAAGAGTGCGGCGGAAGGCTTGATTCCTGACTTGCGGAGCGCTTGTCGCACGGCGGTCTTCGGATCACCCGGCTTCGGTTGCCCATCGGGCCACTGCCCTTGGTCACGCAACCACGGGCGAAGCTGTCCCTCTGAAAAGCCCAGCGCTCTATCGACATGGGGAGAGTCGGAAAACACCCAGACTTCGATCTCTGGGTCGAGGACGACGCAGCGCGCTCGGTCGCCCCACATCGGGGCAAGCCTCTGCTCGACATCCGCAGCCAAGCGCTTCGCGTCGTTGCTTGGCGCTCCATCCCATGCGCGATCGAAGAGCACCAAGGCACGGCATGTCGGATCGGCACTGAACGACTTAAGCACCGCATCGGCGCGCTTGAACGTGCCGCCATCATGCCCGGCCATGGTGTCTCGCACGATTTGGTGGCGTATCGGGCGAACCTTTAGCGCAGGGCTTCGCGCAAATAAGCCCTTCACGGCCTGCTCGATATCGAGATCGGCGACCAGGACGACCAACTCGGGACGATCCATTACTCCATCACTCCTGCCGCGAAGAGTGTTCCGAGATCCGCATTGCCGCGAAGTGACGCGAGGGCAGGATGCTCTGCACCGGGGATGACTTCTGCGCTGCCGTCTTCGGTCTTACGGAAGCACAGGATGTCTTCCGGGCGAGCGAGATTGAGCAGCACGGGCGAGTGCGACGTGCAGAGAAGCTGCGCGCCGTCCATGGTGCTGAGTGCTTGGTAGGCCGTCTCGATGGCGCGGGGATGGATGCCGTTCTCAGGCTCCTCAAGCAAGTACACACCGCCGGGAACGGGGAAGTAGCCCAGGAACGTAAGCGCGATCAGCCGCAGCGTGCCCGTCGACAACACCCACGACGGGACTCGACTACCTCCCGTGTATTCAAGAGCCAGGTAGCAGTGCCGATCCTCGGCGCGTTCCACCGTCGTAATGTCGGACAGCTCAGGGAGCGCCGTGCGGACATGCGCAACAAAACGAGCGAAGACCTCGGGCCGCTGCTGCCGAGCAGACGCGATCAGCCACGGCAGGTTGCCTCCGTCTGGCAAAAGGCGCGTGCTCAGTCCGGGAGGACTCGGGCGGCGCAGTGCCTCGGCGTCCAATTCGATGCGGTCCATGCCTTCGAGCAGCGTTCGCCGGACCCAGTTCGCCGCCGGAAAACGCTCCTCGTCTTCAGGCAGGTTTGTGAGTGCCAGGCGACGAGAGGGCAGCCGGAAGCTCTCTTGCCAGTCGCTCGTCTCGGCAAAGTATTTGTCAGCCCGTCCACTGCTGGTTTTTTGCAAGACTGGACGGCCCGCGACAGCCGCTCTGGAGTCGAGCAGCCTGACCACACCCTGGGATTTTTCCCTCGGCAGGAGGACCAGCCGCTCGTCCTCAATGACCGTCTCCTTGCCTTTGCCAGCATCGACCGCAACCTTGACCGAGTAGCGAATACGGTCGTGTGGGCCAGCACTGAGGGTCGGCGGTAGAGTCAGCTCGACGGCTAGGTCGAAGCCGGCACCTCGCTGCTGGAAGCAGAGCTGGAGTGGATCGCTGACACGACTGCGCACACCCGCACGACTGTCGCCGAGGAGCGCTGACGGCAGCCCTACCCGGAGCAAGTCCCCCAAGAGCGCGATGACGTCGAGAAAGCTCGACTTCCCCGAACCATTTGGGCCAACGAGGAGCTGAAAGGCTCCTGTTTGCACACTTACGTCGCGGAAGAGGCGAAAATTTCGACACTCAACTCTACTAATCATCGCGCCCATCTTATAGCGCACTCTAACCACCGTCGGCCAGGGTTTCTCCGAGTAGCTCAGCGAGGGTTCGACGGCATCGGCATTGAGAGATTTTGGCGCAGCGGGACGACGAAAGGTGTCTGGTCCAGATCCACCCAGCACGAAACGCCTGGTTGATGCCCTCCACTGAGCAATACCGCAACGATGATCGAGCCCGTTTTGCCGCACACAGCTATCCCGCCAGCCTGACCGGCCCCGCGACAAGCGGCTGACTTGCGTCGCAGAAGGCAACGGCACCACACCCGCAGCTAGATTCGTCGCCTCGTGACTCGCCACGTTTGGTATCGATGACAACCTTCACCGGCCTGCCACTCGTCCAGCGTCGTGCCTCGAAGGGGTCGATGTAGATGCGCTTGGTCTGCGTGTTGCCAGGGCCGAAGCGCTGGCGGCGCATGTGGGCGCGGACTTCGACCTTGGCCAGCTGGCGGTCGGTGGTGTCGATCGGTTCGCGGGTTCCTGCGGTCGCGCCGGCAAGGCTGGGACGACTCGGTTCGTCGAGGTAGACGTGCCGGACGACCCATCGCAGATCCGGCGGTGACTTCCGGCCTTTGGTCTGCTGGCTGGATGAGCTGCCCGCAGATCGGTGTTCCGTCCGTTCTTCGTCTACCCGAAGTGGTGCATTTTCGGCGGCGGTCAGCTCGCCCAGGTTGATGGCGAACTGCACGGCCTGGCTGAGCCAGTCGGTACCGCCGAATACCTTGCTGTCGGTGTCCGTAGATTTCACCCAGACTCCATCGACGCAGCGAGCAGACACTTCTTCGACATCCGAGATTCCCAGGTCGTCCGCGCCCCAGGTCACCGGCCATTTGCCGACCGTGAAAAACTCGTGGCTGCCTTCTCGTTGCCAGCCCGTGAGCAGCCACATGTCTATCGGCATCAGGTGGACGCCGCACAGCGCGATCGTGTTGCCAAACAGGCGGTCGGTGTCATCGCCACCGCGCTTGACCTCGATCATCCAGGGGGCTCGGAGCATCGGGGCGGGCTCGGTCGGCACATACCCAAGGCGAAGCTCACGGACTCGCTTGACCGCCGCTGGACGGAGCTGCTGCACCACCACACGGTCCCACGCCGAGAGCGCGTGCATCGCGCAGTAGTAGCCAGGGTGGGCGGGCGTCACAGGCTCGGGCTGGCCCAGCAGCTCGTAGTAGGCCGCGGCCAGTCGCAGTGACGCCGCAGGCAGATCCGCAGGCCGGGTCCGAAACAGCTTATGGGCCAAGAGGCAGAGATCCAGGTGGCCTTCAGACGGTTGGTAGTAACGCATGCCCCTTTTGGAATCGTATCACGCTAGGCCGGCAAGAACTCGGCTCGGCGGGTGCGACGCCTGGCCTTTTCGGAGCGACACGAGACACGTCTCAGGCCGCACACCAATCTCTCACCGTGACGACGCAGAGTGAACACCGCAGGCGTGAGCCGCGATGGCTCACGTCAGCAACACCGTGATGCGCGGCAGCGTGAGTCACAGCCAACGGCTGATCGGCACCGCTTCGCGCTCGCCTTTGTTCGGCGACCCTCGCCTTAGAGCACAGAGCTCGCGCAAACGGCATCGATAGCAGATAAATACATAATTAGATTAGCAAAGTGCACGACGCCCACATTTATCGACATAGATGACAGGCGACGGTTTTTTGATGCGCCACTTCCAGCGTCGTGAACCACCAGGAAGACTTGCCGTGAATAACATGCGGGATCTGCTGTGATTTTCGGCCGTGATTTACATCACAGGGTTGCTCACTTTACGCTTATCGTTATGAAGTGTGAGATCTGCAAGCGTGACTTTGAGGCAGTTCGCCCGGATGCACGTTACTGCGGGACCAACTGCCGCTCGACCGCCTACCGCTCACGGCTCCAGACGTTGGCGCGGGCTGGGCTCCGTGCGCAGCCGACCAGTGCGGGCGGTGCCAAGGCGCAGCAGACGGACACAGACGACGATGCCGCAGCGCGCCTTCCGTTTGAATCAGTGCCGAGTGGGCATCCTGATCGACAGACAGCGAAGGGCATCCCCAACGAACACACGGAATATGGCGCTGCGTGGTCATCTCCTTCGCCCTCGCCAGCGAGGCCAACAACTCCGCCACCGAGGAGTGACCAGAGCGCTGAGGTCAGGGCACTCGCCGACGCGCTTGTGGAGCAGCAGCTGGGTCCGCTTCAGCAGGCCATCGAGGAACTGATCCAGAAGACACAGTCCCAGAAGGCCGATCACAAAGCTGCGCTCAAAAAGGAACGGAAGAAAAGGAAGCAGCTACGCAAGAATTTGGAGAGTCAGTGGTGGGCTGGCGGGGGGCATATACCGGGCTGGCTGGTGCCGGCGCTCGCGGCAGGAGGAGGAGGACTGCTGGTGAACCTGCTGACGGCAACCGACGGGAAGAAGATCGGTACATGGCTGGCAGACATACTCTTCAGCACTCCGCAGACCCCGAACTCTGGTGGCGAGGCGCAAGCATCCCAGCCGACCGTGGCGCAGCTGCTCCAAGAACTGTTTGCTACGCCGGTGAAGGAGCAATCGAACGCCAAAGGGAAGGCCAAAGCCGACCGTACGAAGCGGTCGAACAGTCGTGTAGATGAGTCAGGAAAACCCTCCTCGCATGAGTCCGCGCAGTCGGCTGATACGGGTCCTTCTGCACCGACAAAAGAAGCAGGTGAACAATCGGCATCGTCGTTGAAGCAGACAGCGTCTGAGCCCAGCGAGGATGGGTCATTCCATCCGGAAGCTTGCGCTCCCTGGACGTTACCGAGGGAAGTCGCTGCCGACTTACTCGCGGAGTTGACTGGCGCACAGCGTCTGCCGAAAGGTTTTTTCTATTCCGAGAAGGTGGACAGGGATTTCCCGCTGGTTGCCCGGCTTGTCGCAAGTGTTGAACCATCGCTGGCCTGGCAGCGAAAGCGCGCGAACATTTGGTCCTACGCTTGGCGGCTCTTCCGGGCTGCGATGAGTCTGTTACAGCTCGTCAATCGCATCGAGAGTGCAGCGAATGCACAGCTTCCGTTTAAGGACAAGCCCGTCACTGCAACGGCGCTCGCGCTGATGGAAGCGGCGAGGGAGCTCCAAGAACGGATTCGCTCACACCTCTGTGGCATACAGAATCATGGCACGGCCACGTCGGAGTCGCTGAGAGAGTTAGTGGGTGCTGCAACTCGCATCGAACGGGCCGTCAAACGCCAGCGACCTGCCACGGACGACCTGCTGGCATGTGCGCTTCACGACGCACTGGTGGACCTCCAACGTCTGGTCCAGTCCACCCATTACGACGAACAGCTCGAGCTGCTCCTGCGTAACGGAAGGGCCTTCATTGAGAACTGCGCCCTCGTCCAGAATCGCCACGACTTCGAGGCGCGATCCGCGGAGATCACCGTGCTACATCACACAGATTGGGCGATGGAACGCTACGGTCCGAAACAAGCCAGCAAAGCAGACACTCCGCCCGAAACACCGAAAGCCACAGCCGATGCAACCGGCCAACTGGCCTGGGATTCTTGGCTCAATCCGACAGACCAGACCGATGCGACCGAGAAACCTTCGCAAGAGAGGGCGGACCAGAGTTCATCGGTTGAGAGTACGAACTCTGAACAGCGTCAGGTCTCGCGGGAAGGTGAAGAAGCTGACGGTGTTGTCGATGAGAACGAGGTCGATGACTCCGATGGAGATGGCGGAGAGAAGGAGGGAGTCGATGAACGAGCCGGAGCAGACGACGATGATGAACTTGATGCAGGAGATGATCCTGATTCAGTAGATGATGCAGAGGATTGGGATGCTGGCGAGGACGGATCGAGCGATGATCCTGATGAGGACTGAAACGCCGAGGCCGAGGAGCACGGGCAGCGATGCTGGACCATCGCGTTAGAGCTTGGACAGAATCTCCTCTGCCAGCTTCCTCTTGGCCTTCTTCGCTAGTTCGGGGTCGAGGTGTTGAAGATACTCAACGGCGCGAAACGCATCGCCGCGCTTGCGATTCTGCCGCGGCTCCAGCCCTTCGATGAGCAGCGCTTCCATCGTTGTGATCACGACGTCTGCGGTGAGCGAACTGAGCGCTCGTTCGGTTAACGCTCCCGCGTCCGTGACGTCGAGGAGTCCGAACCAAGAGAAGCGGTCCCAGCGACCGTTTAATCGGTCCTTGGTGTGCTCGAATAGACGCGCTGCGAGTCGCTTCTCAGTCATCCGACCGACGTACACAACTTCCCGGCCATCGTGGAGCAGATAGACACCCTTCTGTTCCGCGAAGTCGACTGGTTTGGCCCCTTCCTGCTGCACGCCCATGAGCTTCGGTCGTGATGTCCAATCAACCCATTCACGCCGCCAGAACATGCCGAAGGCTTTAATGATGCCGCCAGTTTCCGCGAACTCTTCCGCTTCATGGGATACCGGTGTACGACCGCTTTTCTTCGAGGGAGTCGCGGCCCGCTGAAGCATGAACTCACCAACGCCGCTCTTTACGAACGGAGCGTCATCGCCATCCTTCTTGATGCTCTCGTACAGGACGGTGTAGACGGTGTTGGCTGGTGTTGCACCGAAACTGGATCGAAGCTTGCGCCGCTGGATCTCCTCGGCGATGTCGGCGTAGTGCATCGACTGCCCTTCCGCCTCCAAGACTTCGATGATCGCTTCTCTCCATGACTTGTTCATGGGTGGTTACTCGCTGGTTGGACTGGCTGCTGACCGGGAGCGCTGTGAAGTCTGGTGCCCGCTCACTTCGCCTGCGCCGCGCTAGATTTCCGTCGCAGCTTGGCTAGGTTCTCGCGGAAGACCGGCAGTTCCTTGCGGATGGCGTCGCGCAGTACGTCGGACTTGCCGAAGTTGCGCGGGACCAAGCCTTCCATCTTGGCCTGGTGGATGAGGGTATCCAGCTCATCGTTCAGGGCCTTGTCGATCTTGACCGAGACACTGACCAGCGAGGGCTCGGGGGTTAGGTTTTTCGTCGGTGGCATGGGAGAGCCTTGTTTTTACTTGCCTGTCTTACGTCTTACGTATTAAGAAGCCGGTAGGACGTCATTGGTAATCGGGAGGATAATGGCACATTGCTAGGTTGCCGATCTAGCCTCATCCGTCGCTAGCGAGCGCTGGCGACAAAAATTGAGGTGATGCGGACGGGAGAGCCCGCATCACCTCGTTGCCTGCGTCGGGACTTGCCCTGGAAAAGCCGTGCCCGGCGCAAACGGGAGAAGTGTATGCGCACATCTGGGAGGAACGCCAGAGGTCTATCTCGTCGCAGAGCCGATCGATCGCCTGCGCAAATCGCCGCCGAGGGTCGCCATGACTGACCCGAATCGAGGCGACCAAACCAGCGAGCGCCAACCGCGGGCGCTCTATCTATTGTCCGGCATCGCCGTGTCGGAGCGGGCAGCCAGCTCGGTCCTGTTGGCGCTTTTTCCGCTGTACCTGAGCCAACACCTCGGGTTCAGCGATGGGAATTCGGTGCTCATCGCAGGTGTGTTCTCGGGCCTGGCCTATCTGGCGAGCCTTCTGGGCGGATACCTGGGCGATGGGCCGCTGGGACTGACGCGGACGCTACTCGTTGGAGCCTCGGTGATTGCTGTCGGCACGGGAGCGATGGCGCTGGGCCAGCGGCAGTTGCTGTGGTGCACGCTGGCCTTGCTGGTGCTCGGAAACGGCTTGTTCAAACCGAGCGTGACGACGTTGGTTGGAAAGCTCTTTCGCGCCAATGACGCACGCCGCGATGGTGGATTCGCAGTCTTCTACTTCGCGATCAACATCGGGTTTCTGATCGGACCTCTGGTGGGTGAGTGGTCTCGAGCTCACTTCGACTGGCAGGCCGTGTTGGTTTCGGCGGCGGTGCTCATGGTCCCAGCGCTTGTGCTGGCCGCCGTGGGTAGACGACACATCGAGCGCAGTGCGATCCATGTGATTGAAACAGAGCCGACCGCAGCGCCAGGAACCGAGCAGGCACGCATTCGCGCTGCTGTCCTGCTGTGTGGTCTCGCTGTGCTGAGCTGGTTTGCAATCCAGCAGACCGTCGGTGCGCTTGTCCTGTTCGCGCAGGAAAGTACACGGCTACAGCTTGCGATGGGGCACTGGGAGCTGACCTTGCGACCGGGCTACTTCACTGCGCTCCACGGCGGTTTGGTGCTCGTCTTCTTGCCGCTGATGATGCGGCGCAGCCGTCGGCAGCGGGCTCTCGGAGCCGAACCCTCGACGGCGCTCAAGCTGATACGCGGCTTCGTCTATCTGGCTGCGGCCTTCGCCCTGATGGGACTCGCCGGACTCCGCGGCGGCGATGCAGGCCGGGTTAGTCCGCTGTGGCTGGTCGGCTGCTACATCCTGATCACACCCGGCGAAATTTGGCTGTCGGCGATGGGGCTGTCGCTGATGACGCAGCTTGCGCCGTCGCGGCTTGCCTCGCGACTGGTCGGGCTGTGGATGGCATCGGTTGCCATCGGTAATGCGCTGACGGGTGCCTTCGGTCTTCTCTGGTCGCACTGGCCACACCATCGCTACTTCGCGGTCGTCGCGCTGTGCTGCCTCGTGGGCGCGTGTGTGCTGCTGGCACAGCTGCGCCGACTGGAGTCCGTCCTCCGCCGTCGCTGAAGTGGCGATGTGAGGACTGTTGAATCGTGCGGAGCGGCGGCTTTCCAAGTCGTTCCGCACGGATAGCCGCATAGGTGGTACATTCGATTCTGGCGGTCTCTGCCTTGTGTGCAGGGGACGCGCTCTGGAGAGAAGCCATGCCCCGTCCGAAAGCTCCGCCGCGTGTCAACGGCCCGTACCCCGACCGGGACGGCACCCGCTTTCGCGTCCGCATCTTTCACCACGACCTTCAGCGCCAAGACCTCTACTTCCATACTGAGAAGGAAGCGCTCGCCGCGATCGCCCAAGCCAAGCGCGAACTACAGGCCGTGCAGAGCCGCACCCTCGGCGATGTCATCCGCGAATACTTCGTCGAGAAAGAGCGCTCCGGTCGTTCCAAACCCGAGACGTGCCGAGAGCAGCACGCCCGCATCACCGTCTTCCTGCGCAAATACATCGAGCTCGAGATCGCGCAGCTCACCCCCAGACGCGCCGCCGCGCTCTACCAAGAAGCCGTCGAGCGTCCGAGCCCCAAAACCGGTAAGCCGATGGCCGCTGCCTCGCACCGCTTCTACTTGGCGCTGGTCAAAGGTCTGTTCACCTGGGCCGTGCGCAAGGGGTACGCGAGCGTAAACGCCTTCGCCGACGTGCCGCCCGTGGGACGAGTCGAAGCAGGCAAGCCGCAGCTGCGCATCGAAGAGGCCAAGCTGTTCATCGACGAAGCACTGCGCCGATATGACCAAAAAGGGAGTGAGCTGGCGCTCGGCGCTGTCGTCGCACTACTGATGGGTCTGCGCGCGGGGGAAGTGCTCAAGCGCTGCGCCCGCGACGTCGACCGAGCCGGCCAGATCCTTTGGATCGACAGTGGCAAGACACGCAACGCGCGCCGATTCCTCGATGTGCCCGCGGTTCTTCAATCACGGCTCGCCAAGATTGCCACCCAGCGCCTGCCCGCCGAACCGCTCTTTGGCTTTGGCCGCACCGGCAAGTTCCGCCATCGTCAGGTCTTCTGGCGTGCCGTTGGGGACATCTGTCAGGCGGCTGGTATCCCGCGAGTGTGTCCGCATAGCCTTCGCGGATTGTGGGCCACGCTCGGTGTGCAGTCGGGTGCAGTGTCACATGCCGTCGCCGCCAGCCTTGGGCATGGCTCGTTCAGCATGACCGAGCGGCACTATGCGCAGCCGGAGGCTGTGAGCGGCGCGAAGACGGCTCGCATGATCGAGATGCTGAGCCTGGGCAGTGATGGTGCAACAACAGAACCCCAGCAGACTGCGGAGCAGCTACTCAAGAGCCTTCCGCGCGAAGTCTTGGACAGCCTCGTGACGCTGCACCATCGCAACGGGAAGTGACGCTGTATCGCTGAGGCCAGTGTCGTGCTTAGGGTCGCTTCCGATGAGCCGCCGCTTTCGGTGCCCTCTTCGGCGGCAGTGACGCAGGCCGCTTCCGCGTCGGCCCGATGTCTTCCTCTGTTGTCGCCAGTTGTTCGTACAGCTCGTGCAGCTTGGCCTGTAGCACTGCTTTGGGGGGCAACACCGTCTGGTACTCGGCGACCAGCGCCGGCGACAGCGTGCGGCTGAGTGCGTACTCGACGACCTCAGCATCCTTGGTGGCGCAGAGCAGAACGCCGATCGACGGGCGCTCGTGGGGCTTCTTCACGTCGCGGTCCAGCGCCTGCTCGGCGCAGTGGTCGCACTGCTGATGGGTCTACGCGCGGGGGCAGTGCTCAAGCGCTGCGCCCGCGACGTAGACCGGGGCGGCGAGATCCTGTGGATCGACAGCGGCAAGACTCGCAACGCTCGCCGATTCCTCGACGTGCCCAAAGTGCTCCAGCCTCGTCTTGCAAAGATGGCCAGTGAGCGAGCACCAGACGCGCCGCTCTTTGGCCTCGGACGAACAGGCAAGCCGCGCCATCGCCAGGTGTTCTGGCGCACGGTCGGCGATATCTGTCAGGCCGCAGGCGTTCTGAGCGTCTGCCCGCATAGCCTCCGTGGCCTGTGGGCTACGCTCGGCGTGCAGTCGGGGGCGGTTTCGCATGCTGTCGCGGCTAGCCTTGGCCATGGGTCGTTCAGCATGATGGAGCGGCATTATGCCCAGCCGGAGGCAGTCAGCGGCGCGAAGACAGCGCGTATGGTCGAGATGCTGAGCCTGGGCAGTGAGGGGGCAACAACAGAACCCCAGCAGGCTGCGGAGCAGCTACTCAACAGCCTTTCGCGCGAAGTTCTGGACAGCCTCGTCGCGCTGCACCTTCGCAAGGGGAAGTGACGATCTCTCGCCGGGGCTCCAGAGCCGTGCTCATGAGCAGCACAGGCGGCTGTGGAAGAACAGGAGGTCGATGGCGAAGTTCCGTTTTCCGACGGATCCAGGAATTTTCGTCCTTTCGTCGAGAACTCTTACTCGACCTTAAGCCACTTCATATATAGATCATTTTAAGGCTTAGATCCTCCTGCGCGTGCTATAGCGACACAGGATTCCATGGGTAATACGAGTCCGACTTCCTCCCTGGCGGACCAAGACAACTTGACCCCGTTTGGGTTCGCCAGCGGCTTTGGCTACGCTCTGGATGATCGCGCGATGGTCGTGCTGTGCGTCGCCGGCCGTTTTCGGATGTCGGCACCGGGCAAGGACTGTTGCGAGCCGCTCGCCATCTTGGACGATCAGCGGCCGCCGCCAATGGTGGACCTCCACTGGGCCACGCCGGGAGCCGCCAGTCTGCTGTACGCAGGCCAGGGGGTCGTCTTCCGGCCCGGCGCCGATGTGTACCTGCAGGGCTCGGCCTGGGCCCCCGCCGGCCAGGAAGTGAGCAAGCTGTGGACGCAGGTTCGTGTCGGGCCATGCACCAAGGCCATCCGGGTGCTTGGTGAGCGGCGATGGGTGCGCGGATTCACCGGCCTGCGGGCCACATCGGCGATGCGCTTTGCCAGCATGCCGCTTCGTTACGAGCATAGCCATGGCGGCACGGCCCTTGCGGAAGATGGCCGGATCGTGGCCCAAGACGCACGCAATCCGGTCGGCCGTGGCGTCTATGCGCGGCCGAAGGACGCTCTCGATCAGCCGCTGCCCAACCTGGAGGATCCGGATAAACCGGATAAGCCCTGCGGGTACGGTCCCATTCCTGCAAGCTGGCAGCCGCGTTTGGCGCTGGCAGGGACCTATAACTCACGTTGGGTAGAGGAACGAATCCCGCTCTGGCCCCAGGATCTCGACCCACGCTTCTTCTGCGCGGCGGCGCCCGGCCTGTGCGCACCAGGGCTTCTGCGCGGCGGCGAGCCGGTGGTGCTGGAAGGCTTCTCGCCGGATGGCGAGTTCCGCTTCCTCTTGCCCACGTACCGGGTGCTGGCCAAGAGCATCTATGCGGACCGGATCGTACGCGGCATGATGCAACTCGATGGGGTACTGCTAGAGCCGGATGAACACGCCGTAACCCTCTATTGGCGCCGCTCCGTGCCGCTTGGGCATGGCGCGAAGATATATCTGCGCAGCGTTATCCGGTTGCTCGAGCCCTGGGAGGACGAGCCCGCATGACTCGGCCGGAATCTGCCCTGATTACCGCAGTGGGGATGTGCACCCCTCTCGGATTGACGGCACGCGCGACCCAGGCGGCCTTTCGCGCCGGCCTGCTCCACTTCACAGAAACCGATATCTACGGTCAAAGTGGTGAGCCACTGCGCGCGTCGCGGCTAGATATCCTTCCTCCCGATTTCCGCCGCAATGAACGCATCCTCGCACTGGCAAAGTGGGCCCTCGATGATCTGGCATGTGCGGACGTCGACGGTCCCGGTAGGCGAGACGCAGCTTTCATCGCGCTGCCTGGTCCAGACGTGGGCTCGGGGTCAAGTGAGCTGGATCAAGAGTTGGCCAGCCTGCTTGCTAAGAGCATCCCTTCGCTGCTCCGGTACCCCGCCTACTTCCGGAAGGGGCGCAGCGCTTTTTTCTTCGCGATCGAGGCTGCGCTGGCGGCCCTCGCCGCAGGAACCTGCGATCGCGCCCTGGTGGGGGCCATGGACTCCTTATGCGCACCTGGCATGCTGCGGCGGCTCGATTCCGAACGACGCATCCTCGGTCCGGTGCTGGATGGCATCATTCCCGGAGAGGGGGCGTCCTTTGGCTGGCTGGTGGGCCCAGATGCGACGCCGGCACGGCGGGACAGTGCAATCGGCACCCTGCTATGCGCCACCACCGGCGTAGAAGCCCGACATCTCCATCAAGAAGACCAGCCCAACACCGCGCAGGCCCTATCCGCCGTGCTGCAAACCCTGCGTAACCACCCGGCAGGATCAGGTCGCCGCGCCGATCTCCTCTACACTTGCGAGACCGGAGAGCGCTTCTTCGCGCAGGAGTTTATAGCTGCTTATTTGCGGAACACGGCGATCATGCCCGAGCCGTTCTCAAAGTGCATGGCCGCCGAGGGATTCGGCGACCTGGGGGCGGCGGCCGGCGGCGTGATGTTCGCCCTGGGCCTCCAGGTACTTACCCGCTCGCGTCGTGGGCCGCGGCCGCACCTTTTGCTATGTGGATCATCAGATGATGGACCTGTTGGGGCCTGCCTAGTAGAAGGCCGTCCACGCGTAGACGAGGACTCATGAGCAAGACCTTTGCGAATGGCATCACCGTCGTCCACCAGGGCGATGGGCAACAGTTCGTCGCCATTGCCCCGGATGTCTGCAAAACGCCGTCTCCGGGCGGCCCGGTCCCGATCCCCTACCCCAACATCGCCATGTCGAGCGACCTTGCAGACGGCAGCAAGAGCGTCAAAGTGGAAGGCAATCCAGCGGCCCTGGCCGACTCGTGCCTCAAGCTGAGCAGCGGAGACGAGGGCGGTACCGCCGGGGGCGGCATCGTCTCGAGCAAAATCAAAGGCAAGCTCAAGTGGGTGCTGCACAGCATTGATGTCAAGTTCGAGAACCAGGGTGTTGTCCGGTTTCTCGACGACAACATGCATAACGGCAACGCCGGCAACATCAACGGCAAGAGCCCCGGCTACCCTGGACCCTCGCAGGGGAAGCCGATCACCTGCGACAACTGCGGAAAGTCCATTGATGATTCCAGTCACGACAGCGTACGGATGAAATCTTCGCCGGAATCGGATGCAGCAGCGACAGGGACCAAGGGCCGTACGGTCGCTGGAGTATCCGTAAAGTGCCCGAACGCAAAACAGCCCTCGACCTTCAGCGGGGTCGCGGGCGATATGAATTCCCGCGGTCTCAACCAGAACAACTTCGCCAAGCTGGCCAAGAACATCTTCAGCGGCAAACCGATCTCGCCCAAGAAGCCGACGGACAAGGCAGATGCAGGGAACTGCGCCGAGCAGAAGGCACTGTATAGGGCCATCGATTCCGGCCAGTTCAAGCCTGGCTGTACGCTCAGTATGAGCGTCGTTCGGAACCTGGAAAACGGCAAGACCATCTACGTTCCGTCGTGCGAGACCTGCCAGCGAGTGCTCACGTCCATGCTGTGTTCGAACAAGGCAAAGCAGTAAGGAGGCTGCGCGGATGGGCCAAACTACGTTGCAGATCGAAAATGAGATGGACCGCTTCGTTGACTACTGCGAGAAACTCGCTCCCGGTTTCGCGACCCGGATTCAAGGCGCGTCGGCCGCAGTGCTCGAAAGACTCGCGGAGTTCGCCAACCTCAAGCTCCCGTCCGAGTATAGCGCCTTCCTACGTCGCATGGGTGCGACTCCGCCGGGGAGCCTAGAGCCATTTTTGGCTGACGTACATTGGGGGGTCGAAGCCGTGCAGGAATTTTACCAGGCACCGCCGATCCCAGTGCCGCGCGATGCGGTCTACCTGTCTACCCTCAATGTCGACTTCGAGATGTTCCTGATGCTGGAGGGAGATGACGGGGGCCACCCGGTGGTCAACTTCTCCTGGCCCGTCGATGAGGAAACCGGCAAGTTCTTGGGCCATGAGCGCCTGGTCAATCCTGTCGCATCCTCGCTATTCCAGCTCTTGTACAAAGAGGCCTTCCTGCGGCTACGCAATCCGCGGCTCGCTCACCACGTCGAACTGCAGGAGCGATTGGAGACCAGCCACAAGCAGGCCCCGAACTACCGAGCCGTGCGCCGCCGAGAGTTCCAGAAACTAGCCGAGCGGCTTGGATTTCGGCCGGTCCCGTACATGGAAACGGACGATCTCCTATTCTACGATCGGCCAGATGCATCGCTGATGCTCTATGCGAATGAGGTCGCTGCGGACGGCGTCTATGTGGGCGCCGCGGATGCGCGGGAGATGGGTCGCCTGCGTGAGCTCTTTTGCGATCACCTTGATCTACTCATCTGGGAATAGAGATGACGGCGCCGGTCCTCGATTACATCATCATGCAGCATGCCGAGGAGGCGGCCTTCCTGTGGTCCCTCAGAAAGCGTGCGCTCGTGCAGCCGCATTATCGGCTGGAAGACCTCATCAAGCTCGATGAGCGTATAGAGGCGCACCTGGAAGGCCTGCTGATTGCCGGCGAGGCCGGCTGGGCCCAGTGCGAAGTACTGCTCGATGATGGAGGGGCGGGGGCGACGTTCGCGGCCATGGTGCTCGCGCTCAGCGTCGGACATAGCGAACGGCAGGAATGGGTGAGCGCGCGATCCATCCACGTCCCCGAGGCGCGAGCAGGGTTACGTTCCGCACTTGGCTGGGTTTCTCGCCGCTACCTGCCTGAGCCCAAACTGCTCCTCGCTGCGCCTTCCCCATCATTGCGATGGGTAGGCCTTTCCGCCGCCGCTGTCCACCGCATCGATCAGGGACCGGGCTTGGCTTATGCCATCGATTCAGCTGATCCGCTCCTGCGCACGAGCGCCCTTCGCGCGGCGGGAGAACAGGGACGCTGCGACCTGTTGCCGTACTGCCAGCGGCACCTGCCTGCCGCCGACGAATCCTGCCGGTTCTGGGCCGCCTGGTCGGCTGTTCTGCTCGGGGATAGGGGACATGCTCTCGCGGTGCTGCGGACGGTTGGTCTGTCAGCCAACCCGTTTCAGGAGCGCGCCCTTCAGCTCGCCCTGCAGGCGATGGAGTTCTATCAGGCGCAAGGTCTTCTCAAAGCACTGGAACAGAACCCTGCTAGCATACGTCCGCTCATCCATTCCGTGGGATTTGCTGGCAACCCGGCTTGGGTCCCATGGCTCATCGAGAAGATGCGGATGCCCGTTCTCGCCCGTCTCGCCGGCGAGTCCTTTACGCGCATATGCGGTGCAGCAATCGTGGGGAACCTTGGAACCAGTCCGCCGCAGGACTGCGCAGCCGTGCTGCCCCCGCCCGATGATAGCGCCGAACAAGAGCCGGGGCTCGACCCCGATGAGAACCTCCCGTGGCCCAACGCTGACAAAGTCGCGGATTGGTGGCGTGAACACAGACAGTCGTTCCAAGACGGTGCCCGCTACTTTCTGGGCAAGCCGATCAGCGTAAGGCAAGCACAACAGATCCTGCGCGATGGCTCTCAGCCTCAACGTATTGCAGCCGCCCTTTATCTTCCTCTTTTGCAGCCAGGCCAGCCGCTGTTTGAGTGGCGCATGCCCGCTTGGCGGCAGCAGCGGCAGCTAGGCAAAGGCAACGATTCGCGTTGATTCACTTGTGGACGACCTCGCATGAATTAAGCAGGCGCCGAAGGGGATCGACATGAAGCGGTGACGACTCCACGACCACTTGTCTCGCCAGTGGTGAGACTTTTTCGTGGTGGGTCTTCTTCAATCACCCCGCCCCCAGCATTTCGATACGCAAGCAGTACGCACCCCACGCAACCTCGCGTAACTCCGACGAAAACCACCCTCATTCCCTCAAGCCCGATAACGTCCTTATCGTCCCGGATGAAACGGTGGAGGGGGGCGAGCAGGTCAAGATCCTCGACTTCGGAATCGCCAAGGCGATTGCCGCGCTGGCAGGCGAGACCTTGCCGGGCGTGCAGACCGCCACCGGACTGTTGCTGGGTACGCCTACGTATATGGCACCCGAGCAGTGCCGAGGCGGCGTGGAAGTGACGGACCGTGCCGATGTCTACTCACTGGGGGTGGTGCTCTACCAATTGCTCTCTGGAGCGCCACCGTTCGTCAGTCGCTCGCCTGGCGATGTCATCGCGATGCACATCCTGGAGCCGCTGCCTCCGCTGGCCACTAAGGCACCGGAGGTCGCGCAGTCAGTGGTGCGCTTGGTCACCGAGATGCTCAGCAAAAAGCCGACCGAGCGGCCCAGCATGGCCGAGGCCGCCGACAAGCTGCACGCGCTGCGTAACGTCGAGCCCAAGACCGTCATGCTCGATCCGATGCAGGCTGCCGCCAAGATTGCCGAGGCGGTGCAGGCGATGCCGACGACTGAGATGCGTGCGAACGAAACCCGCATGTTCGCCGAGCGTCCGACCACGCCCGTGCCAACCGCTGGCCCAGCGGTAGCAGTTGCCAAGAAGAGCCTGCCGTCCTGGTTGCTTGTGGTGGTGCTCTGCGCTGTTATCTTGGGCGGCGTGACCGCAGCGATGCTACTTCGCTGACGATCCCTGAAAGGACACAGCATGGACCGATTGTGGGCCCCGTGGCGGATGGCGTACATCCTGCAAGCCAGCGGCGAGCAGGGTGCCCAAGAGTGCATCTTCTGCCGCTTTCCGGCGGAAGGTGCGGCTCGCTACACAGACAACCTGATCTTGTGCAGCACCAAGGCCGCCTTCGTCATCATGAACCGCTTCCCCTACAACAGCGGTCACATCATGGTCATCCCCAGGCGCCATGGCGCGGACCTTGCGGTACTGCCCACTGACGAGTATCAATCGACCTGCGAGCTACTTCGCAAGGCGCAGCAGATCCTCTGTCGCGAGCTGTCGGCGCATGGTGCAAATATCGGGATGAACCTCGGTCGCGTCGCCGGGGCTGGCATCGACCAGCACTGCCACTTCCATATCGTGCCGCGCTGGAACGGTGACACCAACTTCATGCCCGTCATCGGTGACGTCCGCGTGATCAGCGAGCACCTCCAGGCCACCTTCGACAAGCTTCGTCCCGCCTTCGCGCACCTAGACGAGCCCGAGTAGCTGCGGGTGCTAGCGAGCCGCTGCCACGGCTTGGTTGTGCTCTTTGCGGGCCTGGGCGCGCAGTCGCGCAATGGCATCGGTGAAGTCAGACGGTGGATCTTCTTGAAACATCAGGTCTTCTTCGCTCTGCGGATGCACAAACCCAAGCGTCTCGGCATGTAGCAGTAGGCGCGGGCTTGGCAGCACGGTCTGACCTCGACGCGTGAAGTCACGAATGTAGACCCGCTCGCCAATGATCGGATGCCCTGACTCAGCCAAGTGGATCCGGATTTGGTGGGTCTTGCCGGTCTCGATTTGCACCGCGCAGACCGTAGCCAGGTTGCCGATGTGCTCTAGGACTTCAACATGCGTCAGCGCCAGCCGGCCACCATGGCCGAGTTCGACCTTCCACTCCGCCAAGGAGCCGCGCAGGCCGTCGCCGCGATCCTTGATCAGATAGCTTTCGATCGTACGGCTTAGACAGTAGCCGTGAACCACGCACAGGTAGCGCCGTCTGATGTCGTGGTGACGAAAGCGCTGCTGAAGCTCGTGCTCTGCCGGGCGGGTCTTGGCAAACATCAAAAGCCCAGAGGTATCCTTGTCGATGCGGTGGACGACGTAGAGTGGCTGCTCGGTGGCGTTGCGTCCCTCGGCCCGCCACGCGTCACGGACCATGTCCATCGCCGTGTTGATCTCGCCCCGCTCGTACGGAACGCTGGAAACGCCCGCCGGTTTGTTGAGCACCAGCAGTTGCGAGTCTTCGTACACGATCCGCTGCTTGGCAATCGTGACCGCTTTGGGCAGCGGGCGCGGGGCGTTGTGGTCGACCGCGATCGTTTGTCCGACCCGAACCCGAATCGCTGGGTCTGCCGCGAGCTTGCCGTCGACCGTTACCTTGTGCTGCTCACACATCGCGCGCGCCCGGGTCCACGCTAGCGAAAGCCGCTGGCGCAGGGCCGCCGCCAGTGTCTTGTCATCATCCTCTTCTGTCACCACAAAGCTCGGCATGGCGCGCATAGTACCCGCCGGGCGATCAATCTCAAGCGCTACCGATCGGCCATCTTGACAGAAAGACTCGTCTTTCTATGATGCGACTTCAAAGGCGTAGTGGGCATGACCGAGCTTAGCTTCCGGCTGAAAGACCTTGAAAACAAGGGCAAGCACATCGACTGTGCGTTGCCAGCCGAGCTTATTACCGACGCACTGGGCGACATGGATGTCGACGGTGCGCGCTCCGGTCTGCACCTTGTCGCCGATCTGACCAAGCACAACGTGACCGTGCTGTGCGATGGCAAGCTGACCGGCGAAATATCGTTGCCTTGTCAGCGCTGTCTTGGTCCGGCGCGGGTGATCGTCGATCAGCGGGTCCACACCGTCTTTGTGCCGCCGTCCTCGGCGCTTGCCAAGAACGACGGCGAAGCGTCGAGCGATGACGACGCTGACGATATCGATGACGTTGACTACGCCCATCACAATGGTGAGACGGTCGATGTCTTGCCGATCGTGCGCGAGTACCTAATCCTCTCGGTGCCCATCACCGTGTACTGTAACGAGGACTGTCGCGGACTATGTCCTCTCTGCGGCGCTGACAAGAACCAGGGCGACTGCTCCTGCCAACCTGTCGGCAAGCTGTCGCCATTTTCGGCGCTCCGCGACGTAAAGCCCTAACTCTCACTCTCAATCAGCCTGGAGATCACAGCAACATGGCCGTTCAGAAAAGAAGACAATCGAGTGCTCGACGTGATTCGCGTCGCGCACAGTGGATGAAGATGGCGACCCCGGCAGCCTCGACCTGCCCGAATTGCCAGGCGGCCAAGATGCCTCACCGCATCTGCGCTTCCTGCGGTTGGTACGGTCCTGCCAAGGAAGGCCGGGTCATCATCCCGCAGCCGACCGAAAACGAGGCACCGGCAGAGAAGGCCTAGTTCGTAGATGGCGCCTCCGGTGGCATCTGTCATCGCGATCGACGCCATGGGGGGCGACAGCGCGCCGGGCCCCGAAGTAGAAGGGGCAGTGGCGGCAGTACGTGAGCGTGGCTCACGGGTCATCCTGCTTGGCGACGAGTCTCGCCTGCGTGCGGAGCTGCATCGGCTCGGCGCGGTACACCTTGGTATTCCGATTCGTCACTGTACCGAGGTGATCACCATGGATGATCACCCAGGTCAGGCTGTGCGCAAGAAGCGCCAGTCGTCGATGCGGGTCGGCTTCGAGCTGGTCCGCAGCGGTGAAGCGCAGGCGATCGTCTCGGCGGGAAACTCCGGGGCGATGCTGGCGTGTGGTCTGTTTGTCCTGGGGCGAATGCGTGGTCTGGACCGGCCGGGCATTGCCGTCATCATGCCGACGCTGGAACCGGGCTTGTTCGGTGCCCCGCCACGCATTGGTGAGTGCGTGCTGCTCGACACCGGTGCCAACGTCGACGTAAAGCCGCAGACGCTCGCGCAGTTTGCCGTGCTCGGGGCGACCTTTGCCAAGTTGCGGGCGACCTCACCACGCCTACGGCCTCGGGTCGGACTTCTGTCGAACGGCGAAGAGGCCAGCAAAGGCACCGCGCTGCTTCGACAAACGCATGCTCTGCTACAGGCCAGTTCCAGCCTGTCGTTTGAGTACGTGGGCTACGTCGAAGGTCGCGATCTGTTCCAGTACCGACGACCGCCTGGACAAGCGCTCCGCGAAGGCGGGCTTGATGTCGTCGTGACCGATGGCTTTACCGGCAATGTGGTTCTCAAGACTGCCGAGGGTGCCGGCCGCTTTATTGCCGATCTATTGCGCAGTGAGGTCAAGCGATCCTTGCTGGCCAAGCTGGGGGCACTGCTGATGATGCCCGCGCTCAACTCACTCAAACGTGTCGTTGATGTCGATGGTCGTGGTGGAGCGCCCTTGCTTGGCGTAAATGGAGTGGCAATCATTTGCCACGGACGCGCCAGCGCTCGGGCCATCGGCCGTGCCATTGCCGTTGCCGAAGAGCACGTGCAGTCAGGGCTAGTCGAGGCCACCAAAGTCGCTGTCAGTGCCCACCGCTTCGCCGATGGTTCGGCAAGCACCGACCCGAAAACCAGCCAACCGGAGGCTGAATGAGTGACGAGCCGAGTCCAGTAAACCAACACCCCGGCCTACGCCGCATTTGCATCGCGGGTACAGGCCGTGCGGTTCCCGAGCGAATCCTTACCAACGACGACCTGAGCAAGATGGTCGACACTTCGGATGCGTGGATTCGCGAGCGCACCGGCATTCGTACCCGCCACATGGTTCGTCGGGGCGAAGAAGCTGCGTCTGATCTGGCTGCCCGAGCTGGTACCGCAGCTTGCGAGGCTGCGGGCATTTCGCCCAAAGACATCGACGCGGTCATCTGTTCCACCATCAGCCCCGACATGCCGCTGCCGTCGTGCGCGGTCTACGTGCAGCGCAAGGTTGGTGCTGCTCCACACAGTGCTGCGTTTGACCTGGCTGCGGCGTGCGGAGGCTTCATCTACGGCCTTGCTGTCGCCGAGGGACTGCTGCGCAGCGGCCTGTATCGCCACATCTTGCTGTGCGGCGTCGAGGTTCTGTCGGGCTACGTGAACTGGCAGGATCGCAATACCTGCGTCCTGTTCGGTGATGGCGCTGGGGCGGCGATCCTCAGGCTGTGCACCGAAGAGGAGCAGGCCGCTGGGCTCGGCGTACAGTCGGTCCATCTGTTTGCGGACGGCAGCCAAGCCGAAGCGCTGATGATTCCCGGTGGTGGTTCGCTCCATCCGACTTCAGAGCAGACGCTCGCCGATGGCAAGCACTTCATCCAGATGAACGGCAAGGTGATCTTCACCAACGCCGTGCGCAACCTGTCGTCGTCGTGCCTGACTGCCTTGGCCCATCACGGCCTGACCCCCAAAGACGTCGACTTGGTGATCGCTCACCAGGCCAACCTGCGCATCGTCGAAGCGGTCGCCCAGCGGCTGGATGTGTCGATGGACAAGTTCTTTATCAACATCGATCGCTACGGAAACACCTCCAGCGCCTCGGTGCCGATCGCTCTCGATGAGGCAGTGCGCTCGGGCAAGGTCAAGCGCGGCGACCGGCTGCTGTTCTGCGCGCTCGGGGCCGGTTTGGCCTGGGGTGCTACCGTCGTCCGCTTCTAAGAGGATCTGATGCACAAGGTTGCCTTCGTATTTCCCGGTCAGGGCTC
>Ga0209174_10000561_pt1 | contig 27771 bp, 19 predicted proteins | sample JI91814BDNA_FD_187505 | JGI IMG/M metagenome (GOLD analysis project Ga0209174, IMG submission 187505) | Wastewater effluent complex algal communities from Wisconsin, to seasonally profile nutrient transformation and Carbon sequestration -... | ecosystem: Engineered > WWTP > Effluent > Algae...
TCAGAACCCTGCATGGAAAAATGATTTATTGCTATTCTTCTCATGGTTATTTATGTTCAGCATGTGGATGAGATTCTGGAAGGGACCCGGCTACCCCTTCAACATTAGTCAAGTTACAACATCACCTGATAAATGTCCTGCTATGCAGCGGGATGAGCATATCATCGTTGAGTTATCGGTATACAGCAACATCATGTTTGACTTAGAAAGGAACAATAATGAGTTATCCGACTTCATTAAGGGATTAAATTTGCTATCTTATGAATGGGATATTAAGCGCGTATCGTCCGCAAAGATAACAATAGTTAACGTGATTGATTTAATACAAAGTGAGAAGTATTGTATGGGTTTTGCCGGAGACAATCTGCTGGGAACCGCATACTATTATCTCGTTAACTTCCTGAAGGTTCCTGAGAACAGAGTACGGGACTTAATTACTTACTCATTCAAGTTATTAAGGGAAAGAGAGCGTAGTGTCATCCAAACCAGAAAACAAATGTTGGAGGGTACTAGACCGACGGATGCTAGTCATCGTTCATGGGTGCAACAAGGATTAGAAACTATTCGCTCCCATGAGTTACTACTACAAGTAGGAGAGTCTGGTGAACTTGGTGGATACCAGTTACCTGAGATAGATTTCAGTAAAGTCGGTTACAATATGCACGTGTAACGAAATGTATGCTAACTTTTAAAAACTATCTACATTAACGATGTTACTCTATAAAATATATCATCGTAAAAGATAATTAGGTTAAACTAAAAATGAATTATAACGGTGGTTTCCATCCTACATATCAACCTCCATTTCTAACAACGCATTCTAATATCCCTACTTACGTCAAAACCTTGGATCAAAACTTTCTTAATGTCGAACTCAATGAGAGTGCTATACTACAATCAGATTTTGCGCCATATGATCCCAAGACACTAGCGCAAAACACAAAGACTTTTCTTGATGGAAACTTCGATAGTCGCATACGATATCTGGTTGAATTACGTAAACAACTACCATATATTGGTTATCAGAAGTATGATCCTTCGAGCGACTATTGGGATACACATACTTTTGTACGCAAGGAAATCACGGCCGCTGTGGATGCTATAGACGTTATAAATAAATATCCTAATAGTTTCCTAAACTTAATACATACGTTAGAATTCTGGGCCGAACGTTACAGGTACTTGGATGACAACACTAGTAACAATAACATATCGAAAGCTTCATACTTGAAAGTTATACTGACTCAACCACGTTTTATTTTAGATCTTCTATGTAGAATGATGTTACCGCCGGCATTGTACGATATAATTTCCAAAACCGAGTTAGCGCTAGCTTTTGCACTATTGACAGGGAGAGTAATCGAGGGTATTTATGATCCTACAGCTAATAGAGAATCTTGGAACATCGTTTCTTCATTACCTATGAGAAATATCAACACGTTGCAATTCTTATACTTTAAACTGGAGGATAATTTACCCAATATGTGGCATCCCAATAAATTTGGTTCAATGCTATTTATTAGCGATCCTCGGATTATGGTCCTAATTCCTTATATTAAAGCTGAGGAAGAACATAAGTTTATGTCAGGTATTATTCCTGTACTTTCTCCGGAACTGAAGGTTAGGTTTCCGAATAAAGAAGCATTTCTTACCTCAGTGGGGTTTAACCCAATTTACTATCCAAATGCTACTAAAGATTTGCAGATTCGAACATCTGATGTAGCTGGTTATATTATCCATAAAGATTTAGGCGTCCCACGACCACCTCTCCTTTATTCAGTGCCTACATTCGATCTTGAACATAAGATGCGTGAAGTACTTATGTGGTACAATGATGATGAAATTATTAATTTTTATTTACCACATTTACACGAATCAAGGAGAAGAGGACAACGTTATTATAGATTTTTTGATCGATCTGCGATGTCTGTTGAAATAAGTGGAAGTTACACTGAAGTTCAATTCTCATGGGTGATCGATACTGAAAAAGTAAACTGTATGAATGGAGAAAATGTAAGCCTAATGTACGGAGGTAAACGCAGTGAAGATATTAATGAATCAACGGGTGAAGAACTAAAGGAGAATCCAATATTAACATACGGAACACTGCGTAGAAATGGAAAATATAGATGCTTTCGTGTATCGGAACTTCTCAATATTTTCGAGAATACTCTTGAAGATCCTAACGGACCAGATTTCCCGGATCCGGATTATATCAATCCTGGACCTGGACGTCCCCACGTCATAGATCCATTAACTAATCGTCGTTTACTGAGAACCTTCAACGCTCTACAAATGTCCAAGTTGCGGACAAGTTTAAACAACGCAACGTTCCAAGAGAGGTTGACAAATAACGATCAGCCTAGTTTGACGCTTCAATTGTTAAACCTAGTTAATAGAATTTATCGGGTACGTTATCCCGGTGAAAATCAGACCTTGAGTTTGGACGAAATCGCAAGAGAAATTGACGTCCATCAGGCGTGGAGGAATGACTTATTGTTATTCTTCTCCTGGTTATTCATGTTTAGCATGTGGATGAGATTCTGGAAGGGTCCGGGTTATGCGTTTAACATTGGAGAGGTCACGACATCGCGGGATAAATGTCTTCCCATTCAACGAGATGAACATATTATCATAGAGCTATCGGTCTACAGTAACATGTTATTCGACTTGGAGAACCATAATAAAGAGCTGGCAGTTTTCGTTAAGAATCTACCGTTGTTACATTATGAATGGAACAGACGAAATGCCGGGCAAAATGCCGGACAAAATGACCGGGACGTAGCAAGTACCGGTACCCCAATTGTTACGGTTATTGACCTTATTCAGAACGAGAACTATTGCATGGGTTTTGGTGGTGAAGTCTTATTAGGTACCGCTTACTACTATCTGGTTAAACTGTTGAAGATTCCAGAAGATAGAATGAGAGATTTTATTACATATTCTATACAACTGATGAGAAGAAGAGAAGGGAACGCTATCCAGAATAGGAAGAATGCTTTAGAAAATACCAAGCTAACAGATGCAGAACATCGTCTGTGGGTTCAGCAAGGATTATTGACTATCCAAAGTCACGAGTTACTGTTACATATTGGCGAACCTGGAGCGGCTGGACGATCTGGATATGAGATACCTAGTATTAATTTTAGTAAAGTAGCTTACAATATGCACGTGTAATGGAATATACAATATGCATGTTTAGTATCTAAGGTTATACTTTCTTTTAAAAAGCTTGTGTAATAAGATGCCTACTGCGGTTGTACTTGGTTTCCAGTATGGAGAAGCAGTTAATATAGTAAATCCGCTACGTAAGTTAGAAGCTGCTATTATTGATGTCTATCGCGCATGCCGTTACAGTCAAATGCAAGGATGGAAGATATACTTGATTACAGATATTGAGACTCCTGTTATGCCATGTAATATAGGAGCCACTATTAGCGCTGGTATAGTCGATATTGGTATAACTACCTTTCTCAGACAAGATCTAGGAGAAGATCAGGTTAAAGTTATTTCATATACAGTCACTAATAGCTCTCAATTCGATAAAGCTATGAACGAGATAGTATGTGACGATAATAGATGCTTCTTCTATTACTCTGGACATGGTGTCAAGGACGCCATGTTGTTACCTAGTAGAGAGTCATATAACTTCGAGAACATATTTGAGATGATAATGAAATCAGTGAAAACTTACACAGACTCTATAAGTAAACCTGTCGGTAATAATCAAATAATAGCACTAGTAGACTGTTGTAATGGATGTAATGTGTCGTTGCCATTCGCAATATCCACCGAGAAGAAGCGATTTGTACTCCAGAAGATACCGAGACCAAGATGGTTGAACGAACGAGTTATCTGGATAACATCTAGTACAGATGGAATGAATGCGGAACATACTGAACAAGGATCGTTATTTACTGCTAGATTCTTCAGGCTCATCATGGAAGGTAAGTACAATCTAAGTATTTTACTACAGGAACTACGTTCGCGTCAGGACATAGGCCAGGGTTTCTATGCTAGCTATTTAGAACAACCAGTTATGTATCCTTGGTTCTATGGTTCAACGGTAGACATACGTCCCGGAGAAGATGTACTACGTCTGAATACTGAATTATTTTAATATAGTTGTAAGCGTGATTATGGAAAACATTAAATTTTAAAAGTATACAAATCGAATCAGAATATATCAAAATGTATCCAAGCGGAGCGGGAATTCCGAACCCAAGTGGAGTGGGGTATATGCATCCTAGTAGAGTGGGACAATCGTTTGGTCCCGGCATAGAAGCAAGAATTCCGAACCCAAGCGGTGTAGGATATATGCATCCTAGTAGAGTAGGACAATCGTTTGGTCCCAGTGCTATCTATGCTGGAGATAGACAAGATCTTCTCCATAATCGAGAGAACCGCGAAATCCGTCAACGTGAAGGTTTTGGCCGTAGTCCGTATGGTAAGCAGCACCGCTATAATGGATTCGAACCAGTAACAGTAACTAGTGGAGGAGTAAACGTTATTTCGTACACCGCCACTTCTGATGTATCGCTGTTTGACATGACCACCAGAATTAGAACCGACCTATCTCGTATGGGTATTGTTGAACCATACTGCATCAAGATTAGTGATGGCGCCCCTAGCGCCTTTCAAACCTCGACCTTGGAGGCTCCTTTCAATCAGGGTCCGTATCTATCTCCTACCGATTTGCAGCGTCTTAGAGATCACATACGTAATGATATACCCACCATTGATATCAAAGTACCAGACGATACAGACGGAGATGAAATTCGAGCCATCAAACTTGGTGATATGTTTTCCATTCTGGAGCACAAATTCGATAGCTACAACGCTAACCCCAACCTGAAGTTCCTAGAGGGAGATATTATGTTTACTATCTCTCGTGGTCCTTGCGGTATTCGCGGTATCTTAGGATAGATTAGTACTCTGATACATATCTTCACACAGTATCTAGATTTTTAAAAACTATACACTTAGATCATTTGAAGTTACACATAACAACATTACAACTTATATTTCCATACCTAATAACTCAGCCATACCTTGTGGTAAATGACGAGTTTCCGTTATCAAACTGAGATCCAATGGAGGTTGTACAAATCCAGGGTCTCTAACGTTCAAGATACGAGAATGCATCTCTACAGTATTTACATTATATTGTCTTACTGTATCGATCCATTCATTAGAAGCCAATACCGCTCTACGTTTACTATCAATAGCTGCTTTCTCGTAGTTATACAGTAGTCCCATAACATACAACAATAAATCGTTCAATCTATCCTTAGGTATGTCGAATACTTCTGTCAAATAAATGTATGCGGTACCACTTAAATAATCAGAAGCTTGGGCCATACAAAATGTGCCATGTTGAACGGAATCGATGATACCATTAACAGTGTGAGTACCTACAGCATGTATAGCTTTCTCCTTAATAGGTCTGGTTACTTCTCCGGTGTTCCAATCAAAGTGAATAAACGGTAACTCTATCCAGAACTTATAGATCTCAGGTCTTTCCACTTCCAGTCTTCGCATCATCATACCATAGACGCTCAATTCAATATCTATGTTAAGATCTCGATTATTGTAGACGCATGTCCCTTCCATCTCTTCTTTCCATCTTAGTTTATACGGATGTCCAGGCCCCGGCCAGAATCTTATCCAGATGGAAAATAACATCAACCAAGTAAACAAAATCAATAGATCGTTATACCATTCCGGACGGGACTTAATTAATTCCTTTTCATCGTTAAGACCACGGCTTACTTGAAGATTAGCACCAAGACCTTCGTAAAGTTTGTCAAACAATCGCCTAATTGCTACCTTTCTGCGTTCGTCTATCACTATATATGTTATTCTTAGATATTCTTTGAGGAACGAGTATAGCGATATCATATTCTCGATCTTGAATACTTTCTGAATTGGTTCTGATGATACTGGATCAATGTTGAATACTACTTGCTCATCCAATTTATCAGCCTTTGGCACACGATAATCCGGATCTAGAAATTCAAAGCCGTTTTCGGTCTGTTGGAAGCTAGCCTCTAACTCAGATACCTGAAAACATCTCCTTCTACCACCGTAAATGAAAACAGATAGAACCAATGTAGGATCATCCTCAAAGTCTTGGGGTAAAATATGGTCTCTTGCTTGTCTGCGTGGTTCACCCATAATAATATCCAGATTATCGTCATTGTTACAACGTTTGACTTTACCTATTAACCATCCACCCAGTTCTGTAGCGTATGCTTCCACAATAGCTAAGTTCCACTCTTTCCGATGAAATCGTGACTTGGAAAGGCGCGGGTATAAATCATCGTCATCGTAGTAAAACGGCATGTATTTAGTTACCATCTCTTTGTCGCTATGACATCCAACTATGAATGAGTATCTTCGGAGCTTAGCTACATCTTCTGGATTGAAGTTAGTCCGTAATCTATCGAAATGCTCAGGTAGTTCAGGACGGTTCAAGCCTAGATATTTATACATCAGATATGGAACACTGAGGAAGCTTAACTGCCTAATAGGGTAATGTTCATATGCTGAGTACAGATCAGGGATTACGTCCATTTCATCCAACAATTGACGCTCTCCTGGGGTGTACTTGTCGGTCGTTTTCTCCTCTTCCCGAGTGAACCCCGGGTACGCATATGTTGCGTTACCCTGATAACTGACGCATCTAGAAACCCAATCCAACGCCGGCTGGAATCGAGGATCTGAGATCATAGTATACGAGTTGGACGCGACAAACGGTAAACCAAATTCCGGGATAGCAGCCGCATATTGACTTGAAATCTTATGGATGTCACTCACTGATAACGGTGCAAATTTAGACCAAATGTCCCAGTCTAATGTAGGATCCTGTTCTTTGGGCACGATACCACCAGTTAACAAAGTAAATAAGTATCCCATATACGTCCTAGAATGTAGTGCGAATAATTCTTCAGGTACTAACAGCCTACATAACAGCCCTAATTCTTTTCCATCTAAGACCGCCAGTCTTGAAAATAACTCTACGTTATTAGCGATATCCAAAGGATGCCTTGGAAAGAAGAAACGCTCATGTCGTACTAGTAATAGATCCCATTGTAACAGTAAGTTGAAATAATGATGAAGAAGTGGGCTATGACCCTGAGAAACTAACCAACTAGAGCCATTGAATAAGCTATTTATTCCGCGGGGTACAACTATATCTCCGTACAATATTGGATCAATAACATCGGAAAATTGGTTTTCTAACCGAACGCCCCGAACTTGTTCCGGGTTTTGCCCAAGGTATCCCGCTTGGTTCGATTCGCCTTTTACGTCGGTGTTATATCCAGGCGTTTGCAATTTGTACTGATGATTAGGTATAACCTCAGCGATGTTGTTCACTAAGTTATTGGCGATAGATCGTGCTGAACCGCCTTGAACGTTAGTATAAACTGCAGTACCATACGTCCGTCTTAGTCTTTCCATAATGGAGTCCAGTCTCGTTGTACGGTTTGGCTCTGCTTCTTCATTGAGTAAACGCTCAATGAGATTTACTTTATCCACATTCTCCACAGGAAACTCATCTCGTACTATTTCCGGATTCATTTGATAAGTTTGTGTAGGCTGTTGTGGTTGCCTAGTATTTACCTCAGGTAATAAAAATTGCGGAGACGTAGTACGCGGGACAACAGGTGTCGGCGAAACAGGTACAGCAATCGGTTGTGTAGCAATTGGTTGTGCGAGTGTGGAAGGACCTCCACGATCAATGTTAACTACACTTACAGGCTCGAAAGGCCATGATTTCCCCGCACGTAATGATACTACGTAATCGTTGTTAACAATTGGACCCTCCACTAAGGGATATTGCTCTAATACTCCATTATCCATAGGAGGTTCTTGTATTCCAATGTACACCAGAGATGCCACTGTATGCTCTTCATACTTACCATATACGTGATATGTACGAGGGTTGTTAATGGTCATTACGTAGAAACGCGCGCCTGTAGGGAAGATAATTTGATCTTCTGACGGATGGTAACCTACCATAGAACCTGCAGGGATCCAAATTTCATCGACACAACATCCATCATCACCTACGTATCCAGTAAAGATACTATTCAGATCAAATGATGCAGACTTAGGCGTATTGAATGTAATTATCTGACCAGGAACTAACGAATATGGACGTTGAACACCACGGAGCGCCATGAAGCTGCTCTTGGGTCTTGGAGTTTCAAGAAGTGCTCTATCGACACCATTGAGTAATTCTTTATTCGAAGCGTTCAATGGTATTCTATCCTTGACGTTCATAAGTACACCCATCATTTCATCGGAAGCGTAGCGGTTGAAATATTCAGATAGCTCCGTAGTCTTAGCCCATGTATAGACTCTATTAATCCACTCACATGGAGCGAACGCGGATATCTCTTGGATAAGTTGTTCGTTACTCTTCCCCGCTGCATTAATTGCGAAGACACTAGCATAATCTTCTAACTTCTGGCGAGCTAGGTACATACGCACGGTCCTGATATCAGCATTTTCGTCCGTAAATCCCCAGTTCTTCGCTTCCAGTCTTACATGAAACTCGTCTCCACTTCCAAAAGTCCAGAACTCTTCTGTTAGTACCTCCTGTAGATTACAGATACTAGACATTTCGTCCAGATATTCATCTACTTCAAGACCTGGGTAAGCCATGCTGTAATCACGTATTTACGTTTTAAAAAGCTATCTATTTTACCATTAATTTGAATATATTATCCAATAGTTCTAGCACTCGCCGGCAGTATTAGTATCACTACCGTGTACATTTGAGACATCAGCGTCGTTACTGACGGAGACAGGTCCATGTACATTTACGATAACGCCAGTAGCTGGGTCAACTTGTGCTCCAATATCTGCTACAGCAATAGACGCAGCCACCTTGGACGGCTTCTCCGCTAGGATGACAACTCGGTGATCATCACGCAGCATCTTAGCAACATCGTGATTTAACACAATGTCATTGATAGCCACTATTCCCTTTGGAGCATAGTTACCACTTTTGACGATGGCTTTCATGCTACCACCATAGAAGTACAACTTAGTTGCAGCGTAGAAGACGGACACTGGCTTGATGCGTTGTTTGATGTCTTTCACGATGGTTGTCAAGCGATGACCGTAATCGCCATAAGCGGAGAAGATCTTTTCTCTTTCTCCAACCCGGCAATAGACTCTGGTTTCGTCCGGAATTCGAGGAAGTTCATAGAATAGGCTGGCTAGATCTAACGGTACTAACTTGTTAACCTTAGCCACGTTACCACTGCTGCTACCGCTGGAACTACAACCGGTGAAACTACATCCAACTCCATCACTACATACATCGGGTGTAGATTCGCCCTTCCCATCGGTTGCTTCAACAATTTGCTCCACCCGTTCCACTTGATCTTTGTGTTCCATTCGCTCTACTTGTCTCTTTCTACGTCTTTTGTATTCGCGTTCGAAGTACTGATACGGTTAGATAATGAGTGTGGTTGGTCAACTAATATAATGTCCATTTGTCTGTCATCTTCATATAGCTTTTTAAAATATGCATAACTATGATATAAATACATAACTACTTCTAAGTCCATAAATAGTATATATCAGTCGCGATCAATGATATACTAGATGATAACATAATAGTATACCATTGTGGTAATTGACCATGTAGGAATATTATCTCATATGACGATAGCTTAATAAAAACGTACCATGCGATAGCTATTAGTAGAATTTGTTCCTCTACATACCTTAGTTCGGTCTCGAATAAATAACCCAAACAAGACAACACATGATGAACAACGGAAGCGACGATACAACCAGCTATGATACCAATAAGGGTGATCCCTATTGTTTTCATCCATGGTCTACAATAGTGGATATATAATATTATATTAGCAGTTTTATTACGCGGTATGTTACTTCTTGGTTGATATTTCATGCTAGCAACCGGGGATGTTATCTGGGTTGGAATGTCTATACTTCACGTTTTAAAAATCTTTAATAACACGCTGATAATATTCAGTTGTAGTATTTAATGGATAGTTGTACTGATTCAATGCTACCGCTACCATCTTGGATAATACTTCCGTTACTTGAGTCATTCGCCCCACTACTCGTACCATTCGCCGTGCTACCCGTACTATTCGCTGTTCCATTCTCATATTGAAATATAGCATCCTGCGCATGTTCCAGCTTTCTCACCTGTTGTTCGTATGCCAGTCTGTACATTTCGTCATTATGAGTTTGTACTCTAATCTCTGCCTGTATTTCGTCTCTCACTATCATCAGACAATCCCCTAGCAAGTTACCATTACGCCAACCCCATTCGTCGTTACTATCTTCAGACAACCTTCCATCTTCAGTATCTAGTAACAGTTGGCGCAACTCCGGATCGCTAAATTTGATTCGTAATACGGTTAGCATGCGTTGAGTCTTAGATGCTCTATCTCCAATATCAGCATATTGAATATATGGCCGATACCTAAGTACCAAGTCAGCCAATTCTCTCATCCATGGATATCGAGTATCTGTTCTCAGATTACCCAAATACTTAGACTTATATGGAGTAGAGGCGGCTCTTATAACTTCTCTCCATTCACGATCAATCGGGGACTCGCATCTGAATTTGAGAGCTTGATATAAATGTTCAGAGGTTGTCCAGATTACACCGTCGTACACCAGATCCAACGACAACCCGGATCTACCATTGAATCCATGTGGGTAGAAGTTAGATAAAAAGTAGGTACCAGGATGAGATTCGAATGTATGAAATAGAACAAATGGCACATGTTGCTGACGTCTACCAGAAGGAGAAGAATTATCCTGACCAGAGCTAGTCCGTCTACTTTCTGGAGAACCGGATGACCCTAGGGATCGTGATAGTCTGGATGAAGAGCTGAGAGACGACATAAAGACAAGAAGTGTAACTTAAACGGTGATCACGATCAGTGAAATTTGTACATCAGCAACATATAGCGTTTGACTTCAAACTATTATCTATAATAAGTGTAAACCTGTACATCACCACCATGGCTGATAACGAACAACTTCATACTGACCAAGGATTCATTATTCCCACATTACAACCAACTAACGAATGTGTAGGTTGTAAGAGAGAAGTAGTATCCGATTCTGGGCTTCAAAACAGAATCCTGGACTTACTGAAGACCATTAATGGTTGCGAAGTAACTATGAGTTTTAGGGCTCCCTACACTCTAGATCCGGCAGTAATTAACAACGATAAGCCTAGTTGGGAGCCCAATGGTAACGATAGCCCTTTTCATCTACGCTATTACGTCTACCAAATTGTCTGTAATAGCATTCCGGGACGCAATATCCTTAATTTCTTCTATCATAACCAGTTGAGTCACGACTTGAAGCCTGTTGAATTTGGTATGAACATTGAAGGAGCTCCAGTACCTGCGAAGGACGCAAATGGTAACTGGGGAATATATCAACCTAAGATTATTGGCCCTATGTTGGAAGACTTGAAGTATATTATCTTCCTTCATGCTCCTCAGCGATTTTTGGTGGAGTATCTGGAAAGTGTTCAGCGAATGCTATCCTGGGACTCTCTGTATGAACGTAGTCAGAAACACGATGAACAGATGGCGGGTATACTGAACAAGGCCACTGAACTATGTAAGGAAAACAACGAGAAGGAGTTGGACAAGATGAAACAGATGGGAATTGATGATGAGTATATCAACATCTGGAAGAAGCGCATGGACGCTGTGAAGGGATTTACGTTGCCAGCGGATCCATCTGTAGCCAGTACTGAAACATTACCTGCTGAGATTAAGGATAAGAGCGAAGGTAAAAGTGAGGATAAGGGCGAAGGTAAGGGAGAAAGTAAGAAGGTTTCCTTTGCAGAGTGGGTAGAAGGAAGCTCATCTGGCTCTACTCCTATTCCTTTATCGGGCATTCCATCTTCAGACATTGCTGTGGTCAACGAATCGCCAGCTAAGATCGAACTGGGTAGAAGAAAATCGAAGGGTAAGCACAAACATAGCAAGAGTAAATCCAGTAAATCGGAGAAATCTGAGAAAGTGGACAAGTCGGAGAAAACGGAGAAGATGGACAAGAGAAGCAGGTCGAGCAAGGAGCGTGTTGGCACTGACGTTGCTACAATGATCACAGCAATCACTCAGATCAATCCCGAGGATGAGAAAGACGTAACTAGCGATATCGAGAATGTTGCTGCTGGCGCTGTCGCAACAGCGTCTGCGATTGGTTCTATATTGTAATTGTTATCTAATAGTTACCGCTATCAATAGTAACTACGAATATAGGGTTAAGTTTTTAAAAACCATCTACGATAACTATCCGTTCGAAGTAGGATTTGTAGCGAAACTAGGTGTAAATGGTTTGGCAGAGGCCTTCATCAATGTCCTTGGTACAAATGGTTTAGCTGCAATGGACATATTGATAGCTGGTGGGGTTGGTTGCGGAGTTGGCTGGATGACGGGTTGCTGGATCTGTTGTTGAGTGTAGGTCTGTTGTTGCTGGTAGACTTGAGGTTGTTGAGTGTAGGTCTGTTGTTGTTGAGTTACTTGTTGGTAGACTTGAGGTTGTTGAGTTACTTGTTGGTAGACTTGAGGTTGTTGAGTGTAGACTTGAGGTTGCTGATAGACTTGAGGTTGTTGCGGAATGTATGTTTGTTGAGTTGGTTGTTGGATGTACTGTTGAACACCCTGCGGTTGTCCGGTAAATGATGGGTTAAACGAAGTGGTGTATGTCTGCGTATATGATGGGGTAAACGGTGGTGCCAAGGGAGATGTGGAAGCTTTGGATAACGTAGACGCGGTGGGAAGTACCGGTACAATGGGCAACTGAGTTTGCGTTGATTGTTGCGTTGATTGTTGGGTGGTAAATAACCCAGCTAGAATATCTCCCACACTTTGAACAGACGATACTGTGGGTGTTGAAACTACAGTTGTTACTGCTGATCCAGTGGGACCAACAGGAGTCTTGGGGTATATAGTTGTAGGCAAATTACCCGGAGAACCGCTAGAAGATCCTTGAATAGACGATGAACCAGCTGAAGGATTAGTACGTAAGATCACACTATACAACCTATTTATACCCTGAAAGGTAAATGACATTGCGCTCTTGTGACCTCCCTTCTTTACCGTTATGTTAGAGGATACAATTCTTCTAGCAACATCCGTCAAATCCAAACCAGTGCGTGGATTACGAAGACTTACAATAACGAGATCTTTATCAGCCTTGTGCTTCCAAGTAGCGGTGAAATCTATCTGTTGATAGCCGCCACGTCTGAACATACTGCGTCTCAAATAACTAGCTACTTTACTATGAAACACCGGAGCGTTAGTGTACGCGACGGTATAGATCTCTACTTCGTCAGTAACTGCATTACGCGCTGCAATGTAGCCAATAGCACCTTGTCTCGCCAGTCCAGCCACCACACCCTCTTCCATCTTCTGCAAGATCCTACCGCGTTCTTCCAGTTTAGCATCTAACTCCGGTGTCCATTTGTTGATAATGTCCATCAAAGTAGGCATGTAGTGGAAGTTGTAGTCCAAACTCAGAGCTTGTACTACATTAGAAGCATGTCCATATCCAGGTTCGGTATACAACTTATTGTCCACCAATCTAGCATAGTTAACAAGAGGCGGTAATTCTTCTCCTCTATGAAACTGCTTCCATGCTAAACTAGCAGCTGATTCTCCTGCATCTTCAACCAGTATAACACTGACCTTGTGAGCAGATGGACTTCGCTTCAACAATTCGATACGGCGTCTAGTGCTAGTATGATGATCGATAATAGTTAACTTAGTGATATAAGGCAAGACGTCACTAAGTTTATCGTTGCTAGCAGTATCCAGCATCAGGATGTTCCTACCTCTAACCAGTTCAACGTTAATTTCATCTTCATGTTCAATGAATGCCACCGCTAGAGGGGCACCCTCCCTGAACATCTGAATAGCATCTTCTTGCGTTGGCAAGCGCTGTTTGATTGTTGATTCCTCTTCAACATCTTCTAATCCACCACTGACGGGACTGTCAGGATTTTGCTGGAAGATACTATGGTAAATAGCCAATTGCCTTCTTAGTTCTAGAGGAAAACTTGAGTATACTGCATTAAACGCAGTCTGCCCATCGTTACACGGCCCGTGGCACATGTATAAATCAAACGCTCTGTGATCCATATTTTAGATCGATTTTCGTTGGATATCAGTCTGAACACTTAATATAAGGGTGTATTTATGAGTAGCAGACTTTTTAATAACAACTCTATTGCGGTATTTCCATCAATGCTGCGATATCCATCAGTCTTCATCGTCAGCGGGGTCCTTACCCTTAGAATCCAAGTCGAGGCCCTTGATCTCATCTACGATAACTTCGTCCGTAGGACTGCTTGTAATTGAGTCCGTAGGAGCGTTACGATTTCCCAACATAAAATTCAAATATTTGTCTATGTCCTCCTGGGTTCTAGGAGTACGGCGCTTCTTGTACACTGCGTCTCGATGTTGGAGTTCCCATTCGCTCCAAGCAAGGTATATTTTGTTGACGATCTCACATTGCTCGTTAGAATATACTCCCTTAATAACTCTCATGAATTCCTGCAGGTCGTGCAATTTCATACCATCCTCGTTATGGATCCAGGGATATTTCATTTCGCACATTGTCTTAAAAAGATCAATATACGCAAACATATATCCCTCATCCCGCTGGATTAAATCTTTTCCAGTGAAGTCGCCGAGTTGCTGTACAAGTTGTTGACACTTATCGAATGACGATGACATTGTGAACAACTTAAAAAATCGCTATTCGCAAAAGTCTAGATCTAATTTAGTATATACTTTAGGTTTAATTCCTTATCACATAAGTTTAGATGGCAATGTCTCAATCACGTGGCGTTGTTGTGTTGCCTAGCATAGTACCAACTCAACAATTTACAAATGCTCCGTTAACAATGCAGCCGGTAGTAAATCTGACAAATATCGCGAACGCAGCATCGCAAAAGAATTCTGTAGTATCTCAGTCGTTGGGAGACATTGGTGCTCCATCTCCCCGAGTGATTTTACAACCCCCATCGGTGCAGCCTACAGTGATGCCAGTATTGCAACATATTAATCAGGTCAGTCAGCAACCTTACCAAGTAAGTCAACAGTATCAAGTAAGTCAACAGCAATATCAACCATATCAGACGAGTCAACAGGTGAGCCAGCGACCAATTACCTTAGCTCCGATACCTACGCCTTCTATATATCCTCAGTCTCCATTGGGTGGTAGTACATGCAGTGTTCAGACCCGGACTATTGGCGATATCACCCAGACTACCATACGTTGTCTTGAACCTTCAGTTAACATCCCGCTAACCGGTATGCCTACCGTAGTTTTGCCAACTATTAGACCTGATTACGTTCCACCTTCTAATCCCGTACCGCTCACTGGTTTACCGTATGTTAAGTTTGGCGAAGTTAGACCCTCTAGTACCGCCACTACTCCCATTAGGATGACGCCGGCTCCTTCGACGTACGCGCCATCTCAAGTTGTTCCTCAGACGGTAACTCAAGTCTCTTCAACCATGGTACCAACCTCTGCGGTTCCAACTACGATGATCAGACCTATGGTAATAACGGCAACACCTAGAAGTCCAACCCAAATTAACCCAACTCAAGTTATTGCAACGCAGATTAGCCCAACTCAGGTGAACATGGCACCTGTAAATTTCCCGCCATTAAGTATGTCGTATGTTACTCAACCGGTTATTCATCCAACTGCTCAGCCAGTAGTCCACTTACCTAGTCAACCCTCAGTTTACTTACCTAGTCAACCATCTATCAGTCCTTCTGTTTTACCAGTGTCAGGAGCAACGCATTTCCCTGTTGTCTCGTCCACTTCTACCAGACCTATGGTATTAGCATCCATTGTGCCTTCGACTCAGACTCTAACTAGTAACGATATTGTTAGACCCAATACATCTCCTACTATTTCCTCTTCAACCAGACCCGGTGTAAATTACCCACAGTCAGTCAAGACAGTAAAGTTTCACGACAACATAAACTGGGCAAATAGAAGCGATCCGTCTAACGTCTATTATCCAGTTGCCCCAGGTACTCCCAAGATCCCCGCCAGATCTCCTACTAGACCACTGACACCCAAATCAATCATTAAACACCCACGCTCTCCAACATCTACTTTTTCCACACAGACGGGAAGCTATTACACTAGTGAAGGTGTAGTCAACGTATCTACTCCACGTAGTCCCCAAAATCCGCGAAATCCATATGAACAGGGCGTAATGCTAGGTTAGATGGAATAAACGGGCTAAAATGAAATCGACGGGCTAGATAGAATAAATGGATGGGGATACTAAATGTATAACCAATAACTTAAGATAACACAACTTTTAAAAACGTTAATTATACTATGTTGCGTCTACATTCCAAAGATAGAGGGGCGTCCCTTGAGGTTCTATCCAAAACATGTTACGCCGTAGTATTGGAAACCAAACTATCTAACATTATTGGCGACAATACCAATGAAGAAGTTATCCACAAACTCTTATATGTTTCGTGTAACATAGACGAAATCAATAAATATGTTAACATATGTCGCCAAATCCTGTCATTAGAAGATAGCGCCGTTAATGTGAGACAGTTGCATAGCAGAGATCTGTGCGGATTGTTTCAAGTTGTGGAACCCGATACCAAGTCCGATGATTCAGGTAACAGCAAGGGTGAGGGTCATAATGACGGTCATAATGACGGTCACAATGACGGTCATAATGACGGTACCAATGATGGTCATAATGATAGTTCCAGTGTCGGACACAATGACGGTCACAATGAAATGGAAAATGGTTCTGGTTCCGATATATAAAAAGCTAAGTCCTTCAAAGTTTATTTGATTGTCTTATATTTGTAGTCGTCATGCTTAATAGCCCAAATGTCGCTCACTTGCAGACGCCTATGTCTATGTTGCGGACTATGTCGCCTGCAACGCCGGTGGGTCGTAGAGTGGAGGTGTTGAATAGAGCATTATATGAACGAGCAGCAGATGAGATACAGTTGGCCGATTTACTTCCTCTTCATCCGGATCAAGATGCGCCGTTTATTCAGACGCATATTACAGCTAAACCAGAATTTAGAGAGAAATCCTCAGGACCTAGGGAAGATCAACCCAAGGTTAGAGGACAGCTATTCAACCAACAGGAAGTCACCAAACGTTTTCTGATGGATGTTGGCGATAGACTCCTCATTATCTCAGAAACTGGAACAGGTAAAGCTTGTGCAGTTGAGGGATTTACTGAGGCCATCCACGAGCAGTATATCAATATAGTAGAGGGTTTACGTAGTACTAACATCAAGCGTGCATACTTAGTAGCACCAGGTCCTCTCCAATTGGAGGATATGCGTAGACAGCTGGTATGTAGATGTTCGCGTGCTGGTAAGTACGATCAGACAGAAGCAGTGCTCAATGCTAACCACGAGGAAACTCAATCTGCTCAAGTAACTAAGGGTGTCAGTAAATTCTATGAATTACTTACTATCAAGAAGTTAGCTAAGTTGATCAAGCGTTGTCGTACTAATGAGGAGATCATTGAACAGTTTTCCGACATTGCGCTGTGGATTGATGAGTTCCATATCAGTACTATCGATCCATTTCCCTTCTTTACTCTTGACCAACCACCAGTATACAAGAAGAAAGAAGGCAAGGAGTCTATCTCCAAGTTGGAGGCATACTACTTGGTGTGGAAAATGGTACATCTTATCCAACGTTCCACAGTGGTCTTTTCCACTGCTACTCCTATTGTCAACAAGGTAAGCGAATTGGTTTCAGTATTCAATATGCTGTTACCCATTGACAAGCAACTACCTAGGAACTATGACTTCGTACATGCTCCAGTAGAAGAATTGGAGAAGCTGCTCCGAGGTAAGATTAGTTTCATTAGAGCAATGGACACTGGAATAGAAATAGTGAGACATGGCGACCGTCAGAACTATATGCATGTAGTTGATGGTAAGGAGTATCCTTCTCAGTTAATATTGCAGATGTTACCTATGTCATCGCATCAATCTAAATCCTACTTGCAAGCTTGGCTGCAAAGACAACCTGAATTTGTTGATGTACTCAAGGTAGCAGCTGAAGAAGTAGGTATGGGATCTGGTACTACGGTATCAAAGGGAGGACATGGACCATTTCCATATCGTAACGAACGAGAAGCTTCTATGTTAGTATTCCCTGACGGAAGTTATGGAGGCGCGTCTATGCACAGCGAACAAGTGCAGATGATGGGTATGGGAGGTCAAATTATTACCAATACCGTACAGGTAGCAAGAGGATTTCAGAAGTATATTCGCTATAACTCAGATACCAAATGGTACGACATTATTGATCCGGTATTCACTGACAACATTCGTACATTGGAGCGCCAAACTGTTCTAAGTGCTAAGATGGCCTTTGCTTCTAAGATAATCAAGGAGTGTTATAGACAGGAGAAGGTATGCTTCATCTACTTCAGTGAATTTGTACTCGGATCTGGAGCAGTAGCATTCTCTAAGATGCTGGAGAATATGGATATTAGCGATATCGCACCAGGTAGATCGTTTGTTAGATTTAATGCCAATACATCAGTATTCAGCAGTAACACTGGAAAGAATGTCAAACCATTCTGCGCCGATGATCCATCTACACGCTCCATTAAACCCGAGTTTGAAGTAAGAACTCCACGTTTCTCCATTATTACCAGTAATGTCAGTCCTCGTGAACGAAGCATTATCTTGGAAGCAAACAACAGTAAGGAGAATATGTATGGTCGTATCAATACCGCTGTTATCTCGTCTGAGATTGGAAGAGTTGGTATTAATATCGACAACGTTACTGTGGTAGTGTTCGACGCTAGCGACTGGGATCCCAGCGACAACTACCAGGCCGAGAGCAGAGTCATTCGTGCTACTTCCCATAAGAATCTGTTAGAAGATCGTAGAGAGAAGATGGGTATGTATAACGTACCTCCCATCAAAGTACATATCTACAATCTTGCTGCTTACACTCACTACAATGAAGAAGTAGTGAGTGTAGATCGTGAAATTTATCTGGCTGCAGAGCACAAGGATATTTACAACCGTGGTGTAATGCGTAAGTTGAAAGAGATTGCCTTCGACTGCCATCTGAACCACGAACGTAATGTGAGACAGGAAGACGTAGATGGATCCGCCGCATGCGATTATCAGAAGTGCAACTATCCTTGCTTTGATCCTTTTCCATCATATACTGACTATAGCAGTTATGATGTGTTGTATACTGAGCCTCTTATCTCGCTTTTGCGTACGCAAGCACTTGCGGTACTTCATAAGCGCCATTCATTGTCATTCATGGATATCTACAATGAGATTATAGAGAATCTACGCAAGGAACAACCAGCATCATTGGAAGGTGGCAATCCAAGACATAAATTCTTAGCGATTGCTCTAACTCGCATAATAGACGCGCGCGAACCGATTATAGATCGGTATGGTATACCTTCGTTTTTAAGAGAGAATAGTGGACTATTCTACTTGCAAAGACACTATCCTAGTAATGAAGATACACAGGGTAATGGATACTACGCGTTTAACATCCTGTCTACTGACGAGTTAGATCTACTTAACATCAATAGACCGTCGTCTCAGGAGATTAGTAAAGTGTGGGGAGAAATCGAGAACATTGTTCGCGGTATGTATACTTCAACTCCTGATCAACAACGTGCTAAGGAGCGAGAATTATCAACTTATCTGTACAAGGTAAATTTGGAGACCAACGTAATGTTGTTAGAAGAAGCCTTGTTCCATAAAGCAGTAGGTGATGAGACTGAAGCTCACAAGGCCATCAGTGATGCACGTAGGACATTATGGTTTGCTATTAACGAACCACTGAATGGAATCAGACGTCTGATTGGCGATATCGAGACCAATGGTAACAAAGTGCTAGCTCGCGCTGAACAACCTCGTGATGTGGAACAGGTTAGAGAGTACATCAATGCTACTCGTAATGTAGACACTGAGATTGTATATTTCCATGGACTGTATATCGCCGGTAAAGTGCGCAGAGGTTCTGCAGATAAAGCAGCTATGTCCAAATTCAGTGGTCGTATCAGACTGTTGAAGTTATCTGAATGTCAAGCTCGACGAGTCGTCAATGATGCTAATGGTAGCAGTAGTTCTAGCGCAGGCGGTAGCGGTGGTAGCGGTAGCCAGCCAGTACCCAAGTACAACACAGAATTTATCGAAGGTTGTTGGAGGGATACTACTCAGATTGAGAGAATAGAATATCAAGCGTATGGTATGGTTGGTACTAAGGATGTAGAGCAGACTATGTCAGTACAGAGCGATATCTATGGATACTTGAAGACTAACAATCTCGGTGTTCCCAAGTTATGGATTGTGGACAAGTACAAGGAGCGCCATAACATCAGTAGTAAACAAGCCAAAGGTGGTAAGGGTTTGAGCACCGGTCACTTATGTACTAACTGGAATAAACAAGATATCGCTGACATCATGTACCGTATCGGTATTCCGTTGTTGCAACCGCAATATTTCCCTCCTCCAGGAGCTAATGAGGCGGAGAAAAATATGTACATTAACGCATTGTCGCAGGTTAACATCAACCAAATGATATATAGTCCTCAGCAGTTGGCTGCTATGCCAACTGAATTGCTATATCAGTATTACATACGCATTCAGTATGTAACTTTCTTGAGACTGACAGCATGGAAGAATGTGGTGTACTCGGAGGCGGATCTGTGGCAGTGGCCTGTAGATAGATTATTCTATGTATATCATATGAGTCAGGGACGCGGTGGATCTTCCAGCAGAGAAACTACATGCTCGCAGATTATGGAGAAGTTGAAGAATGATGGATTACTGATTGAACGTATTTAGACTTACTGTGTATGTATGTTAGTGTTTTAAAAAGCTAGCTGGTAGTGTAAACTAAGGTAGTTGTCGAATAAACATGGACGCTGTTGTGATTCCCACGCGTATAGAAGCTACATTCCCAGAAGCATGGAACGGCATTATGTCGAAAACAAGATTGCCATTCCGTAAGAACATCAATGGGTATTGGGTTCATAATCACATATTCACCAGAGAAGTTATAATTAATAACTTTGCTGCCATCATGGGAGAACTTCGAAGAAAACAGACATTACTAGTATATAGTCTATGCGTACGTGGTGAAGATTTTAAGTTTAAAATAGGACAGAGTCTGATAGAGGTAAGTTCTGAGAACAGAGGACCTTTTCCACATGTCGCATCAATCGATAAACTGACGGATGATGGAATACTAGAGTACTTTAACTCCGAACTGGTGATACAATGTCGTTATCCTACATACAAATTGAAAGCTAGATTAGTTAATCCTCCTCGCATATGGGGATAGCCGGCTACTCCGTTACACGTTTAAGATTTAATACTTAACTCTGAGCCGATCATTTGGAGATTTGTTTTCACGCTGTGAATGTGATTATTTAAAAGCCAAGTTATACAATTTATACGTCCAGTACTGTTACTATAGATGAACATCACAATAATACCAGAACATATAGAGGCTGATTTACCTCCAGCATGGATGTACATTATACCAGTACGTCAGATGAGAGCAAAGTTCTTTAAAGATACCAATGGTTATTGGGTACATACTTACCAATTTACAAGAGATGAAGTAATGAACAACTTCGATAAAATCATCTGCGAACTACGCGATTTAACAGGACCGCTGTTGTACAAACTCACTGTTAGAGCTAGAAGATTTAAACTGAAAATAACGGGATCTTTCCTGGAACTCCGCTGTGTATCTATATCCTACACTCCACCTATTAAAACGATGAAATCTCTAACTGATGCCGAAGTGTTGAACTATTTCAATCTTCACACTATCAAAAATGCTGTCGACGCTACTTACACATTGGAGGCTAGACTTACCAGTGTACCGCAGCCAGGTGGTGTAATACGATAGTAGTGTAAGAGTTTTTAAAAAGTTATACTATTACCTACTTGACTATACTGCTACCCGATTACTGGTTCTTCTTGACTACAAAGATACCAACTACACCAGCATGACGAGATCCTTTCATGTTACCAGTGTCAATAGATTGATAGTAAGTACAATGAGTAACGAAGTTAGTGTTACCCATATCCTTGTAGATAATACGCTCACGCCAAGCAGGGAAGTGGTGGGACTCTACTTCGTAACAGCCGGCCGTTAGCTTACGTCCTTCTCCAGATGAACTACCTTCGCCAGTGACACCAATAGCACCGCGTTGGCACTCCAAACTACGATCTCTATGTAACCAGTAAGTAGGAGGAAACAGAGGTCCATCGTTACTAGGACCCTCCTTGTATGCGGTAAATGATCCATCGCGTCTAGCAGCAGTAAACTCATCGTACTTCTCAATGACTTGTCTCAGAAAATCATTGGTAGGTTTACTAGCCAACTCACCAGCAACCTCCTCCGCAGTCTTACCGGGAATACGGATTTCGTAGTTGAAGTCGCCCAATACTACAATATGCTCAGCACGCTCTCCCTCAGGCAATGCGAAGTAGAAATGGTTCTGCATATTGATCAAACAAAGGACGTTGGCAGCACGAATAGCAGTACGGTAGCTATCATAATCTAATTGACCTCCTCTAACAGACAGAATGTCAGAAGACTCAGGTAGATCCAAACTAATGAAGCAGAATCTACCGAACACTGGATGGTTAACATACACCGCAATGGCGCCTGCAGCCCTGGATACTGCACTATGGCAAGAGAAACTCAATGTGTGGTTCTTACCAAACAAGCTATCCAAGATAGCATCCTGCGCACGGAAGTTAGCAGCTTCCGCTTCAGCAACATACACGGACAGACGATCGCTGGTATCTACTTTCATTCCGTTCAACACTAGTCCGCTAGAACCAAGTCCGACCTTATCTAACTTTCCACGATTCAACAGACGGTATCCATGCTCAGGCATACGTGCAGGTAGAAAATCAGAATGTAAGTAGGTACCGTCAGACGGCTCACCTTGGGTAGCAACAATGACCAAATGAGGTCTCACTTGTTCTACTTGGTTAATGAAATCTCTGAAGAAGTCAGGAGTTGCGCAGCTGTAACGATGAGTGGTTACACCTCTAACAGTTTCTTGTCTTTTCTCCTCTTCTACAGTTTGAGCCAAAGTACGACAAATGCGAACTCCATCAGCATTCCACGTAAACGCCATGAAGCGCATATTTTGATTTGAAGTGGCCTCTGTGACCTGAACGGCTTCTTCCTTACCTGCCATGTCTTGTGTTTTTATATAAACTATAATGATAGAGGCTTTTAACAGATGATAAAAACAATGCTATTTGATAGAATTGTTGTAGTATTTTAGCCACTTGTAGATTTATTACGTCAAGGGTCGTGATACATTGTAATAATAGAACGGACTGTACCCGCCTCTACTATACATACAAAATATAGTATAATGTCCCTCGCAGAACGAATCCCGGAGATATACCAAGCAGTTTCTACCAACTATGCAACATTACTGGTTTCTCCCACCGGTACTGGTAAAAGTACCTTATTACCTGGTGTATTAGCCCGTGCCGGTAATAAGGTAATGGTCAGCGCACCTCCTGTACAGGCAGTAAAGACATTGTATGAGACCATGTCTAATGAGCTATCAGGACAAATTAGTATCGGTTATGCTGCTGAAGGAGAAATCCATTACAATGAGAGTACACAATTAGTATATGCCACTGCCGGTCACGTCAAGAATTATCTTCTACGCTATGTACAACAGAAGCGTGATAACCCCAGCTTACAATTTCCATTCAATATTCTAATTGTAGATGAGGTTCACACTAGCACATTAGAAACAGCTTTGATTATTTCTATATGGAGCTACCTTGTTCGTCGTGGATTGATTGGTTGTAGATTACTAATGATGTCTGCCACTCCCAATATGATATACGTGGAACCGCAGCCAAAAGTAATTACCATCGAGCAAATCTCCAAGTATGTTCGTCCTGTTTATCTGGATAAAGATCCAGATATGCGAAATGTCAGAACAATGACAGAGAACAGCAATGACATATTTACTGTTGCCGCTAGACAGACTTGGATTATGCATCAACAATTGCTATCTGAGAATGATAGAGAAGGTGGTATCCTGGTGTTCGCAGCTGGTCAACAAGAGATTATTCGCGTAGTGGAGTTTCTAGAGAAGATGCCCAACGCCAAGCAGGAGCTTCATATCTTACCTGCCTATGGTGGTATGGGGCAGATTAAAGAGATCTACAAACCACCACCTGCAGGAAAACGCAAAATCATCGTAGCCACTAACTTGATTCAGAGTTCTGTTACCATCTTGGGTCTGGTTGTTGTTATTGATATGTTATTGGAGAAGAGAGCAGAGACTAATGACTCTGGCGGTATGAGATTGGCATTGAGAGATATCTCTCGCGCAGATGCCGACCAGCGTAAAGGTCGTGTAGGTCGCGAACAAGAGGGTATCTGCGTTAGATTGCGAACGGAGAAGACGTTTAACAGTTTGAAGGCTCATAGTCCCACTGAAGCCGAGAGATTACCTATCGAGTTCTCAGTTGTTGAGCTTATGCGAGCTGGAATTAATCCCATTGATGTACAGTTTGCTCAATTGGGTAAGATTGAATCTGCTATTAGTAACTTACTCACATATGACATGATCAAACGCAATGCGCTCGGCGGTTACGAGACTACAGATCTGGGTAACTTTGTTCCTCAATTCCCATTGGCATTGCGTAATGGAACGTTTTTATATCATTGGATCCAACAACAATTACCAGCAACCGTTGGTGTGCGAGTAGCATGTTTAATAGATTGTTGGGGTCCATACTACTGGAAACCAGCAAGAAGTGCTGATCCAGAGACGTACGCTGCTGCAGTAGCTCACCACCAACGCTGGGCAGGAATGGACGATTTAAGCGCTGCATTATTGTTGTTCGATGACATTATGGCAACATTCCACAATACACTTAGCCCTAACAAGAATGACCTCAGACGCTGGTGCGATAGGAACTACTTAAACTACAAGAAAGTTAAGGAGTTACTGCATATCATGGTACAATGTAGCGAACAGCTAAGACGTATGGGATATGAAGCATACAACACCAGAGGACTCAATGATCATACTGAAATTACTAACAACGTCCTCAGGGTAGCCTTACCAATATTCAAAGATAACGTGCTATATCATGTAGGTCGCGGTATCTATCGAAAGCGTGGTAATGCAACAAATATCTACGCAGAAGGTTCCAGTACTAACAGCCTCAGAGATCTCAAACCAGATAGCATACTGTCATTTATTATCAGAGAGACAGTACAGACTGACATGGCTATGTGGTACGCATCATTCTCTGTTATCAATCCACAAATTGACGAAGGTTCGTCGAGCGGAAGCCAACCTAAATTACCGGAGGATAAAGCCAGAGAGAAGGCCAAAGTAGTATTATCCGAAACGCAAGACCAACGCATACAACAGGTAACACAATCGCTAAATTCTCTAGATTTTAACTCATGGTGAACAGGTCGAGTTATACTTTTCTAAAAAGCTAGATGAAAATACTTATACAATGTTATAAACGTGCCCAAATGGCTTCAGACGAACAATTGATACAAATTATCGACCTCATCACGGAGGCGATAGAGGTCGATAATGCCTCAGATGCGTTGATACGTATGAAACAGATACCCTTCGATGATTTGGATTATGATGACTACAAACAACTAACGACGGACTTCATCGGTCTAGCGTCCGTCGCGTCTAAGATAATTCCTTATGATCCGGAGGAGTACACTGAATCTAGTGTAACAAATGATGAGGGTGTTGTGGAGAAGGTACCCGGTATATCTGGGTTTCTGGAGAATCATAGAGATTTAGACAGAGTCAAGATCTACAGGTCTACATTGAGAACATTGTTAACGTGGTTCAACGAACGACAGCGCTACTACTATACTAACGCTTGTTTGTTTGTTCCGTGGTTACTTACCCTCAACGATTTGGGTGAAACTATGGAAGATAGTGACACTATCGCGTCCATCATTATCCAGACTCTAACAGAGTACAGCTTCTCAGATTTCATCACTTACTACATTAAGTTCGAAGAAGATCCTACCATTCTCCATGCAGTAGCTCGCATTCAGCGTATTATGGGTGAGCAGAATTACTACGTATACGAAGACATCCTGCGTACTTATCGTAGAACTTACTCCGATACCAACAATCCTAACGATGACGATGTTGAGTATGGACCAGTGGCTAAATTCATTTTAGCAGTGCAGGCTAACACTAAACCGTACATCGACAAACCGTATTGGGTTACTGACCACGGTCTGGGGAAGGACGATGCACAATTGCGAACGATCTTAGCTGAACGCGAGTTAGATTCAATTATGGCTGCCTACAGTCAGAGGAAGCAAGCACCCACTGAGAAGGAGCTAGAATCTGCTAATATCTATTTGAAGCTGTTTACTGGGTTGCCCACTGATGAATCGCTTGCTAACATAGATATGGCTAACTATACCAAAGAAATGTTAGGTCAGGTACCTGGTCAGTCAGAAGAGGTTATTGCTACTATGACCGACCCTATACTTCGTTTGATCGGAGGTCCTCCTAACCCTAGTGAGGAAATAGATCCTCATGACCGAGGACTCTGTGCTAGATTGGGACATCCAATGTTCTTCTGTAATGAGTGGGAACGAGGTGGTAAAGACAGCGATGATGACTTAGAAGAGCTGGAAGAGGATTATTACTCTACACTAACCTTCGGTTATCAAGACACTAGTAAACCAAACACAGAGTGGTTTACTGGAAGATGTGCCAATGATCGCTGCGGTAAGGGTATAAGCCATTATACTCATGCTGTCCGTAAACCCATGAGGGATGGTGGATTCCAGGGAACATACTGTAGTTGGGAATGCGTTCAGCGTGTACTACCTCCAAATGACATTGAAATAGGAGCTATGTTAGATTATGCTGTTATCCAGCTTAAACAATTCGGCGTACAAGAACGCGATTAACTTTTTTAAAAGGTACATGGTGTACTATTTAGCGAATGAAAAGTGATATGGAAGCTTGGAGTTATACGATTAACCCTATGGTATATCACTATGGAAGAACCTGGTATAAACCCGATACTCGTCGAATCAGATGAAGATAATGTAAGTATCTTCGAAGAATCTTTCGTAATAACACGTTTAATCCAAGTTAGAAAGATTAGAAAATTTATCGCTCAGGGACTCGTTACCGCCCTAGATAGTTCCGGCGATAACATTAAACCTGCGGTTGAACCCGTAGTTGAATCTGCGATTGAACCTGAAGTTAGTCAAGATCCTATTCCAAACATGAGTAACGTCGCTACTATTGTTGAGTCCACAACAGATACTCAACCAGGTACTCAACCGGATACTCAACCGGATACTCAACCAGAACCCAAAACTAAATGTCCAAAAGTCAAACGATGTGTACATAAAGTAGCAGAATACAACTGTGTAAAATGTAGAGGTAGAGGAGTATGCGTACATTTAGTACAACGATATGGTTGCTTGAAATGTAAGGGTAAGGGAGTTTGCGACCATGGCAGAAAACGCTATGGTTGCTTGAAATGTAAGGGTAAGGGAGTTTGCGACCATGGCAGAAAACGCTATGACTGTAAGGATTGTGGAGGTAAGGGAATTTGTGAACATAAGAGGCAGCGTTACCACTGCGTAGATTGCAAAGGTAATGGAATATGCGAACATCTTAGAAGAAGAGTTATA
>Ga0209174_10000562_pt1 | contig 27750 bp, 50 predicted proteins | sample JI91814BDNA_FD_187505 | JGI IMG/M metagenome (GOLD analysis project Ga0209174, IMG submission 187505) | Wastewater effluent complex algal communities from Wisconsin, to seasonally profile nutrient transformation and Carbon sequestration -... | ecosystem: Engineered > WWTP > Effluent > Algae...
TTGTTGCTCATAACGGGCGCTCTTCTTGTCATGGCAATTGCTGTTAAGATTCTTTCAACAATGTCATGGGAAGAGTTGGGTAAAGGACTTTCATCGATAATTGTTCTTCTTGCTGCTTTAACAATTGCCGTCAATAACATGCCGGAATCGGGCAAAATGATAAGCACCGGTCTTGGTATAATTGCGATTGCTGTTGGTATAAACATACTTGCGGTTGCTATGAAGATATTTGCCACAATGTCTTGGGAAGACATATCTAAAGGTTTGGTTTCGGTTGCTGGTGGACTTGGAATAATGGTCGCCGCTATGAATCTTCTTCCTGATAATATGGTCGCTAAGGGTGCTGGTATTTTGTTTGTCTCCGTTGCTTTGAACTTCCTTGCGGCGGCAATGAAAGTCTTTGCCACAATGTCTTGGGAAGAGATAGGTAAGGGTCTGGCTGCTGTCGCTGGTGGTTTACTTATAATCGCTGGAGCAATGCAGTTAATGCCAGTCTCTATGGTACTTACGGGTCCCGCTCTCATTGCAATCGCTTTTGCTTTGAACATTCTTGCTGGCGCTCTTATGTTGTTTGCAACAATGTCTTGGGGCGAATTTGGTAAAGCTATTGCCGTGATGGCCGCTTCTTTGGCTGTATTAGCAATTGCAGTAAATCTTATGAGTGGTGCTGTTGGCGGCGCAATAGCTATTGGAATCGTTTCCGTTTCGCTTGGTTTGCTGGTAAAAGTTTTACAACAGCTTGGTGGAATGAAACTTAAAGATATTGGTAAAGGCCTTCTTGGCCTCGCCGGCGTCTTAACGGTTCTGGGTTTAGCGACACTTGTTTTAACACCAATTCTTCCCGCAATGTTTGTACTTGGCTTAGCACTTCTTGCAATCGGGGCTGGTTTAGCTCTCTTTGGTTTGGGTGCTTCTCTTGCGGCAGGGGCGTTAACTGTTCTTCTGGAAGCAGGTACAGCCGGCATTGATGTACTCTTATTGCTTATTGATCAGCTTATTATGCGTATTCCGGATCTTGCTGGTGCTCTTGTTGATGGATTCCTTGTTGTAATACAGAGTCTTCTCGACCAAGCCCCGACAATGATTGATTCTCTATTAGAAATCATCGGACAAATACTTCAAGGCATAATTGATCTTTCGCCAAAATTTGCAGAAACACTCATTGCTCTAATTGACGTTGGTTTAACTGCTATAACCGAAAAGGGCCCAGATATTATTGCCGCTGGACTTGGATTATTGTTGAGTTTGCTTGAGGGTATATCAAATAACATTGGTGAAATAACAACAACCGTTGCCGATATTATTATAAAATTCCTTGAAGCACTAACTGAAAAGATTCCTGACCTTGTTGCTGCTGGCGCAAATCTTCTGGTTGAATTCCTAAATGGTATAGCAGATAACATCGCAACCGTTGCCGCGGCTGCAGCAGACGTAATCGTTGAGTTTATTAATGGTATAACAAATAACATCGCAAGCATCATAACAGCAGGAACCGATTTAATTATTGAATTTATATCGGGAATCACAAAAGCAACAGTCGATATTATTGCAGCCGGCACAGACCTCATTACTGATTTTATAACCGGTATTGGTAACGCTGCATCAGATATTGTCACCGCCGGCGTTGATACTGTTTTGGCGTTCCTTGAGGGCGTTGCTGATAATGCTCTTGAGCTTGCTAACGGTGCGGCAGATGTAATTATACAATTCCTAAATGGTATTGCATCAACAATCGAAGAAAAATCCGGTGAATTCCGAGCAGCTGGTCTTCGTATTGCTGGCGCTATTATGGATGGTGTTCTGTTCGGTCTCCCAGGTAAGGTTAAAGACGCCTTTGGTTGGGGATCTGATGTGGCCGGCGGTATTGTAGATGGATTTACAAACGAGCTTAAAATTAAATCCCCGTCAAGAATAATGATGGGTATTGGAACTAATATCATGCTCGGTTTGGTTGCTGGTATGAATGACAATGCAAATAAACCAATAAATAGTGTGACTAAAATTACAAGCAACGTTGTTCGAGCAATTAATACAACACTTGATTCTATCTCTCTTTCTGATTTGGATATATTTGAACCTACGATCAGACCGGTTCTTGATTTGTCAAACGTTACAACGGCGTCTAAAGATTTGTCTAAAATCTTAAATGCTTCAAGCATGACACCAAGTTTGTCATTGGATCAGGCAAATCTCATTTCATCAATTGCTGCTGCGAATCAAGAAGTTCAAACCGAACAAACAGCAACACAAGCTCGAGACGTTATGTTCGAACAGAACATATATTCACCAGAACCGTTGTCGGCAACTAGTATTTATAGAAACACAAGAAGTCAAATTGTTATGGCTAAACAGGAGCTGAGCATCCCATGAAATTTACAAATGTAGATATTTATAGCGAAGGATCTCTTCTTCTTAATTTTAATGTAAGCGATTTAAATAACACATCTCCTCTTGTGTTAACAAATATTGATGGTTTAGATGTTGATGATGTTCAGTCAAGATTCTATAATACCTCTTTTGACGGAACTAAAAAATATCACGACATGGTCATGACCGAACGAGATCTGGTATTTTATATTTCATTAGATCCTCGTTTTGAACTTGGTGATGACGTTTCGGTTTTGCGAGATGAGTTTTTCAAGGCAATATCGGCAAGTCGATCTTCCTCCATTGTAATTAGATTTAAAGATGGAGATACCGTAGTTGCAGCAATTGAAGGCTTCGTTTCAAAAATTGACGCACCAAGATTTAGCAAAAACATGAGTGTTGCTTTACATGTAACTTGTGATGACCCATTGTTCAAGTCTTTAGATAGAGTTATGTATGACGTGACAACATTCACTACCGTTTATAAATTTTCGGTTTTGGATAGTACGTCAACCGCTACTCACGGATTTAAAATGGTGTTGAGATTACTTGAGCCAGCTGGTAAATTAATAATTAAGCCGGATGAATCTCCTTATGAGTGGGAGTTCCATCTTTATCCTTTACTTGTTGATGGGGTAAATAGTGGTTTTCTTGGTGATGATATTTTAACCATATCTGGCGAGAACAACGATCGTTACGTAACAATAGAGCGGTCTGGTGTTATTTACGACATAGCGGATACCATCGTTCCAGGGTCAACTTGGCCTTTGATTTTACCGTCACCAAACGTAAATTCATTTACCATTGAATCCGATTCTCACCCATACGTGTGGTTTGAGCTTTCTTATCACAATGCTCATTGGGGTATTTAATGGATATATTTAAACTAAACCATCAAGAGCTTCACACCGGCGCGACAATTGGGTTTCAAAACGGTAAGATAATTAACGGTTTAAAATCAAAACTTTGGATTGAAAAGTATCGAGAACCCAGCGAATTTAAATTTACGTCAAAGGAAAGTGCCAGAATTCGAGATATTTTACCAGAAGGTACAATTATCTCTCACGTAAATACACCCGAATTAATGATTGTTGAAGATCATCAACTAACAATTGATAGAAAAAAGGGAACGTCAATAGTTACAACGACGGGTAGAGGTTTTGAATCTATTTCTGAAAACCGTTTAATTGGTTCAAACGCTACTTGGACGGTTAACGTTGCTGATGCTGATTATAACTTAGTCATCCCTTCTGGCGCCTGTGAATATCAAGCGTATCTTTTACTTAGAGATCATATGTTACCAGCATATGTTAGTAACTCAAGAGATGGATATTCTCATCTCCAGATAGACTACAACAATGTGGTTAATCATTTTGGAACATCACCATTAGGCGATCGTAAAATTGGTAAAGGAACCGTATACGACAGAGTTCTAGAAACTCTTGCTATTGACGATTTAGGTATTCGTACTCTTCGCCCATATTTGGCCGAAGTTTATGGGGCGGCTCCAATAGGCGAAGACAATTCCGCATACATTCAGATTCATGATGGTGTTGATCGAAGAGATACTATAAAGTTTACATCAATTAGCGGATCGGTCACAAGAGCAGATTTTCTTTGGTCTAGTCGTAATAATAAGAATTCGGCAATAGTTACTGGTCGTTGGATTGATGTTCGTATAAATAATTTAGAAACCGATTACAATAGAAGAGTAGTAATGATTAACGGCTCCGATATTGATGGAGTATATGACGCACCAACTAGTGGTGATTTAACGGCCGCTGCTGCATTAATGTTTGAACGTGGTAGAAATGTGTTACGGTCTAAAAAATCTGTAAGTGTTGTTAGTATGGAATTAGACGCAAGACTTTCCCCATATCGATATCGAACAGATTATAATATAGGCGATTTAGTTAAATTAGAAACCGACTACGATGTTATGACTGATATGCGCGTCACAGAATTTATAGAGTCGGAAGACGAAAACGGAAGCGCTTCGTATCCAACGTTAACTGTAATTCAATAAAGGAGTTATCTTAAATGACAGATTTGGGGCCGATTTTAGTGGCAATAGCTACAACATTGATTGCTTCATCTGGTTTTTGGACTTATTTGTTAAGTAAAAAAAACACAAATAGTGCCACTACTAGGTTGTTGATGGGTTTAGCTTATGATCGAATTACATATTTGGGAATGAACTATATAGAACGCGGTTATATTTCGAAAGATGAATACGAAGACTTTCGAAAATATTTTTACGAACCCTACAAAGAATTAGGGGGCAATGGTACAGCAGATCGTATTATGACTGCTGTTTCGGAGCTCCCTATTCATACAAGCAATTTTCGAGTACAACTTAAACGAGGAGAATCGTGATGGAACCTGTAAATCAGGACACAAATGAAGTTCAGTGGTTTCAGCTGAGCAATAAAACATACAATAAGTTGAAAGCTCTCGTCCAGATCATTCTGCCGGCGTTTTCTACTTTATATTTTGCTCTTGCCGCTATCTGGAGTCTTCCAAACGCAGAGCAGGTTGTCGCAACATCGGCAGCATTCACTTTGTTCTTAGGCACAGTGTTGGGTATCAGCACTCGATCGTACAAGAACACAGCGCATCCATTTGATGGGACTTTAGACGTCTCTATTGGAGATACTGGGATCAAGACATATTCGCTCGAGCTTTTTACTGATCCAGAACAGCTCGATTCGAAAGACGTTGTTAGATTCAAGGTTAAGAGTTAGTAATTCGCAACGACTACAACGCCTATAATGAGAACCTACCGAAAGGATTTATGATGTTTGGGCAACCGCGAAAGCAGTCAAACCCCAAGCTGGAGGACGCCATTGACCGCGTTCTGTCAGAGATGCTGGAGTATGGTCCGGATCACGAGGATTATTCCAACAACATTGGATATTTGGAGCGGCTTACCGCGTTGAAGACAAACACACGTCGACAGCGAGTTAGCCCCGACCAGATGGCATTGGTTGCTGGTAACCTCCTCGGAATCCTGGTCATCGTGGCATACGAGCAGAAGCACGTTATGGCATCAAAAGGACTGGGCTTTGTCATGAAGGCGAAGTAGTCAAGATGTCAAATTCAGAAGTGAGTTGAAACGTATGGGATGTGTGAGATAGAAAGTATATCTTACATGTCCTATACGTTTCGCTCCTTCTACAAGGGTTTTATTTTTTTTCGGCCAAAAAAATCCCGGCGGGGTATTTTTACCGTAAGGTCGCATATTCTACAGGGCTTATGATGAGAATCATCAACCGAAAGGAAGCATAATGTTCAACCGAGCAATCCAGGTAAAGATGGTCAACACAAAGAAGAACGAACAGGAAGTCGTCACTTCTGAGTCGTACTTCGAGAAGAAGGCTGAAGTTATCAGCCGAGAGATCGACAGCATGATGAAGAAGATCGGATTCCTGGCAATCGGATACGTTGTGATTGACACCGCACGCCAGGTCTTGGTGGCAAGAGCCAACAGGTACTGATACCACAAAGCCATATTCCCACAAGGAGTATGGTTTTATCTCGCAGAAAACACAACGGCTATAGTGAGAGAGATCTGAAAAGATACGAGACACGACTGCGTGGGGCCATTAACCCAACCCCCACCCGAGTTGTTAGTTGAGGAGTCTGGAGAGCATCACACACTTCCTGCGGGGTAGCTTTAGAGCAATCTATTGTCCCGGGCAAAAGAAGTGATGTCACAAGGAAAGACCCGAGAATGGACTAACAACCTCTTTTATTTTCGCAAAATAAACAACGCCTATAGTGAGAGAAAGGAATTATCATGAACAAGGGAATCCAGAAGCTGAAGCAGCGTTTCGAAGAGGACCCGATCACGGTCATCGTCGTCGCCTCGCTGGCTGCAACCGCAGCTGCCAAGGTGCTCGATACGATGTCGTCGATCCGGAGCCGCAACGCATACGCAAATCAGATCAACAACCGAGTTCGTTAATCGAACCCTCATAAGACCAAGGTCGTAGCAACGGCTTTGGTTTTTCTCGCAGAAAATACATCGCCTATAATGAGAAGCGATAAGACACGAATGCGTAGGTGAAAGACCTACCTATCGGGCGTGGGAGCATAACCACTAATTACAGATTGCGATGGTCTGTAAGCCTATACTTCTCATATAATTTTTCGATGAGAGGAAGCAATGTATCATTGTAATTGTCGCAAACGTTACGGGTTTTTGAATTTTGCATGGGATGTTTTTATGACATTCCTCACAGCCGGATTGTGGCTGATTTGGATTTTCGTCAGAGAAATGAGGAATAGATGAAGGTATCAACAGTCATAAAGAAAACAGAAAAATCACTGAAAGAAAATTCGCCGGCGGTACTCACGGCCATCGGCGTAAGTGGAACGATATCAACAGCATATTTGGCGGGTAAAGCTGGCTACTATGCAGCTGAAGATATTAATCGAATTCAATATCTTGAAGACCGAGTTTTAGATACAAAAGAGAAGTTTAAGACGACATGGAAGCTTTATATCCCTGCAGTGGTCTCAGGGGTTGTTACAATCGTCTGTGTCGTTAATGCGACTCGTATTGGTACTAGGCGTACCGCCGCGGCTTACACGCTTCTAAGCGTCTCTGAGAGGGCTTTCGCGGAGTATAAGGATAAGGTCGTTGAAGTCGTTGGTGAGCGAAAAGAACAAACTGTTCGTGATGGAATTGCTCAAGATCGCGTAACAAATAATCCACCTAGTACCAAAGAAATCTTTGTTACAGGTAAGGGTACCGTGTTGTGCTGTGAGATGCACACCGGACGATATTTTGAAAGCGATATGGAATCGCTTCGAAAGGCGGAAAACGAGCTCAATAAGCGTCTTCTGAATGAGCTGTATGCGACCCTAAGCGATTTCTACTGCATTGTCGGTCTTCCATACACATCGTCTTCTGATGATATTGGATGGGATTCAGATAAGTTAATGGCTCTGAAGTTCTCTACGGTTCTTTCAGACGATGGTCGGCCTTGTATCGCGTTTGACTACAACTACACAAAGCCAATTCCATATTCTTCGTCATGACATTCGCAAAAAATACAATGCCTATAATGAGACCACTCTAAAGGAGAATCTAATGGAAAACGAAATCGTCGAGACCGCCGAAGTCAACGTGACCCTGGATACGGTCAAGAAGGCTGCCCTCACGGGCGCTGCCACAGCTCTTGCGAGCGTGGTGGTGTCCAAGCTGGCAACCGTCCTGATCGAGAAGGGCGCGAAGAAGTTCGCCGATCGTCGGAACAAGAAGACCGAAGACACCGAAAAGTGATCAATAAGCCTAAAGCCCCTACAAGGGTTTTAGGTTTTCTCTTTCTATAAAAAAGGAATCAAATGTTAAAGAAAACCATCACCTATAAGAATTTCAATGACGTGGAAATCACGGAGACTTTCTATTTCAACCTGACAAAGGCTGAAATCATTGAGATGGAGATGAGTGCAGACAATAGTCTGGTCGAAAAGTTCCAGAACATCACAAAGACAGAAGACGGTAAGGCTTTGATCCGTGAGTTCAAGAACCTCATTCTTACTTCTTATGGCAAAAAGTCTGAAGATGGTAACCGGTTCGTGAAATCTGCCGAAGATCGTATGGCTTTTGAGCAGTCGGCGGCCTATGACACTTTGTTCATGGAACTCACAACAAACGAAAACGCATCGCTCGAGTTTTTCACAGGGATTCTTCCTGCTGATATTCAGAACATGGCAAAGCAAGAAATGATCAAGGAAACAGCCAAGCTTCAGGTGCTTCCGCCTCCTCCGCCTTCTAACTCCTGAAAAGAGATCCCATGGATTTTCCTGGAAACAGCCAGAACGTAACTGGTAAAGCTGACAAGGTTCAGCAAGAAAAGAAGGAAGAAGTTACCAAGGTTGTAACAACAACCGCCATCCAAAGAAAGCGTTCATTGAGTAAGCGCTTCAAAGAAGTTTTTCTTGGTGGGGAATTCAAAAGCGCAACCCGTTATATTACCGGAGAAGTGCTTCTTCCCGCTTTGAAAAACATGATTGTGGATGCAACTTCAAAAGGCGTTGAACGAGTTATTTATGGTGATTCAGCCCCTCGTAGGAGAAGCGATATCAGTGGTCGCCCTCGATTCAACTACAGCGCCCCAACTCGAGATCCAAGAACGCGAGGCACTCTTCCCGATCAAGCGCCTCCTTACATGAATTCACGCCGCCGGCAGACGGTAGATGATATTATTCTCATTTCAAGAGAAGAAGCCGATCTCGTTATCGAACGTCTTGGTGATATTGTAGACAAATACGAAGTTGCGTCCGTTGCTGATTTACATGAGCTTGTAGGACTCCCCTCGTCTTATATGGATGGAAAATGGGGGTGGACAAGTATCGGATACGCAAACGTTCGTCAAATTCGTGAAGGATATTTGATCGATCTTCCTCCAGTGGAGCCTATCTGATAAGGAGACTTTATGGGCCTGCCAAAAGAAAGAGAAGCTGTAAAAAAGATTGGGCTTTTCCCAAAGCAGTGGGCTGAAAAAGTCGACAAAATGTCAGATAAACAAGTGCAAGCAATCTATATCCGCTTGAAGAACGAAGGAAAACTCTAACATGAAACTCATCCCCAACGGAGTAACTCAGAAAGTTGCTCGTCAATTGTTGGTGGCAAAGAAGCATTCGCCAAGAGTGCTCTTTGTTGCCGGTATTGCTGGTGTTGTAACCAGTACTGTTTTGGCGTGTCGTGCCACTCTCAAGCTCGAGGAAACTCTTGAGGAGATGGGCGACCAGATCAAAAACGTCAAGTCGCTTAAGGAAGATCATAGCGATGAACTAAAAAACTCATATCCTGAGCGTCAGTACCATAAAGACCTCGTTTATGTCTACGGACGTGGAACATACGAGCTTACAAAGCTGTATGCACCATCTGTGGTTGTTGGGGCTTTGTCTATTGCTGCGCTCACAACCTCTCATCTTACTCTTAGCCGTCGTAACGCTTCTCTGACTGCTGCGTACGCCGCCGTCGCTAAGAGCTTTGATGATTATCGTGAACGAGTCAAGCATGAGCTCGGTGAAGAAAAAGAGCGAGACCTTTATCATGCGGCCGAAATGGTTGAAGGACCTGACGGCGAAAAGGTAAAGGGCGTCGATCCGAACAAATGGTCGCCTTACGCTCGAATGTTTGATATGGGTAATATTAACTGGCAGAAGAGCCCCGATATGAATCGGATGTTCCTTCAGTGTCAGCAGAATTATGCAAATCATCTTCTCCAGTCTCGAGGTCATGTTTTCCTCAATGAGGTTTATGACATGCTTGGGTTTGAGCGGAGTAAGGCAGGTCAAGCGGTCGGTTGGGTTGTTGGTAATGGAGACAACTATATCGATTTTGGTGTGTTTGACGCACATAACTCGCGCTTTGTCAATGGTTGGGAAGCAAGCATCGTTCTTGATTTCAACGTAGACGGCGTTGTTTGGGACCGGATCTAAGGAGATCATAATGTATATTTCAGAATCAACCAAACAAACTCTAAAAAGCCCAACAATCACGCACGCCGTTGTTGGTGTTTCTTCACTTATCACCGGCGCCGGCATTGGTTATATTTTCGGAAAGAAGCAGAAAAACACGGCTGTTTCTGAATCCGTTAAGAACGAAACACAAGCTTCGTTATTTGATTATCTTCAGGAGCAGGAACTTCCTATGAATGACGCAGGGCAGATCGTCGTCAATGTTGTTGAGAAACAGCCAACAGATGGTAAAAAGATAGATTACGCAGCCCTAACGAAGCCGATCGAAACAAAGCCCGAACCGTCTCCCGTTGTTAATGTTTTCCGAAACGATAACGAAGATTGGGATTACGACGCCGAGTTGTCAACTCGAAATGGCGAAGTTCCATATATTATTCATCAAGACGAGTTTGTTGCTGATGAAATGGGATTCAAACAGGATACTGTTACATATTACGTGGGTGATGATATTATGGCTGATCCTATGGATACCCCAATCTACAATTACTCAGCATTGATGGGTGATCTTCGGTTTGGGCACGGATCAAAAGACCCAAACGTTGTTTATATTCGTAATGAAAAAATGCATATCGAATGGGAAGTCCTTCGACATACCGGTCATTTCTCTGTAGAAGTGATGGGGTTAATTCGTGAGCAAGAACTTGAAGATGAAATCAGACATTCGTCTGTAAGAAAATTCAGAGAGTTCTAAATCATGGATGAGCCTATTGAAGATGTGTATTTCAACTGGCTCTATTCGAAGGTCGCGTCAACCAACGTTCCGACACCGTCAAATAGTTACTGGACGTTGATGAGAGATTTACACGCTACCGAATTTGTTTGGATTGTATCAGGTGATGATAACCGAGCAGAAGACGGTTTAGATGTTCGAAAGGAATTTCTAAGAAAGTCTCGCTTAGACCAAGATCCGTCCTGGGGTAGTATAGGTTGTTCTGTATTAGAAATGCTCATTGCCTTATCTAGACGCACTTCTTTTGAAACAGACGTGCCGAATAGAGAATGGTTTTGGATATTTTTAAACAACCTTAACATATCAGGGCTTAGTGACGCTTCGACTGGAATCAGTCATGAAGTAAATAACGTAATGGATGCATTCCTTTGGAGACTTTATGGAGCGGATGGAGTTGGTGGTTTGTTTCCAATAAGAAACCCACAAAGGGATCAGAGTAAAATAGAGATATGGTATCAATTCTTTGATTACCTAAACGATCAAGACGATTGAAAGGGGGCTTGTGGACTTCTATCAGATCAGTACAAAAGAAACGAAAAACGGTCCCCTTTCGCTATATCCGGATTGGACTGTTGGTAGATCCAAAGACCTAATGGTTCGTGGTCAGTCGTTTTATGCGATTTGGGACGAGGCAAAGGGTCTTTGGTCTACCGACGAATACGACGTTCAAAGGCTTGTTGATGAAGATCTTCAAAAACACGCTAAAGAACTAAGTGCAAAAACCGGAGTCACATATCAGGTAAAAAACCTTAAGTCCTTTGACACACAGGTTTGGACCATATTTAGAAAGTTCATGCGTCACATTAGCGATAATAGTCATCCGCTCGACGAAAAGCTTGTGTTCGCTAATACGGAAGTAAAAAAAAGCGATTACGCTAGTAAGCGTCTACCATATTCTCTAGAAGACGGAAGTATTGACGCTTGGGACGAACTTCTGAGTGTTCTATATTCTCCAGAAGAAAGAGAAAAGATTGAATGGGCTATTGGCGCAGTCATATCTGGAGATTCAAAGAAGATTCAGAAGTTTCTTGTGTTCTACGGTCCGGCCGGAAGCGGTAAATCTACAATTCTGAACATCATTCAGAAACTGTTTGATGGTTATGTTGCAACATTTGATGCTAAAGCGCTTGGTAGTAGTAACAACGCTTTCTCAACCGAAGTGTTTCGATCGAATCCGCTTGTTGCAATTCAACATGATGGTGACTTGTCAAGAATTGATGATAATACAAAGCTGAACTCAATCATCTCGCACGAGGAGATGACAATGAATGAAAAGTATAAGCCAAGCTATACCGCTCGGGTTAATGCTTTCTTGTTCATGGGTACTAACCAACCAGTTAAAATCTCTGACGCAAAAAGTGGTATCATTCGACGACTTATTGATGTACACCCCACCGGGAATAAAATTGACTCTGATAGATACCATATTCTTATCAATCAAATTGATTTTGAGCTCGGTGCCATCGCAACCCATTGTTTGAACAAGTACAAATCGCTTGGGAAGAATCATTATAACGGTTATCGACCGCTTGAGATGATGCTTCAAACAGACGTTTTCTACAACTACATCGAAGCCTACTGTGATATTTTCCGATCACAAGACGGAGCTTCGTTGAAGCAGGCATACGAGTTGTACAAAGAATACTGCGCCGAAACCGGTATTGAAAAGCTTCTTCCACAGTATAAATTCAGGGAAGAACTTAGAAATTACTTTGAAAACTTTGATGATCGAATCACTCTGAATGGGAGTACCGTGAGAAGCTACTATTCGGGGTTCAAAGACATCGATAACTCAAAGAAACAAGAAGACGTAAAACCATATCTTATTGAGTTCTTTGACCAAAAGTCAAAATTCGATATAATATATTCAAACCAACCAGCCCAATATGCAAAACCCGTTGGCGCTGGAGGCCCAGTCAAAAAGTGGGCTAACAACAAATCTATATTGTCAGATTTAGATACGTCTCAACTTCATTATGTCAAGATTCCAGAGCATCATATTGTCATTGACTTCGACCTTGTTGATGACTCTGGAGAGAAAGACTTTTTGAAGAACTTAGAAGAGGCTTCTAAATGGCCCCCAACATATTCTGAATTGAGCAAAAGCGGTGCGGGTATTCATCTGCATTACTTTTATACAGGAGACGTACAAGAACTGGCATCCGAATACGACGTTGGCATTGAAGTTAAGACACTCCTTGGCGATGCTTCACTGAGAAGAAAGCTTTCCCAGTGCAACAATCTTGATATTTCGACAATAAGTAGTGGTCTGCCGAAGAAAGAGAAGTCTATGCTTGATACTAAGAGTATTCAAAGCGAAAAGGGTCTTCGTGAGTTAATTGCGAGAAACCTTCGTAAAGAAATCCATCCTGGGACTAAACCTTCGGTAGACTTCATCTACAAGATTCTTGAAGAAGCTTACGTCGCTGGAATGTCTTATGACGTTCGAGATCTTCGCCCCCAAATCCTTGCCTTTGCCGCTAAAAGCACAAACCAAGCTCAAATCTGTATTAAAACCGTTCAAAAGATGTGTTTTGTGAGTAAAGACGGAATGCCCATTCTTTCGGACAATGTAGATAAGCCAATTGTGTTCTTTGACGTTGAGGTTTATCCAAACTTGTTTGTTGTTTGTTGGAAGACGGCGGATTCCCCAAACGTTATTCGAATGGTTAACCCAGAACCATCTGAAATTGAGCCTTTGTTCAATACTCGTTTGGTGGGATTCAACAATCGTCGATATGACAATCATATTCTCTACGCACGATTCCTTGGATATCCCGTCGAGGATCTCTACAAGCTCAGCCAAAAGATCATTAACAATAATGATCACGCTCTGTTTGGGGAAGCATATAACCTTTCATATGCCGATATTTACGACTTCAGTTCGAAAAAACAAAGTCTAAAGAAATTTGAAATTGAGCTCGGTATCCATCACATGGAACTGGATATTCCTTGGGACGAACCTGTTGATAAAGAAAAGTGGAATCAAGTTGTTGAATACTGTGTGAACGATGTTGTCGCCACAGAAGCGGTTTTCAATAGTCGAAAGCAAGACTTCATCGCAAGAGAAATTCTTGCTGAGTTGTCCGGGCTCTCTGTTAACCACACTACTCAGAATCATACTTCTAAGATCATATTTGGTGACGATAAGCATCCCCAAGAAAAGTTTATTTACACAGATCTCAGTAAGGAATTCCCAGGCTATCATTTTGACGGCAAAGAAAGTACTTATCGTGGCGAAATTACGGGAGAAGGTGGTTATGTTTATGCGGAACCGGGCATGTATGAAAATGTGGCCCTTTTGGACGTTGCGAGTATGCATCCGACGTCCATTGAAGTTCTTAATCTTTTCGGGCCATACACCGAGCGATTTGCAGAGCTTAAGCAAGCGCGTTTGGCAATTAAGCATAAAAAGTACGACGAAGCCGCAAAGATGCTTGGAGGTAAGCTCGGAAAGTTTCTGGACGGTGATGAAGCTGCTGCCGTTGAGCTGTCGTACGCTCTTAAAATTGTCATCAACATCGTCTATGGCCTCACGAGCGCTCGATTCCCAAACGCCTTCCGAGACAATCGAAATGTCGACAACATCGTTGCCAAGCGAGGCGCCTTATTCATGATTGACCTCAAACACGAGGTCCAAAAGAGAGGATTCATCGTTGCACATATTAAGACGGATTCAATCAAGATTCCCGAGGCGACGCAGGAAATTATCGACTTCGTGTTTGAATTCGGTAAGAAGTATGGTTACGACTTTGAACACGAAAATACATACGACAAATTCTGTCTTGTTAACGATGCTGTCTACATCGCTCGTAGTGGCGATAAGTGGACTGCTGTTGGCGCGCAGTTCCAGCATCCGTACGTATTTAAGAAGCTCTTTACTAAGGAAGAGATAACTTTCGATGACTACTGCGAAACAAAGAGTGTCACGCAAGGCGCAATGTATCTCGACTTCACGCAATTTGTGGAAGAGCCCGAAATCGCAGACATGGTTCATGTTGGCCGTACCGGTAGCTTTGTACCTGTTTGTTCTGACGGTGGTCGTCTCTGGCGTATCAAGGACGGTAAGAAGTATGCTGTCACAGGAACGAAGGGGTTCCGTTGGATTGAGAAAGAAAACGCTCAAACCAAACCGGATCTTGACATAGACATGACATATTTCCAGCAGTTGGAGGACGATGCTTGTGAAGCAATCGAATATTTTGGCTCGTTTGAAAGATTTATGCTCTAAAAAGGAAAAACCAATGGCTGATATGCATGTGGTTAAAATCCACAATAAGAAAGCCGAGTGTTCGTGCGGATGGGATCAAGAGTGTCTTCTTGGTGCCCAAGCAAAACGTCTCGGTTATGTTCACGCACAGATGAACATATATTCAAAGGTTGAAGATCTACAGGATGAGTATCCCGATGGCTTCTCAACCGACTGATCATACATACGCCCTTCTCAAGAATCTTGACGATAATACTATTACATGGGCGTTTACTCTCATCTCAAATACAATCCTCACTGGAAACATTGTCGATTATGTCTTAGACAATACCGGCAGTCTTCGAAGTGTATCTATCCTTAAAGTTGGACACGTTAATAGATATATAGACATCCCTTGGGAGATGGTCCAATACGCAGAACTAAAATCAAGAAAGATGGTGTAAAATGGACGATAGTGGAATCGTAACAATTAGAGATGCCCGATTGATATTCAAGAACTTTGAAGGCCGCGCCGGGCAGTTTAATCAAGAAGGAGCTCGGAATTTTTGTGCAGTTCTCGAACCAGAACTTGCCGAGCGGATGGTTATTGACGGATGGAACGTTCGATATCTTGAGCCTCGTGAGGAAGGCGAAGAGCGTACACCATATTTGCCTGTTGCCGTCAGCTTCAAGAATCGTCCGCCTCGTATCACAATTTTGACATCTCGAGCTCGGACAAACCTTGACGAGGGCGGCGTTGAGATCCTCGACTGGGCGGATATTTCAAAGGTTGACATTGTCGTTCGAGCATTTGAATGGCACGCAAACGGTAAGGGTGGTATTAAGGCATATTTGAAGACCTTGTTTGCTACGCTTGCTGAAGATGATCTCGAGCGTGAGTACGCAATTAATGAGGTTGGTGACTGATGGATATTGGGGAGATCGCTGGCAAAGACGCTCCCATAACATTTAACGAGAACGGAGCTGGACAGAGCCACGTGCCTGTCCGCTTCGATCTCGTTGATGGAAAAGCGATGTTTGCAATGGCAAACGTTCTTTATGATGGAGCCTGCAAGTACGGAGCAAACAATTGGCGTGGTATTCAAATTGACGACCACCTCAATCACTTGATAATGCACGCGTATGCATATCTGTCGGGGGATCGTTCGGATGATCATCTTAGCCATATCATGTGTCGTGCGATGTTTGCACAGGCGGTTGAGATTGCTGAAAAAGAAGGTGTTGAATACGCAGACATGAACGTTGTACCAATTAATGAAACTAAAGGATGGCGATGAGTAGAGTTCAGATTAGACACGATTTTGATGTAGAGCTTGTTCAGAACATCGGCGATGATGAATTCATTTGTAAAGCAGCTCGAGTTTCCACCATGGGTATGGACTCTATCAATAGTGAAGAGTCCGCAGGCCTCATTAAGTTCTTGATGAGTAACCGACACGGCTCGCCGTTTGAGCACAACCTAATGACGTTCCGAATCAATGCACCCATTTTCGTGTGGCGTGAGTTCATGCGTCACCGAATCGGCTTCTCCTACAACGAGCAGTCCGGTCGGTACATGGAGATGATTCCAGTGTTTTATATTCCTGGTAAGGAACGAAACTTGGTTCAAGTTGGTAAGCCGGGCGCATACGAATTTATTCCTGGTGATCCTGGTGCGTATAATGACACCTATATTAGGCAGCTTGATGCGTGTCAAGAAGCTTGGGATACGTATCAAGAGCAGCTCGAGACCGGTGTGGCCAAGGAAGTTGCTCGAATGGTGCTTCCGGTTAGTATTTATTCGGCTGCTTACGTCTCGTGCAATGCACGAAGCATGATGAACTTCCTGAGCCTTAGGACGAAATATGACGACTCGTTGTTCCCTTCGTTTCCGATGAAAGAAATTAACATGGTGGCGGATCAGATGGAGGAAATCTTTGCGACGCTATATCCAATCACTTCAGCCGCATTCAATTCCGCGCGACGAGTTGCCCCGTAACAACAGCATAGAAAAAAAGCCATATTCTCGAAGTGCAAAAACCGGCTTTAATGCGTACTGCGTTTGTGGCAGAAGCTTAATGCCAACGACACCCGAGGATGTTTGGAACGGAGTGCAACCCGTATGCAAGAAGTGTCCAAAGTAATAAGAAAACATGAATTAAAGTTCTTCAAAGTTTCTGAAGGAACTGACGCTGGTTTATATTTAGTAACTTGTCTATGTGGTTTTCGAGAAGTTGATGAAAGTTCTAATGAGATTCAAGATTTAGCAACAAAACATAGAGACAAATATATTCTTAATAAGTAAACTCGCAAAAAATACAAGCCCTATAATGAGAGAGAACTAACCGGAATGAGGTTAGAGAATGGTGAACGTGCCAACACCAACATCTCATTTTATTTTTTTTCAACCCAAATTAAAAAGGAATCAAAATGGAATTCAATGAATTTGTCCGTCGCCCGTTCAAGGTTGAGGCAACACGGATCACCGAAGAGAACATCGAAGAAATCGCCAAGATGATTGGCGAAGTGAAGACTAAGGGAAACGAGAAGTTCATCCTTCTGGATAAGCGAATCGTTCCGAGCATGAATCGTGCATATGTTGGTTGGTGGGTCACCCGCTTCAACGACAATCTGCGTTGCTACTCGAACAAGATCTTCACCGAGCAGTTCATGCCGCACACTCCCGAATGGGATAACTGGTTCTCCGAAGAGACGCCCGTCACTCTTGAAGGGCCGTCGGATTTCGAATCATGAATCGTTCCGCTAAGACCATCAAAACAGTGCTTATCGTTATTTGTGTTGTGATTTTTGCATTTTTTCTTGATGCAATATTTCCCGGCTCACTTGATGATGCGTGTCAGCGAAGCGAAGAACTCTGTTAGGAGGGGTTGTGAAGAATCACACATACGAGGTTTACAAGTCTAAGGACGGTTGGCGTTGGCGGTTGAAGTCTGGTAATCACAAGATTATCGCTGACATGATCGAACGAGGTGACTTCGATGAGAAGTGACATCGCCGATCACCTGTTCATCCCGCAGATCCGCACCTCCAACATGTGCGTTTGTGGCGAGCCGAACACCGCACACGTCTCAGTACCGACCCCCGTCGCCATCGGCTGGTACATCAGCGGACGGAGACGGTGCAAGTTGTTTGAGTGCTGCCCGAAGAATGGTGAACATCGGATATAGCGCAAGCATTAAAGTCGTCTGAGCGACTATAAATAGGTTTTAGGCTCAGAGCGGTGTGGTGGTCAAGTTGAGAGATAAGACCCGTACGTGAGGCTCAACGTGGGAGCGGGCGCCACCACACGTAGTCTGTGAAGGATCAAACACAGCACTTCAATCATGGGACGCCATGTGAGATGGTCAAACAAAAAACCAGTTAGATTAGTGGACTCCGCGTTCTCGGTTTACCCGTATTACGTGACTTGAACGGCGCGTAATCGATCTAATGATATTCTAACAACTCATGACCAGATGAGTCATGTTTAGACAAGGCCGGGAAGCCGGGGAGTCTGAAGGGGTGTTGTTAGATTACAGTGCTGGGCATCACTACGGGAATAAACTGCCCCCTTTTTTACAAACAATGGAGAAACATGGAAAAGCTATTAGAAAATATTTGTATCGCCATGGAAACCGCAACGTTTAACCTTCGTTTAGGTCAAGCGTTGTTTAATTCCCTTACACCGTGGGCGAGGAATGTGGTTGCGGGAACCCCTTGGGACCCGTTCCACAAAGATCTAACTCGTTTTCAAATGATCAATTGGATCAACGACCATCTTATCTTTTTGGATGGTGAAATCAGCGCCGTATTCAGCGGTGAAGACATTCTGGCAGAAAGGCCATAAAAATGAAAATGATGGTGGTATTCAATCATCCAGATCTTCGATTTCTTTCTGGAGAAACCGTTTGGTTTTTGAAGGATGATTCGGAAATGGAAAGAGCAATGATGGAACGAGACATTCGTCTTGGCCTTGGTGCTTTTGCCGATAATATCCCAACCGCGACTCGAGTTGAGTTGTATGAAAAGTTCGGTACTCACTACGAACAAATTGGTGAATGGGATGCGCCAAAGACAAGAGAGCAGGCCATTGTTGACTTCTATAGGAATGTCGGGGCCGAAGTTCAGAAGCAGTTTTTCAACGCCGATATTGGTGGCGAATAATGGGAATCCAGAACGTAGAACTCTTGTCTGATCGAGAGCCTGAACTCGCCGAACCGATCCACGCCCACATCATTGACCGTGGCGACGACCCTCGAGCTGCTGAAGTAATTGTGTTGGAAGCACGTGTTAATGGTACTCAACTAACCGCTTTGTGTGGGCATATCTTTGTGCCATCACGAGATCCAATCAAGCATCCACCATGCGATAAGTGCGTCGAGATGTTTGAGTTTGCTAAAGACTTTAGAGGACTTTAATGTATATTCTTTTGGACGTTCTAAAGTTTGAAATAAAAAACAATCACGAAGCATGTGTTAAATTTCTTACGTTTATGGGTCGAAACGAGACTCTTTTAGATGGAAAGATTCACGGCGGAGGTGGTGGTCTTGGCGATCTAGTTATGTTCTTCAAAACAACACCAGAGGTTCGAGAAGTTCTAAATAGTTATATTGTTGACAATATAAAAGATAAAGATCATTATCATTGATTAAAGGATTTGTGGGGAGTCTCGCGCTGTAACAGCGAGCTTGAAAAGAGGCGAAGTAGGTTCTATTAGTAGGTTGCGTTAGACATCGGTCCCAAAACTCCTCGGGTTAAAATGTAGGAATATAATTGCCAATGTTGTTAGAAGCGGACTCGAACGTAGCATCCGAAAGAAGCCGAACCCCACACTATTCACTAAAACAAAAGGACTCTTTTAATATGGATTATAAAAAGTCAACTTGTACCGCTTGTGGAAAAGACATTTGGTATGACGAACACTGGAAAGTTTGGTCATCAAGTGTTGTGTTTTTCCACATTTATTGTAATTCAGAAAACGATAGACATAACCCAAAGGACTAATCATGAAGACCGTAATCGTATCCTTTCTAATGTCTGTTCTTGCTCCTCTGGGGTGTGGACCGACCTCTACGTCATCAGCGCCTAAGGTTGCTGCAGAAACATGGGCGTTCTGTGGAGTCAATCCCACAGATGTTTACGCTCAGAAGAAGGCAAACACGTTGTCGTCTGTCGCCGGTATTGATGCAACGTTTGGCCCATGCCTTCCTCCCGATTTTCAAACCTATACCCCAGCTTTCCCCGGGCAACGATATTTGAGCCCGCAGGATTACTTTGCACTCACAGTCATCAACGCTAACGCCGGCATGAAGACTATCGTGTATGACGCTCGTATTTGGAGTGATGATTCAGCAATCCGGCAGCAAGCTATGGATTTCTGGGCTCCTCATATTAGGTGGATTCGAGCATGGGATATGGGAGATGAGTTCGATCCGGATACTTCGGATTGGACACTTCTAGTACATCGTTGGCGGATTGTCAACACTTATATTACTCCGGTAATGGGTGTTGGCCCTTTCACAAATCATCTGGGATCGACTACGGTGCTTGATCGAGCACTACAGGACATGCCAGAGCAGCGTAATCACTACAGTTTCGATGCATATACCGAAGATGTGTATGGAAACCCGGTGGCGCTGATTGAAATGGCTGCGTACGCTGCCCCTCAAGTTAACCATCTTATGTGCGCTGTGAATGGTATGACCCATTTCCAGTTCACGCAAAATGCTAAGAAGCTTGAAAAGCAGATGGACACGGCCATTCAAGTTGGGTGTAAGAGCTTCCTTATTTTTGGAGGCGACAAGCCCGTAAACACCCCAGGTTTTGAATCGCCGAGCCTGGTTAATTGGAATGGTTCTCCTACGTCGTTGGCGTGGGCCGTTGCAAAGGGGGCGTCATGACAGACGACCAAAAGAAAAGAATTCTTCTTACCATAGGTCTGGTTGGGGTTTTGATCTTGAATGTTGTGATTCTTGGAGGATACGTTTATCTTTGGATAACCAGGCCCCTCGGATTCCTTCTGTTCCATTTCATCTTAGTCCCGCTTGGCGTTTTGGCATGGAAGATGTCGGCGCCGCTTCTTAGTAAGTGGTTTTAAATGTTTTGGGTGCTACTCGGGCTAAATGCGATCACTTGAAGTACAGGCTGGTAAACTTAGTCAGCCCACCCAATCTTGCCCCTATAGCTCAGTTGGTAGAGCAATGGACTTTTAATCCAGTGGTCGCAGGTTCGAGCCCTGCTGGGGGTACCGGGTCCTCGTAGCTCAGTTGGTGAGAGCAGCATTCTTATAAAATGCAGGTCACGGGTTCAAGCCCCGTCGGGGACACTTTGATAATTTTTAGGCGCTAAGAGGAGTTCCCTTGCGAGTGGAGGTAGCATTTCTTACAGTCTGGATCTGAATGCAACCATATTTGGTTAGTAAGACGTCAGGCCGCCTAAATTCGGAAAGTTCCGCTGACATATCGGAGTAACAACCAGCAACCTAGGAGCGTTGGAGTGGAATGGTAGAGAATACCCTTGAGGTCCTCAATTATGTCTCGACTAAATCCCTGTCCGTCGGGTAAATTTAGTTTAAAAGGTTCTAGAGAAAATAGACGGACACATGCCGGATTAGCTCAGTTGGTAGAGCACTTCACTTGTAATGAAGATGTCGCGGGTTCGACTCCTGCATCCGGCTCTAGGAGGAATTACTATAATGGCTACATTCTTTAATCCTAACGAATACAAACTCCGATATCTACAAAATAAACACAAACAAAAATGGTTTGCTCAGCTTCCAATATACAACATTGACGAATTAGGACAAGCTATTCTTGTTCTTACAGAATACATCGAAGTTCATGCGGGTATCATAAAAACCGCTGAATGGGAATGTTCAGACAAATATATTGATTATGGATATTACACCCTGGTTGTGACGTACGAACGATATGTTTGAACTCATTTTGATCGCGGGATTCATCCTAGCGCTAGGAGTAACTATTGGATACGAACGCTGGTTATACAAAGAAACACAACGCGAATTCAACGATACTGGATGGAGACCCAAGAACTCAACCGGGGACGCTACTTCAGTTGAAGTCAACCAAAACACTGTGGCGCGTCGTCGAAAAAAATCCTGAGTCGCCAGGACCCGTTACAAACTCGAGACGAGGATCCGTCATTCAAGTGGTGCGTGAAGATTGGGTCGACAAATCCATTGGCGTTTTCATGTATTCAAACGATTTCACAAAAGTTACCGAATAATTAGGAGATTAATTATGATTGAATTTCAAACAAAACGTCATCCTTTTATTGTCAGTGTTGCCGAAATCACTAGTGACTTCTTTCACCGAGAATGTTATTTATTGATTGTCGAATGCCCTAGTTGTAAAACCAAAACTAAAATAAAAATAGACCGTGATTTCATGATGGGTAGTGATGATATCCGTGAAAAAGCAAACCAACTTATGGAAGCACATGTCAATGCAATAGACTTTCCAGCCGAAAATTACGTTGCTTAAATTAAATAGGAGATTATAATGCGTTGTGGTTTTCAATGGCCGGCATCATATCTTATGGCAACTGGACATACGCTAAGTATTTGGGAAAAATGTGTTTTAGATAAGCATCACGACGGAGATCATATGTCAATGTTTAAAGTGACGGCGCCAAACGATAAAGATAAGTTAGGAAAGAAATAATGTTCACTTTTTCTATGCTTTTTGCGTTTATCCTTGCCATAATAACCGCAATTCTTTGGGGTGAGTTTTATGACTCTCGATCCAAAAGTGATTTTAAGGTTGCCCTCTTCAACACATACGTTCTTTTCATGTTGACTCTCGGAGTCATTTATCCGATATGGAGTAAATAATGCGTAAGAAAATTATTGCAGCGACAGCCCTTTGGATCGCGTACACCTACGGTCACATCCGTGGTTGGGATCGACGCGGAAAAGAGAAGTTCTAAATGGGGGTTTATGATCTTCTTATTCAACATCACGTAGTTCCTTGTTCAATTCCCTGTATCAACATGGAGGGCATGACTGAGTACTCAGATCAACATTGGCACCATCCCGAGTGCCCAAACCATCCACACCAAACACTTTACAAACAGATGCTTACATCTGGTTCGGAGAGAAAATGAGCAAGCTTACAAACAGTGAGTATACATTTGATCTGTCTATTGATTTGGCAGATGCGTCAATTTCCGAAGTGGCTACGCTTGGGCGTACGATCTATCGCGACATTAAGCATTATGAAAAACTGCTCGAGCGATCAGGAAATAAAACTGAAGAGTCCGTTCGAATCAACGTGCTACAAGCAATTCTAGATCAGATTGACGAACAACTTTTTGCAGCTCGAGAAGCTCGACGAGAACATAACAAGAAATTTGAGGGATGATGAAGACGGTTCCTATTTATCATTTTCATGATATTAATGAAGGTCCAGAGCGAATTGGTACTCTTTATCTTTCAGGTGATGAAAACCCAATTGTCAACGTGGATATAACAAGTTTTCAGTTTTTAAACTTGTTTAAAACGTCGTGCAAAACCAGCATCTCGGTCTCTGTTGAAAAAAGCTATGAAAGGCTTGAACAGATCACGTTTAAGTTTTATCCCGAAAGAAAGAAAGCTGTTTGTCAAAGTTGCTTTGAGGAAATTGATCTAAGCATAGTTGTTCCTGTTAACGTGTTTAGAAGTCACACTGGACTTCACGGCGCAAATGAAATGATATTTGAGCACAACGACTAGAAACTATCCGCTATAGCTCAATGGATAGAGCAACGGCTTTCTAATCCGTAGGTTGCAGGTTCGAGTCCTGCTGGCGGAACTTAATTTAAAGGAGATAAATGAATTTCAATCAAAAACGCGCATTTCTTCGTGAAGCACTTATTACTGGAGATCCCGAATTAGAAGATGCAATCTTAAATAATCCATATTTTGCTGTAGAGTTTGATAATTTCTGTCACCTTCTTCCCGCAATGGTTCGTGGTATCTATCATGAAGCTAAATATTCAAAAAGTCTTCATAAAGAGTTGATGGATAAAATAATGAAATCAATACTCATCGATCCGATTCTTCTATCAAACGGACAAGATCAGACAAATGAACATTAATGAGAAAGAAAGCGCTGCAAAAAAAGCAGAGTTTTTCAATAAGTTATATGATTTGATTTCCGAATACCCAGAATTGTACGAAACATATTCGGGGCACTTGGAAATGATCGAACAGTGTGATGAAGATCATACGGGTTTTGATCCAGACCTTCCAAAGCTAGTTACGGGTGTTGTTCTTTGTGTTGCTGTGCGTAACTCGGACGATTGGGAGCAACTGTTCTGGACGGCGCCATATGGTCAATCTTCTTTTATGAATGTTGGAATACTCACTAATGTATTGGAGATGGTTAAGTGATTAATATTTTGATTCTTATTGCGGTTGGCTCAATTAACTTTTGGGTTGGGTATTACATTCGCGGCGATCAAGAAAACGTCCAATACGAAATCATTAAACCAATCTCGTTTGACACTCCGTTTAACGTCTGGGTTGCTTATTGTAGCGATTGGTCTGAAATGGTTGTCTTCAAAAACGAACTGGACTGTTTGCGATATGCTACCGAAAACTACATGAGCGTTAAAAATGTTGTTGATTGCGAATCTATTAGACACGGAACAATTGAAGCGTAACGTGTTTAGTCTTCTGTGTACTACCCAATTACGTATGAGGGTACAGGCTGGTGGATGGAAGTCAGCCTACACAGAAATGAAACCCAGATGGCCCTAGACCGTGAGGATAAGGCCAGAGTAAACTCTCAGTTTAAATTACCTCTGACTGAGCATCTGGACAACTCTAGTTGATGGTCTGGCCGAAAAGGTAAGATCCCCCAGAGCGGACTTCGGCTACGTAAGGGGCGCCATCAACAAGCCTGGCTGGCGGAATGGCAGACGCAGGGGTCTTAAACACCCCCGATCATTTGATCATTCGGGTTCGAGTCCCGAGCTGGGCACACATCGAAAGGGGGTGGGCGCTATGGCCTAATTAAACTCCAAACACGGAGATATACGGCATCAGCGGCTGGGTATCCGCTAAACAACTGCCCTTTTTAAACAACACGACAAGGAGAAGTAATGGATACCACTACCGAAACGACTTCAAACGAAGTTACCGAACCCAATACCGTAAGCGAGCAGAAGTCCCCGTTCTTTCGGCGTCCTCCGAACCCGTTCAAGCGTGTAGACACGTCGAAGAGTCTCCGTGGTAACAGAGCTCCTGGCCGTAAGACAAGGGGTCTGGAAGTTGTAAACCTTGAAATCGATGGTGAAAAGATTCGAGCTCTTCTGGCCCCTAAGCGTGGTCTTCGTAAGCACGATATCGATCGAGAGCAGACGGAATACGATCAGATGATGCTTGAGCGAGCAGAAGCAAAGCGCAATCGAAAGGCCCGTCGTAACCTCGAGCTTCTTGGGGAGTGACATGAAGACGTGGAGTAAGGCTCCGGCCAAAACCATTAATATTGGGAACGTAGTAGAGTTGGAACACCTTATTGTGTCCGTAAAAGGAAAACGTATTGATGGTGGTGTTATGCGGTTTGATACCGACCACGGCGTTTTTAAGATCAACCCCGAAACTGAAGTTGACGTTTACCGATGATTACGAGACCTGGGCACCTGTCGTTAAACTGCCCACTCACATACAAGCGTTATGTTTTTTCGCATTCTTTACAACGCATATAATGAGAGTCAACACAAAAGGAGCATTGTAATGGAAAATACCACTCGTAATATGTTGAAGATCGTCGTGCCAGTGTTGGTCATTGGTGCAATCGTGACCTCGGAGAGAAGGTATAAGAAGGAGCAGCAGCGTTTGATTGAACGCCGCGAACTGATTAGACAGAATCTTCGTTGGTTGGGTGCACAAGGCCACGCGCTGCCGTACGACGAATTCGTCAAGGAATACAACGAGCGAATCGAGTTCATGAATATTGTGAGCCGATTGCGATGACTTAAAGACCAGAGTCCTACAAGGGCTTTGGTTTTACCACATTATACCTTATTTTAGGAGTTTTAACTATGAATGATTTTCTTATCTTTTTCATTGGCGTAGCCATCTATCTCTCAATCGAGGCTTGCGTATATTTGCTGAAGCCAATGAAGACAAATAACAAAAAGGAATCAGAATATGGACAATTTGTTCGACGACACCACATGGGCCAAGCGACTAAACGACCTCGTCGATGAGATCGTGGCTATTGGTGATCCAGAAATAGCTATATCTTGCATTAGGCATTACGACAACGCTCGAAAAAAGATAGATCGAATTCAAGCTTTTCCGCATTACGGTGCAAGAAGTGAGATTATTAATTGGAAGCAATTAGACGACACGCACATAAGAGTAACAGTTCTTAAGGATTTTATTTGTTATTTAGCCGTTCATCCAGACGATCACCGATTGATATTGGAGACGTGCGTACGATCCGATTTAAAGGGTCTGAAAGCCTCTGTGAGGGCCGAAACATACACTAATGGTGTTGTTACCACGTTACGGTTTATTAACGGTGAAAACGAAGTTCTAGGGTCCGCACACATATATAACGGAGGAGATTAACATGGGTTATTTCATTTTTGCTATAGCGTGTTTCCTGTCATACGCTATTGGTCAAGCAGTAGGATTATCAAAGGCTCAGATCAAAGCTAAGGAGTATGTCGGTGCGCGTAAATACGCTTTGTATAAGTCTCATAATACTGACTCGTATACGTCAGGATTTGAACGAGGCATGGAAGCCGTTGTACACGACCTATACGGATACAAAGTTACATGGGAGCAAGATTATGGAAAGTGAACCAACCGAAAACATTCGAAATGTTTTTCACGATGCTGCACGTGATGTAAAACGTACAACAATAATGATGATCACATTACACACATATGGTAACGATGATCAGACAAAGACAAGCATTGAACGACTCGAGCGAGAAATGAAGCTTCAGGGTTTTGATGTTGAAATCAGCGACATTCACACATACATAGGAGATTGATATGGAAATTGTAATCTTATCACAGGGTATCAAGGATGACCCGCAACTCACCACACTGACGTATCCTGTGGTTGATCTTACGGATAATGACAGGATGATATTTTGTGTGATCGAGTCTGGTATGGTATCTGGTGAACCGTCGGTTATTATTGTGTCTGAATCAGAAGAAGGAAGTGTTTGTCTTCAGACCAGTCTTGAGAAATTGATCTCTTCTGTTGAGGGAATGATGGCTTCTGCCGAAGCCCGCTGGGGTTGGAAGCGTCCTGATGGTCGTTTCTCAATTGCGCCTATGGATCGTGACTCTAGACGAGTTATGTTGGAAAGCATTAAAGATGAGCTCGAGGAATGGGACCGTATTGAAATGGAGGTGTCAAATGGCGATGAAAGCGATTCTGATCACTGAACAAAACAAGCAGACAATCATCAACAAATACGCACAGGACGATGTCGACGATTTGTTTGTTCCTGGTTACTACGTTATCTCAGACTTTGGTGTGGATTCTCATTACGAGATCATAACACCAGAAGTTCTAGAGGCGTTGTTTGTTGTTGGTGAAGCTATTCAAAACGGGTTTACTGCAATAGAACGGAAGTAGTTATGGTAGAACTTCTCCCTCACCAGCTAGAGGCGGTGGAAAAGCTTAGCAACGGAAAGATATTATGGGGAGGAGTTGGTACTGGCAAATCACTTACTGTTTTAGCATACTACGTTAAGCGAGAATCACCAAAAGATATTTACGTTATCACCACCGCAAAAAAGAGAGATAGTCTTGAGTGGGAAGGTGAAGCAGCTAAGTATGGTATTGGTACCGAAGCCGATGCGACGTTACACGGACGAATCATAATTGACTCGTGGAACAACATCTCGAAACACACAGAGATTGAGGACGCGTTCTTTATATTTGACGAACAAAGGCTCGTTGGTAGTGGGGCTTGGGTTAAGTCGTTCCAAAAG
>Ga0209174_10000563_pt1 | contig 27741 bp, 19 predicted proteins | sample JI91814BDNA_FD_187505 | JGI IMG/M metagenome (GOLD analysis project Ga0209174, IMG submission 187505) | Wastewater effluent complex algal communities from Wisconsin, to seasonally profile nutrient transformation and Carbon sequestration -... | ecosystem: Engineered > WWTP > Effluent > Algae...
TTGCGCAGCTTGGTGCATAAGCCATGTATTCTATGCGGATGAGTTTTGGCCAAAGCTTCAAACTCCCGTAGAAGAAAATTAAATAATTCCCGCCTAAGCTTTATTGGGCTGCCTGGCATGTTAAATACATCATGCTCCATCCAGCTAATAAGAGTGTTAATCGTAGGGGATATGTGATTTAACAAGTTAAACTGCTTCTCAAGTTTAGAGAGTTGCTTTTTATATTTTACTTTAGTTTTATCTAGCGCTGCATCCGTTGCCATAACAGCCGCCTCATAATATTCAGTTTCTGCTGTACGTAATTTATTATTTAGAAACCTGCGCAAGTCCATCATATCTTTAGAGATATGGAAATGGTCATAATCACAAGGGATATTGCTCAAAACCATGGCGTGCGCACTACGCAAACCATCTGCATCGTCAGCAATAACGCGCTGCGGATTGAAGCCTTGTTTTTGCAAATCATACAAATGTATGGCCCAAGTCTCAGCATCACGACGCTTCTCTTGCGCGAGCAAATAACAATAAAAACTGGGAGTATCAATGCCAGATAATATTGGGCTGCCAAATGCAAACATCTCATCATGTGCACCAAGTGTGAGCTGACTTAAGTCTTGGGATTTATTGTGCGCATTAGCAACAACGGCTTTCTCATTAATTAAATTAGAAATAGTGCCAATTGACATGGAATAATCAAGAAAATCTTCCAGCATTTGTTGTGTCGCACGAATAGAGGCTCTGCAGTGCAGCGCCAGGCCTAAAACAAAACTTTTAAGCCATTCTATTGTAATTGGTAGTTGATATAAAACATCGGTTGGTGCTGGCGCAAAAGCTTGCTCAATGCCTAGCAATGCTTTATCTTTTTGCCCATAAACAAAGTTCCGACTGACTTGATTAACGCTGGCAACCTGGGTAAGATTGTTATTAATTGCTTGTAGGGCGATTGCTTTTCTTTGAGAAGCATTCATTTGACGGGCAATGTGGTTGTAGCAGGCAGCACTCATATTTTTGATCCATTTGTTTGTTTAGAGGCTGCTAATGATAACAAAAATATGAGCGGTCAGTGTAATAACTAGATTGTAAAAGTGTTAGCCTGTTTTGAACCACGCCCGTTTTTCCTTCTGATTCATGACATTGCCTCATACAGGTTTCTTATGGTTACCTTTAATATGATTCAACGTATCTTTTTGTGAGGGCTATACACTAGTTACAAAGTTACCTTTAATATGATTCAATTCGAAGTTTGTCTGATTAAAAAAACAGGTATTTACTTTGTTTTTCGCATAAATTAGAATGGTGTGATAAATGATACTTAATATAAATAAAAGAGAAAAAAATGAGTCGTAAAAACGCCCTTCAAACAGCAAAAGCCATTATTATTAGTGCAATTGAATACAATGAGGGTTTGATTCCTTATATTAATACATTAGAACCTAACGAAAAAAATGGTATTGAAAAAACACTCCAAAATTTTTCGTGGCTTGACATTGTAAGAGGGATTACAGAGGGCAAACAACATTTAGAATCAATTCTTCCATTAATCAATAAAGCATTAACTGATGAAGAATCTAATCAAGAAAACCATGTTTTATTACAGTTAATGATCAATTTAAAAATGAAAATTGAGCAAAATAAATACATTATTGATGACGAGATAACGGAAAAAGAACGAAAAGACAAGGCTTTAGCTAAAATTGCAAAACATGGAAAGAAAAACTCCGTCAGTGCATCAGTCAGTGTTAATCAACTAAGAGAAATATTTGAACAAAAAAACGATGAAATATATCATAATCTTATGAATACGGAGGTTGGTATATATAAACAAATACTTTTATTGTTAGAAAATGTTCAAAATGATTTTGAACAAAAATTTTTTAATTTTTACGACATTAAAATCGAGAAAAAATTTAGTAATCAGATGAAGGTATTTCTATATACTCCCATAATCATACAAAATGATAAGTTTAAAAAAAATACTGACAAGCAAATTAAAAAATTTCTAATGCTTGAAAATGAAAGGAATAAATTAATAAAAGATATAAATGTTATATTGAAGGAATTTAATCATACGGATACAGAAAATATCTCTATAGGTCCTGAAGACGTTATAGTATCTGATAATACAATACAGGCAGTTGAGGTTATGCAGCAATTTAATAATATGACACTGCCATTACAACGCGACGCAAACTACGATGATATTACTAAACAATTCGAGTTAAAATATAATGAATTACAAAAAAATGATATTCTTGAACAAAGCTATCGTGATCTATTAGAACTAAAAATGAAGCTGGATAGGTTGAAAAAAAAATTAAATAATCATAACGAAAAAATAAACCATGAAGAATTAGATAAAAAATCAAAAACTGAAATTCAAAAAAACAGAACTAAAAATGCAAATGTAAAAAATGTACAGGATACAACAGAAGCAACAATATCTGCTGCAAACCAGCTGCAAATAAAAAAATTGCCAAGCAGCCTTGCAGGTCAAGAATCGGCAACAACAGTAATAATACAAACAAACCAGCACGCAGAAAACACAAAAAATCTTGCAACATCATCGTCAGAACCGGAAAATGAATATCATCAGCTACAAAAAGAATTAGAAGAAATTCGCAAAGAGTTGGCGAACATCATACAAAACAAACAGATACAACATAAACAAAAGCACGAAAAAAGCAAACAAGAAATTGTGTCAGACCAAGACCAAGACCAAGAAAAAGAAAATAAGATAATATATATTGATGATAAAACAATTGAAAAAAATTATAATGAATTAGATGCTTTATTTTCGGTTCTCACGAAAGAATATCCGTATGATAATGCTGTGGCTTTAGTAAAGCGTTTAGGTGGAGTTGTAACTGAAACAAAAGGATCCCATAGGTGTATTACTTTTTTTAATCAACAAGTGAGATTTATAGCTAATGATCCTATTCCTCATGAGGCGGCATATGAAAAGAATAGTGGTATTTGTAAGCCACACGGTTCGAGTCATGACAATAGACTTCGGAATTATAATTTAACGTTGTTTAGACAAGCCATAAAAGAGGCTCTACCAGAAAATTGGCGGGAGATTGGCAATCAAAATAAAAATGAGCAAGAAAATTTAAATGTTAGCTCTAGCTCTAGCTCTAGCTCTATCTTACCTGTTTATAAAAAACAAAAACAGAAACAATTAGAAAAAACGTGGGCAAATGTTACAACGAATAATAATAACATCCCAAACAACATCAACGCTGGGTTGCCAGAGGCTCTTATTAAATATACAAAACCCAATTGCTAACAGTAGTAGAGAAATTCGTTAAATCTTGACTAAATAACCACTGCTACATAACTATCTAGCAGTGGTTATTGACAATTATGTAAAAGCTGTATCCCTTTCTTAATCTAGTTTTACTCACTGGCTACAGGTATTATATTATATCTAGCGTTGGCATGCGTTTACATGATATAGTCGGGATATTAGTAACTTTAACAGCAGTTACTAGCTACATTAACTACAAATTTATCAATTTACCTAAATCTAACCTAAATCTAACCTAAATCTAACCTAAATCTATAGGTATAACTTTGGTAACTTTATTCCCTACCGTGGTTGATTATTTTACTAACCTTACACAAGCTGAAAACAGTCTTAGCCTTAGTAATGAGAGGTATTTTATGGCTATTAGTGGCGTGAATACCGCTAAATTCATAACGGTATTCAGCGCATATCCTGGACGTACTTTATGCTACTAATCTTGGTCTTATAGCATTAATAATATCATCTATATTGCCGAGATCATCTAAATAAATTTCTTCCGGCATTTTATAATTTACGGTGGTTTCTATTTGTACAGGATTTTTTATATCAAAACCACTGCGCTTGAATCCATCGTAGTGAAAGCCGAAAAACATATTTTTTAAACCTCGTGCAGATAAGTCATGAGGAATAGCAGCGGTGCTATTACCATAACTTATATTATTTGCAATTGGTTGTGACCTTGAGTTAAAAGGAATATCTTTATCAAGACTATAATATAAACCTAATGTACCGTCTAACCTATTTTTTGGATTAGTTACTTTAAAGGAGAACCGATCAATTTCTAAACCTGAATCTAAATCAATCTGAAAATTATTACTGATATGTCGTTGATTATGTATCTCTATATCAATTACATCACCACCAAAATTTTTTTCCGTAATTGTACTAACCACTTTAGAGTATTTATCATTTAATTCATTAAGTATGGTAACGATACCACGTAGTCTTTTTATTGCATTAGAAACGAGTGGTTCGGATAAATTACTATTTATACGCAAAAGCATATCAATAGAAGTTAAGGCTTGATTAAATAATTCTAAATTAGTTAAAATTTGATCGCTATTGCCTAAAAATGCATAATATTTTTTGTATCGTTCAATTGCTGCTTTACATTTTTCAATACTAGAAAGATATTGTCCTATTATGAATGCTTTCATAGATAGTTCAGTTACATTTACCGTAGAGCCGGCTAGTATATAACTATACGGGGTTGCTTCATATTCTAATTGGTCGCTAAAATTACTGGCATTAGGGTCATCAAATTTCTTTTGCAAAATTTTTAACCACTCTTCCAAATCACTAATTTTTCTGGGCAATACAGGAGGAAGGTGACTTTCTTTAAATCCTTTAGTTTTTATATCAATATTATAATTTGTTTTGTTGTTTCTAATTATTTTCTCTAAGGCAGTGATATTTTCTAACTTAATTTTATCAGTAAAGTTTAAATTAAGTAAAGCGTCGATTTTTTGTGTGGTTTCTATGTCGGTATTCTGAAATTCTATTGTAACCACTGCTTCCTTGCCATAAGAAATAGATGATATATATGAGTCGCCATAGTTGTTGTAAATATTAGCAAGTGTATTTTGGTTGTTAGTTAGTTCTGTCTGCACTTTTGGATCAGCTAAAACTGGAGATATTTCTTGAAAATTTTCTTTTTTTTCAATTTTGACAATACGCAGCACATAAACCAAATTATCGTTATTTCTTTTAACATCACGCGCTACATTTAATCCTAATCCAAAAGCTGAGTCAGCTACTGGTATAGGAGCATCAATTTTAAAAGAGTTAGAAAAATTTTTTTTATAATCGTCTACAGAATGAAATACAGAAGAGAAATAGCGTAATTGACCACCTATGTCGGGATTGATATCAGCTTTAATCGAAGAACCAAATATGCTTGATGGCATGATTTGTTTAGTAGCACTATTAAATCCATTTCCTATTTTTAACATACGAACTCCTTGTAACATACAGTTTTATAATACAGGCCCACATCTTAATATATTTTTCCTAAAAAAAACAATTGTTTTCGTAAACTGTAGCAAGTCTTCAATGATGTTTATTCATAAAATATAATTTCTCGATGAAATTTTTCTCTAAACTACTATCTACATTTAATGTTAACAAATGGAAGTAAATTTGAGTTAACCCATTTTACTAACATTGACTATAGAAAATCTAGAGGCGATTGGCAAAAAAGGTTTCATTTTACTCACTTGCTACAACCTAGTATTATATCATGGTACTTTAGTATCTAACGGTTTGCACGGGGTTGGCATGCGTTTACATGATATAGTCGGGATATTAGTAACTTTAACAGCAGTTGCCAGCTACATTAACTACAAATTTATCAAGTTACCTAAATCTATAGGTATAACTCTTGTAACCCTATTTCTAACCGTAATTGTCACTTTAATCGGTAAATTGGGGATCCCGGTCAACGATTTTGCCGAATCATTGGTTTATAGCATTGGTTTTGACGATGCTTTCTTGCATGGCATGCTGAGCTTTATGTTATTTGCTGGTTCGTTACATGTTAACTTGACCGAACTGTATAAGAATAAATACATGGTGATAATGTTAGCGACGGTGAGTGTGATAATTTCCACAGTCCTCATCGGTTACGGTACCCATTTTATAACAAGGTTGTTGCACATTCCCTTGTCATTGCCATATTGCTTTGTATTTGGCGCGCTAATTTCTCCAACCGATCCGATTGCCGTGCTTGGTATTTTAAAGCATCTACGCGTGCCAAAATCTTTGGAAATGAAAATTGCTGGAGAATCGTTGTTTAATGATGGCGTTGGTATCGTCTTATTTTTCTTGACCTTAGCGATTGCTACTGGTGGGCAAGAGCTATTAACTGCAAATGAAATTACGATTTATTTCTTGCAGCAGGCAGGCGGTGGTTTACTGTCTGGGGCAGTGATTGGTTGGTTGGCATCCAAATTAATGCGGACAATTGATGACTATGAAGTAGAAATAATTTTAACTTTGGCAGTAGTTACTGGTGGTTATACTTTGGTAACCTCTGTGTTCGATGTATCCGGTCCAATTTGTATGGCGTTAGCTGGGCTGATTATTGGGGAAGCGTTGCGCACTAGTATTTTGTCTAGAGATTCGGTGCAGAAAGTATATGACTTTTGGGATTTATTGGATGAAGTGCTAAATGCAATTTTATTTGTATTAATAGGCTTGGAGTTTATGCGCATTAATTTCAACCTCTCTACAGTGCTTGCGTCTTGTGGGGCGATCTTAGTGACCGTAGTTTCACGTGCGCTGAGTGTATTTATTCCAGTTTCGTTTATGACCAAATTTACAAGAGTTAACCCAGATTTCATTTTGATCATGACCTGGGGTGGTTTGCGTGGTGGTATATCTATCGCTTTAGCTTTAAGCATTGGCGGTATAAATCACGATTTAATTGTTTCTATTACCTATGGAGTAGTATTGTTCTCGATGGTGGTACAGGGCTTAACTATTGGGCCATTATTATCAAAAATGTCACCGGATCGTTTGACAATGCGTCCTGGTAACTGATAGTACATGTTAATTTTAACTCCTAACCGTCGTTTAGCAGCGTTTTCGTTGCAGCAATACAATCAGCAACAGCTTGCAGCACAAAAAGCTGTTTGGCCAACGGCAGAGATTTATCCCATAGATGTGTGGTTAATGCAATTGTGGCAATTATGTTTAGAAACAAAGCCAGCAATCTATCGACCAATTTTGAACAAAAATTTACAACAATTACTGATAGAACAAATAATTCAGCAGGATGATAGTGCAGGGATTGATAGTTTACTGCGTGTTAATGCCACTGCGCAAAATGTTATGCAAGCATGGAACTTTATTTGCCAATGGCAGGTTAGTTTAGAAAAATTGGCCAAGTATGCGCCATTTTCGGCGGATACGACCGCTTTTTATACTTGGATTAAAAAATATTTAGCTTGGTTGGATAGTAATGAGTATTATGATTTTCATTTAATGCTGGAGGTTTTGCTATTAGAAATACCAAATTTGCAGCAATTTATTCCAAAAGAAATTTGTCTACGTGGTTTTAACGAATTAACTCCACAGTATAAAAAATTGCACGCAGCATTAATTGCTAATGGTGTTGTAGTTAATAGTGATCAATTGTTACAAAACTGTATGGATGTGAGCAGAATAGGTGTGGCTAATGTCGAGGCAGAATTAGAGTTAGCGGCTACTTGGGCTCTTGAGCAAATTCAAAATAATCCTCAACAAACTGTAGGAATAGTTATACCAGAATTAGCAACTATGCGCGCACAAGTTGTAAATGTTTTTAGCCATAAAATTCCTAAAGAATGGTTAAACATTTCTGCGCCATTAGCTTTAGACAATTATGGTTTAATTAATAGTGCTTTGGCTATTTTACAATTAGCCCAACCAACAATTACTTTTGCCGATATCAGTGCTTTGCTACGTTGTAAGTATATAGTTGGCTATGCTATGGAAAGCAATCAGCGCGCGCAGATTGATCGCGTCTTACGGGATAAATTAGAGGCTACCACTAACTGGGACAGTATAGTTGCAGTATTACAGTCTTTTGAAGTAGGCTTTAAAACTTTGGCACAAGATTGGCAGGTACAGTTTAAAGAGCTATATGGTCTACATGATGCAACACATTGGACTAGCATTATACAAGCTATGTTACAAGTTTGGGGTTGGCCAGGGGATGGCGGCTTTACGGTAGAAGAAACAGACCTATTGAGTTGTTGGCGCGATTTATTGCATGCGTACAATAATCTTAGTATCCTTAAACCGCAACATACCTTTAGTTATGCCGTACAATTATTATGGCATTTGGCACGCGAAACTCCATTTTTACCAGCAGAAACAGGAATAACTAGAGTACATGTACTAGGAATATTAGAGGCGGATGGTTTGGTGTTTGATCAAACTTGGGTATGTGGCATGTCGCGTGATAGTTGGCCGATGGCTGCCGATCCTAATCCATATATTCCTATAGAATTACAACGTCAATATGATTTGCCGCGCAGCTCACCACAACGCGAATTATTAGTAGCAAAGAATTTAACCAAAAATTTACAGCAAAGTGGTAAACAAACAGTAATTTTTAGTTATCCACTAGTTGTTGATGAGCAAAGAACTACAGTGAGTAATTTGCTACAGCATTTACCACTTAAAGTTTTAAATTATCCGCAATCCGTTGCAGTTAGTAATGTACATCTAGAAGTTTGGCAAGATGATGTCGCACCTATTGTTACAGCCATGCAAATAAGAGGTGGTACAGCCAGTTTGCAACTACAGGCTAAATGCCCTTTTAAAGCCAATGCGGAGCTTCGTTTACGCGCCAAACCATTATTAGAGCCACAAAATTTTTTAACACCAGCGGAACGTGGTAGTATCGTACACCAAGTTTTAGAAAATTTTTGGCAACAATGTCAAACTCATGTTAGATTAACTTCATACACTAATGATGAACTAATTGCTGTATTACAAGCAATTATTACTACTGTCATGCAAAAATGGCAACAACGTAAACTATACACTTTAATTAGCAATTATGTGTTATTAGAGACACAACGGTTATTGACACTAATTAGCCGTTGGTTAGCATATGAAGCAGGTAGATTACCATTTGTGATTCATAGTATTGAGCAAAAAATTGCCATTGATGTTGGTGGTTTACAACTCAATGTGCAAGTTGATCGTATAGATCAATTAGCAGATGGCAGTTATGCAATTATTGATTATAAAACTGGCGCTGTTTCTCCTAGTGATTGGTTTAGTCAACCAATTTACGAGCCACAAATACCACTATATGCCGTCTATTTGCAAAATAACGTTAGTGCTTGTGTTATTGCAACAATTAAACCACAAGAATTAAAATTTGCCGGAGTTGCTAAAGAAGCTGATACTTTACCTGGCGTAAAACGTCTGGAAAATTGGCTTGGATTGCAGACTGATTGGCGACGTAAATTGGAGCAAACAGCACGAGAATTTATCGCCGGACAAGCGGCAGTTAAACCTTATAACCAAAAAATATGTAACATTTGTCAATTGCAAGGCTTGTGTAGGGTTTATGGTTAAAGATCAAGCAGCACGTGAGCGTGTTTTAGATTTAAATACATCTTTTTTAGTACAAGCCCCAGCTGGCTCTGGTAAAACGTCTATTTTAGTGCAAAGATTTTTAAGTGCTTTGGCTGTTGCCAAAACTGGCCCTGAAGAAATAATTGCCATAACATTTACGCGTAAGGCCGCAGCACAAATGCGCGCTCGTATTTTAGACGCATTATCACTCGCTACGAAAGAGGCTCCGACTGATGCATATGCGTTAACATTATGGCAATTGGCTAGACGAGTGTTAGCTAGAGATAAGCAAACTGGTTGGTGTTTGCAAGATAATCCCAGTCGTTTAAAGATTCAAACTATAGACTCACTATGCAGTAGCATAGTCCAGCAAATGCCAATCTTGGCACGTTTTGGTGCGCAGCCACAAATAGAGCCAGCTCCAGAATTATTATATGCGCGGGCAGTAGAACAATTGCTGGTTAATCTGGAGCATACCAGTGATTGGCAATCAGCATTTTTTTGTTTATTGCAGCATTTAGATAATGACCGTCTACGAGTGAAAAATTTATTAATTGACATGTTACAAATTAGGGAGCATTGGCTATTAGTGCTTGGTGCTAAGAATAAACGCGCGCAATTAAAACAACAATTAGAAAAAAGTTTGCATTGGCTGCGTGAGGAGTCCTTGGCAGATATATACACTACTATTCCTGCTGCATTAAACTTTTCTTTACTGGGGGTAGATGAGCCAACTAGTATTGATGATTGGTTACATATCGCAGTATTGCTACTTACTAGTGAAAATACCTGGCGGAAAAAATTTAATAAAAATCAAGGCTTCCCCGCAATTAGTAGCGCTCGAAATGATGCCGAAAAAGAATTATTGCAGGCACGCAATCAAGCTGGGTTGCAGATGTTAGAGCAATTAGAAAACGCGGAAGCTTTTCGTTTACAATTAGAGCTTATGCGTAAGTTACCGCCAGCAGTATATACCGAACAGCAATGGCAAGTATTAGATGCGCTAACAGAAATTTTACCGTTATTGGCCGCGCAACTGTTAGTGGTATTTCGTGATAGCGGTACGGTGGATTTCACTGAAGTAGCATTAGCCGCGATCCATGCCTTAGCTGATGTTGATGCACCTACGGATTTGGCTTTGACTCTGGATTGTAAAATCCAACATATTTTAGTCGATGAATTTCAAGATACCTCGCATTTACAATTTAAATTATTGGAGCAATTGACGGCTAGCTGGGAACCATATGATGGTAGGAGTTTATTTTTGGTTGGCGATCCGATGCAGTCAATTTACCGTTTTCGGCAAGCAGAGGTAGGACTATTTCTTAAAGCAAAAGAACAAGGTATTAATAACATTGCGCTAGAATTTGTTCAATTGCAGGTTAATTTCCGCGCACAAGCTGCATTATTAAATAAAATAAACCAAATTTTTATTCCAAGTTTTCCGCAGCTAGATAACATATCTTTAGGGGCGATTAGTTATATGCCAGCACAGGCGGCAGTGGCGAGTACTATTAGCACACCGATTGAATTTATAGCGGTTGAATCTGAAACTACTCATGCACAAATCGTGACAATTATTCAGCAACTACAAGTCAACAATCCACAGCAGAGCATAGCGGTTTTAGTCCAAGCCAAAACCCATTTATTAGAGTTGTTGCCGGCATTAAAACAAGCACAAATAGCTTATCAAGGTTTAGAAATTGAAAAACTTGAGGCTAGGCCGCTAATTCAAGATTTATGTGCTTTAACTAATAGCATTTTGCATTTGGATGATCGTATTGCATGGTTAGCCATATTACGCGCCCCTTGGTGTGGTTTATCGCTAGCTGATTTGGCCATTATCAGCGATACAGACAGTACGATTTGGGCGGCATTGCAAACAACGCAAATACTAGACCGTTTAAGTGTTGACGCGCAAATCAGAGTGGGCAGATTTACGGCTGTGTTGCAACATGCGTTACAGCAATTGGCACGTGTTAATATTGATCAGTTAATTAACAATACCTGGTTAGCTTTGGGTGGTATGGAATGTTTGATATCCGATTTAGATCAGTACCAAGAAGCAGAGGCTTTTTTTGCCTTATTAGCCAAGTTAAACTTTAAACGTGAATTGTTAAGTACAGATTTTTTACGTACCCAAATTAATCAACTGTTTTTATCACAAACGACTGAGCACAACAATCCAGTGCAAATAATGACTATGCATAAAGCCAAGGGCCTAGAATTTGATGTGGTAATTTTGCCAGCTTTAGATAGAAATACGCGTAACAATGTTGCACGTCTATTACTATTAGAGCAGCGCTCCTATCAGCATGAATATTTACTAGTTGCGCCGATTAAAGCTGCTGACGAAGAAGCTGATACAATTTACAATTATTTAGATTGGTGTGAAAAACAACGGCAAGAATACGAGCAACTAAGGCTCTTATACGTAGCAATGACTAGAGCAAAACAAAAACTTTATTGCTTGGCAGATATAAAAGAGGAGACGCTAAAAGCCGGCGGAATTTTAAAATCAATTTGGCCAATAGTAAAAACAGAGTTTGTTAGTGCAGAAGTTACCGAATTTACGCAGGTAGCAAGTAACAAGTTACTAGCAAGATTGCCAATAGCTTGGTACCAAAGTAATCCTTATACTGTGCCTGCAGTTACAGTTACAGATCATAAAACGTTAGGATCACAACAAGATTGGCTACGCTTAACTGGCATCGCTTTGCATCGGATATTATGGCATATCGCTGTGTATGGCCTAGAGAATTTTATGGTCAATAAACAGCAAATGTTAGAAATATTTTTACCAAAATATTTGCGGCAATTAGAATTATCAGTAACACATACGACCCTAGCAAGTAATATTATTCAGCAAGCATTAGCTAACATGTTGGCAGATCCAATTGGGACTCAGATTTTATCTAAGCAACATGTTGAAGCATATGCCGAATGGCGTTTAACTTACGTGTCTGCGTCAGAATTTGTACAAGTGGTGTTAGATCGCGCATTTTTAACGAAGGATAACACATGGTGGCTAGTTGATTACAAAATAGTACAAGATCCTGCGGATATCAGTATGGCAGTAAATATCTACAAAGGGCAAATACAACGTTATGCGCGTATTCTTCAAGAGTTAAAGACAGAGGCAAAAATAATTGCTGGTTTGTATTTTCCACTACAAGCGCAATGGCGAGAAGTTGAGCAGCTGGGTTAGAGCTGCTCAGATAATTTGTATTATTCAGTATATGATAATTTGCGTTTAGCCTTAGGTTCAGAATGATTAAGTGTAGCAGCAATGTGAGAACTTTCAGATCTTGCCGAACTACTATTATGCCCTTCTCTATTTCGCTGTTGATTAAATAATGGCGTTTGTGTTCTTGGAACAATGTTATTATTAGACATTGCGCTTAAGTTAACATTAATGCTGTTGTTAGGATTATTTGTACTGGAGTTGGTATCAATAAAATTATGTGTTTCTTGGTGGTTAATATAGTATCTAGTTGGAGGATTTGCATTCACACCATTTTCTAAATGATTATTTATGCTCGAGCTATGATTAATTTCATTTGGTGTATTTAGATCAACAGTGTTCCAAAATATCCATGGATCATCTACTTGGGTGCCAGTATTGTAGCTGGCTGGAGAATTTGATTGTTCATTATCCATATTTATAGGTATTTCCGATGCTCCATCCATGATGTCTGGTATTCTGGAAGTATTACTATTTGGACTACTGTAAGCTGACAGGCTGCTGTGTTGCTGTCCGAATGCTGCAATATTATTGTTTGATAAAGTTAGTGTTGGCTGTATATTGATATTTAAAACTGTAGTATTTAACTGCAATGGAGACATAGATTCATTATCTGATGTTGCGTTATTATTGTCATCGTTAATTTCATCATTATTTATAAACCATGCATCAATACCATTAGATAATATCGGGTTTTCATTTTCGGCATCAAACACACGTGTGCCATTTTCGTGCGTATGTAGCTCGGGATTTGCATATGGTGAGTTTGATGGATACTCTGGGATATTTGGAAAATCAGCATCTAAGTTGGCATTATCATCATTTTGATTGTCCATCGATGAAGTTTGTAACGATACAGTGGTAGCTGTTTCGCTGAGAGGTTGAGAAAGCCCTGTTACCCCTTCCTCTGCTATCATTGATTCAATATCTGATGTTTCATTATTATTTTCATATTCGTCTCTAGATCTTTTCATTGTTTTTAACCTTAAATAATTATTATATTGTGTTGAAAAATTTGTAATTTATTTGGATTAACCAAATTGAAAAAGACGTCTTCTTCTGTTTGAATTGATAGTAGTTATAGCAAAAATACCAGCAACATTTATTTCTTCTTCAGCATGATTTTCTTGTTGAGCCTGGTTATTTGCTGCGTTTGGGATCATTGGTTGCGACATTATGGGTTTTACGATTTTAGGTGAAATTTGATTATTATTGCCAATATCGAGTTTTTTTTCTGGCGTATAAGGGACATTGTTAGTTGACGTGGCTGTGCCATTATAGCAGACAAAATTAATTTTCATCATTTTATTCAACTTAAATACTTGTTATTATTTGCGCTCGATTATGCAACACTTTTAACTGTATAAAAAGAATACTATACACGTTGTTAGCTAGCATACATATTTGTTTTGTTGGTTTTGTAAAGTATATTTTGAGGCAATTTTTAATAATTTCTCTTGTGAGTAGCCTAAGATAGGCATACAATAATGCGTTAAATCAAGAGCAAAGGGGGAGTTGGCAAATGTCCAGCACTATTAATCAACAAGCGGTTGGTACCGAGGAAGAATTTGGTCCGATTCGTAAAATATTATGGCCTATTCATAACTATGAGCTTAAGAAGTTTTTACCACTTGGGCTTATCATGTTTTGTATACTATTTAACTACACTCTGTTGCGGGATACCAAAGATACGCTAGTGGTTAATTCCTCTGGAGCAAGCGCGATTACTTTTTTAAAGTTATATTGCGTAACCCCATGCGCTATTTTGTTTGTGATATTTTATGCAAAGTTAACTAACATAATGAAGCGTGAGTATGTATTTTATACAGTAGTAACACCATTTCTAATATTCTTTGGTATATTTGGTTTCTTGTTATATCCAAATTTGGATACCCTACACCCATCACAAGAAATGCTAAACAACATAACGGCAAATTATCCGCGTTTGAGTGGGTTTGTCGATATATTTGCTTATTGGGCATATTCATTATTTTATGTGTTAGCAGAAATTTGGGGTAGTGCGATGATTGCCTTGATGTTCTGGCAATTTGCTAACCAAGTAGTAAGAATGAAAGAATCCAAACGTTTTTATGGTTTATTTGTGGTTATTGGTAACGTGGCTTTGATTCTTTCTGGTTTCGTGGTCAGTTTCTGCTCTGAAAGCATTAAAGACTTTTTCCCAGGCCAATCTCCAGAACAAATTTGGGGTATATCGCTAAAATGGTTAATGGGTTCAGTTGTAGTTATGGGTATTATGGCGATGTTCTTATATCGTTGGATGCACACTAACGTTTTAACCGATCCACGTTACTATGATGCCGAAGAAGTATCTGCTGGTGCAGCGAAGAAGAAAAAGAAGAAACCAGGTTTGGTAGAAAGCTGTAAGATTATTTTCAGTTCACCAGAATTAGGTTTGATTGCAATGTTAATCATGGCTTATGGTGTTACTATCAATCTAGTTGAAGTACAGTGGAAAGAACAATTGAAGTTCTATTTTGCTGGTGACCGTGGTGGCTACAATGGCTTCATGGGGCAGTATTCTTTATGGACTGGTGTGTTCACTATAGTATTCAGCTTATTTATTGGCTCAAACATATTGCGTGTAGTGAGCTGGTTTAAAGCAGCGGTTATTACGCCAATATTTATTTTGATTGGCGGTAGTTTATTCTTCTGCTTTATTCTTTCTTCTAAAGACATCGTGTTCTTGAAAGAAATGGTAGCGAATATTTTACTCAGTATAGGTACTAACCCGATTGCTGCAGCAACCTTCTTAGGCGCTGGCATTATCATCATGTCTAAGTCGATCAAATACTCATTATTTGATCCGACCAAAGAAATGGCATACATTCCTTTAGATGAAGAATTAAAAACTAAAGGTAAAGCTGCCGTGGATGTGATTGGTGGCCGTGCTGGTAAAGCTGGTGGTGCATTCGTGCAAAATATGCTCTTTATTGCTTTTGCAACTAAAGATGCGATAACAATTGCACCTATAGCTTTCGGTGTCTTCTTTGGTGTTTGTTTGCTGTGGGTATTTTCTGTTAAATTACTCAGCAAGAAAGTTAATGCCGCTGTTGAGCGTCGTAACGAAGCAAGCAAAGCTACGCCTGTACAAGGTGCGACTGTTTCTGCACAAACTGCATAAAGACATTTGCGCACTTTTTCCCGGGAAGACATACTGTCTTTCCGGGATTTCTTTTTGGACGACAGCATTACATGAATAGTAAAACTAGCTCTAAGGTATTAGGGACCTTTACTTTAGCCATGATCACCATGGCAGCGGTAATTAGTTTACGTAATTTGTCGCTTACTGCCGAATTAGGCATATCTGCAGTTTTTTTTCTATGTTTAGCCGCGATCATATTTTTTATCCCCTGTGCTCTAGTGGTTGCAGAATTAGCTTCTGCCTGGCCTAAGGCTGGTGGTTGTTATGTTTGGGTGGGCGAGGCATTTGGTAAGTCGTGGGCATTTTTTACTTTATGGTTATCTTGGATGGCGAGTGTTGCTTGGTTTCCAACCATTTTGATCTTTACTGCTACGATGTTTGGGCATATGTTGAGCCCAGTATTGCCATTTCTAGAGCATAGTAATCTGTTTATTGTGGTGTGCATGCTGGGAGTTTTTTGGGTCACTACGATTTTTAATTTTTGGGGCATAGAGTGTTCTGGTTGGTTTAGTTCTGTAGGCGTTATTCTTGGGACATTAATTCCTGGTGTGTTGATTATTTTTTTAGGTTTGCATTGGGTTGCTGTTGGTAATCAGACACATATACCACTATCAATCGATGCTTTAACTCCTAGCTTTAGCATGGATAACTTGATCATGTTTGCTGGGGTAATCTTGAGTTTAGCTGGGGTTGAATTAGCCGCATATCACATAGTGGAGGCAAAAAACCCGCAGCGCAGTTATCCGCGAGCGTTATTATTGGCTTCAATCTTGTTACTAATAGTTTATATTTTAGGTACTTTGGCTATAGAAATTGTAGTTCCGGCGGCAGAAATATCTTTAGCTTCTGGGTTGATCCAGGCTTTTGCAGTTTTTTTCCATAACATTGGTTTACCAACGTTGATTCCATTAATGGCCGCATTTCTTTTGCTTGGTGCCTTAGCTGGAATTAATGCATGGTTAATTGGTCCGGCTAAAGGGATGTTGATTGTAGCGCAAGATGGGTTTTTACCAACCTGGATGCGTAAAGTAAATCAACAAGGCGTACCTACCACTTTACTAATATTACAGGCGGTGGTTGGTAGTATTTTAAGCCTACTGTTTATGTGGCTTAAAAATAATAATACATCTATTTGGTTATTAACCGCTTTGACTGCGCAATTTACTTGTATAGTATATATATTGATTTTTGCTGCAGCGATTAAGCTACGTTACAGTAAAGCTAATGTTATACGACCATTTAAAGTAAATTGTATTTGGTTAGTTGCTGGCAGCGGTATATTGGCAAGTATATTTGGCTTTTTTATAGTTTATGCACCACACACTAAATTAGTATCTATAGAATATGTATTTTATAGTGTGTTGCTAATTGTTAGCTTATTAGTTCTATGTTTGCCTCCATTTTTACTAATTCAGTATCGCTATAGGTCTAAATCTAACATTAAATAATTGTCCCGCATACTTAAGTTTCTGCGCTAGTAAACGATATTACTGGGAGTGAGAGAAATTTGTATAGAGGGAACCATGAAAAATTGGCAACAAGGGCAATATAACTCAGATTATATTCTGCATCATAAAAGCATTGTTGGTCAGATTAAGTATGAGTCTAACCATGAACCATCTCGTTTAGAAGAGATAAGCATAGAGCGTCATGACAATGGTGATCTGTGCATTATCTTTACTACGCATATAGATGCAACCAATGATTCTAGACAAGGTGGGATCCATGCCCGTTTAGCTTACAATACTTTATTTCAAGAAATGCAACGTTTAGTAAATCGTACTGGTCTAGAGTATATAACTACTAATCTGGATGAAGTACATCGTTTACGTGGTCACAAAGGACAAGAGCGGGCACTTATTCAAGCCTTAATTCTCTTAGAAGAATATGATAACAGCTTATCCGAGATTTCTGTAGTATTGCGCAATTACATTGCTCCAGAACGAGCAAGCTTAGAAGATTTGACGGATGAAATTTTATTGCAAAAACAACGGTTACACTTGTTAGAACAAGTACTAGCTGGCCAAGCCAGAACAAAACAGGTGCGTAGTAGCAGACGTAGTAAGTTTAAACAAAAAACTATGACGCGCAAGCAACGGCCAAAAGCACGCGCAACCAATAGCAAGCGTCGTAGACAGGCTTAAATTGTACGATTGATGCCTCTTGTAAGAGAGGCAGAGATTTTTTGTCCTATGTGCGCTATAAAGTTTGTTGATATCTCTGATTGTATGAGCTTGTCAGTATCTTGCATGATTCGTGTTAAACTCTGTAAACTGTTGGCTAGTAATTCTTTAGCCAGTGAATATATAACTGCCAAACCATGATCATGTTTATTGTAAAACTCTAAAAGAATTAATATCTTAACACTATATACCACGCGCATTGCTAAAGTGTAGTCCAAGTATCCCAAATAACGACTAGGACTAGGTAAAGCGCTAATGCTGTTCAAACATAAAAGGGCTTCTTTATTGGCTTTGTTTTTGGAATGTTGTATATAACAGTGATTGCAATCATGCCAGGTTGCCTCGTTAAATATCAAATCACACCGTAGATTATAATCAAGTTGATGCTCTGGGCATAAATCAGCAGTTGGCATTTTTATGGTGAACTTGTTTGGCTTACAGATGTTTATTTTATCAGCTATGGTGTGGATACGCGCTAAAAAAAGATAGTGGTTTAAGTGCTCGTTTAATAGAGCATAATCTTGTATGAATGGTGGCACTAATTTTGCATGTAGAAATTTTTCTAACAAAATCTTATACAGCTTATCATTTTCTGACTGTAAATCAGAAAATAAACCGTCAAATTCTAGAGCGGTTTTAAAATTTGTCAGATCAACATCGCAAAATTCTCGCATGACCGTCGCTCCCGGGATTCCATAAGCATCTATGACAATATTGTGACTGGTTAGTTCTGCAATAAAACTGCTGTGTTATACAGTGTATTCTACATTTTCTTCTGTTGCTAACAGTGCGTGTAAAGATCGGGCTTCTTGTAGCAAGGCACGTTTGTTAAGGACTAACTGCCAACGCGATCCGCCAACCTGGTTCCATAGCACGGCTGATCTTATACCAGCTAATAGTAGGACTCGTATCTTGTTGATAGTGTCGTTATTTGATAGATATGCACTTTCACCACTGACATGGATTCTAAATTTTAAAGTACTTATAGTATCTAAATATAAATTTGCCAGGTTGGCAATTACATTCTCATGAGTATTGGAAAAATGTTGAGCTTGCAGTTTGGCGCGCTCAACACCTTTTTGTATGCTGTGCAACATGGTTGGGCTTTTGATCAGCAAACGCTCTAAATGCAGCAAACTAATAATATAGCGGGTAACTTCTGGATCTTTGCGAGATTTTTCAGATAACAAAGAGATAAAAGTTTCTAGACCTTTACGCAGGTTTTTGATGTCTCCATATACAGCATTAACATTGGGTGCATGGGTTTGAAAAATACAATGTACGCTAGTGGCTATTTCATTATTATCTATGCTGCCATGCCACGCTAACCTTTTAACTAGCCATGCCGCTTGGGATATGCCAGCTAATGCTATAACGCGATTTCTAATGGTGGCTAAATTTTGCATATTTTTTCCTCTATTATCCCACCACCCAGGCAGATGTTTTTATCATAAAAAACTATCGATTGTCCTGGCGTAATGGCACGTTGTGGGTTTTTAAACAGCACTTGGCAATTATTATTTTCCCTATTATACAAGACCTTACACTCTTGATCTTCTTGACGATAGCGGATTTTTGCTGTGCAGTGAAATTCATTGGTTGCGGGTGGATTATTAACCCAGGTAATCTGTAAGGCAGTTAAGCCTGCTGCATACAAGCGCTGATTATCAGTGCCTTGTCCAACGATTAAGGTATTATGGTGCAGATCTTTATCTAGCACAAACCATGGTTCATTTGCAGCACTACTGGCTAAGCCACCGATTCCCAAGCCTTGTCGTTGTCCAATAGTGTAATACATTAAACCATCATGTTGACCAATAATATTATTTTGTTCATCGACAATATTACCTGGCGTGGCTGGTAAATAAGTTTGCAGGAATTGTTTAAATTTTCTTTCACCAATGAAACAAATGCCGGTACTGTCTTTTTTACCATGATTGGCGTAACCAGCAGCTGCGGCGATGGCACGCACTTGTGGTTTGCTTAGTTTGGCGAGAGGGAAAATAGTTTGCGCTAACTGTTCTTGCTGCAAAGTATATAGAAAATAGCTCTGATCTTTATTCAAATCGGTTGCTTTAGCTAAATGTACTTGATCATCTTGTTGGATAATATCAGCATAATGCCCGGTTGCAATGTAATTGGCCCCTAAATGTTTAGCATATTGCAAAAACACTTTAAATTTAATTTCGCGGTTACATAAAATATCAGGATTTGGCGTACGGCCAGCTTTGTATTCACTTAGAAAATTTTCGAAAACGTTATCCCAATATTCTGCAGCGAAGTTTACGGTGTGGAGACGGATCCCCAGCCTATCACATACCAACTGTGCATCGGCAAGGTCTTTGGTGGCGCTACAGTGAGCGTCATCGTCATCTTCCTCCCAATTCTTCATAAATAGGCCTTCTACTTGAAAACCATGTTCAAGCAATAACAGCGCGGCTACAGATGAATCCACACCACCAGACATACCTACAATTATTTTACTGGGTTTTTGCATAGTACTAATTTTGTTTAACTCTAAAAAGTCGACAATTATACCATGAAAAAAGCCGCATCTTTGGCGGCTCTGAAAGATAATGAAGAATTATTGTCTATGTTTATTTTAATAATAGACCATACCCTTCTCATTTCAATTTTAGGCTTTATTGCAAGCGCTCTATTTTGTAGGCATGTGCCTAATTACACCGACACCAACCCCCTCTATGACAAAATTTTGTTTGCTTAAATCTATCTTGATTGGTTGGTGGTGCTCGTTTTCTGCTACTAAGGTGATGGTGTTGCCATCTCGATAAAAACGCTTGACTGTTACTTCGTCATCAATTCTAGCTACGACGATCTGTCCGATATTAGCGTGAGGCGTAGAATGGACTGCTAACAAATCCCCATTATAAATGCCAACGTTCTTCATGCTGTCGCCTTTTACGCGTAATAAATAGTCTGCATTGGGGTGGAAGATAGCCCTATCAATCTTGTAACTATCTTCGACGTGTTCCTGAGCTAAAATTGGCTGACCGGCAGCAACTGATCCAACTATCGGCATACCGCCATTATCCACTAATAAGCGTATACCACGAGAGGTGCCTGGAACTAGCTCTATGTAACCCTTTCTGGCCAGGGCGCGAAGGTGGTCTTCTGCAGCATTAGGAGATTTAAAACCCATACGGTTAGCAATTTCAGCTCTCGTCGGGGGTGAGCCAGTGTCATTTATTTGCGCTTGGATTAGTTGTAAAATCTCATTTTGTCGTTTTGTAAGCTTCGTCATTATATAACTCGCGTAACTAATTTAATTATATTTAAACACAGTGCTGTCTCTATGTCCAGTTTTGCTCTAAGTAGAGGTGGATTTAAAGACATATTGCATTTTTGGACAGCATTTTTCAGAAAAGGTTTTATTTAAGTGCGTTTGTAGTCTGTAACAGTCTGATTAATTCCATTCGGTTTCGTCACTATCAGGATTGTGCCCATAATGTTCCAGATCTTCCTGATCTTCGATATCGGTCAGCATGCTTCTAACATCATGTTCATGTTCTATGCCATATGGGGCTCGTTCATCCTCTGGTTCGGGAATTTCTTGGGCATTTAGCTCCCCCCAGGCTTCGTACTCTATTTTATCTAGCTCGCCATCCAGGTATTGGATTTCAATTACATCATCTGGATCGTAATCGACGATCATAAAGCTTTCTGGTGTGCGTTTTGAGGCATACCAATTACCGACCACTGGTTCGCGCTGATGATGTTTATTCATAAATTTTCTCCTATATTGATAATAGGTTATTTAACAAAATAAATTATTATTCTAGGGTCAAAATTTTAGCAGGATATGCAACAACTGTTAGAATTAAATTAGGTGTAAGGTCTCTTTTTCTTAGGAGCATAAATTATGTTGGCGTGGATAGGTGGTTTACTGTCAGTTCTATTTTTTATTATAGCCTTCATTATTGCTATAAGACCGATACGACGTCGTTTATTGAGTAGTTGGATTTTGCATATATTTAAAAAGGTTTTGCCGCCAATGAGTTCCACTGAACAAGAAGCAATAGACGCTGGTGATGTTTGGTTTGAAGCAGATTTATTTCAAGGGATGCCAGATTGGGATAAGTTATTATCTTATGCAAAGCCAAAACTAACTGGTAAAGAACAAGCATTTTTGGATAACCAAGTAACAACATTATGCCAGATGCTAGACGATTGGGATATCACACATAAGAGTCTAGATTTACCAGAAAGTGCTTGGAACTATTTAAAAACTGCAGGGTTTTTTGGTTTGCATATTCCAACTGAGTATGGTGGTTTAGGTTTTTCAGCTTTAGCTAGCTCTACAATTGTGCAAAAAGTGGCTACTAAAAGTTTAACTGCGGCGGTAACCGTTATGGTGCCAAATTCATTGGGGCCGGCAGAATTGCTATTAAATTATGGTACTACCGAGCAAAAACAACAATATTTGCACAAGTTAGCTAAGGGTGTAGAAGTACCATGTTTTGGGTTAACCTCGCCAGTAGCTGGCAGTGATGCAGGATCAATCGTTGACGAAGGGATAGTTTGTTACGGCGAATTTGCTGGGCAACAGAATGTGCTAGGTTTACGTCTAAATTGGAGCAAGCGTTATATCACATTAGCACCCATTGCGAGTGTAATTGGTTTGGCAGTTAAAGTTAAAGATCCAGAAAAATTGCTAGGTAATACAATAGATCTAGGCATAACTGTGGTATTAATGCCAACGAATATTCCTGGTATTGAAATAGGCAAACGCCATTTTCCTCTTAACCAACCATTTATGAATGGACCTACACGTGGTAAAGATGTATTTGTACCATTAGATTTTGTAATTGGCGGTGTAGAAAAGATCGGACACGGTTGGCAAATGTTAGTGGAGTGTTTAGCCGCTGGACGTGGTATTTCTCTACCAGCGTTAAGTGCAGCGACAGGCAAGCATTGTTTTGGCGCTTGTGGTGCGTATGCTAAATTACGACAACAATTTGGTTTATCAATTGGCAAATTCGAAGGTGTTGCTGCGGCATTAGCGCGTATAGGGGGCTTTACCTATTTATTAGAAGCCACGCGCACTTTAACTTTAGGTGCGGTAGATGAAAAAATTAAGCCATCGGTAGTTACTGCTATTTGTAAATATCATATGACCGAAATGGCTAGACAGGTGATCAATGATGCGATGGATATTCATGGTGGCCGTGGTATTATAATGGGGCCGCGTAATTATTTAGCGCGTATCTATGAAGGAATTCCGATTAGCATTACTGTAGAAGGTGCGAATATTTTAACACGCTGTCTGATTATTTTTGGACAAGGTGCAATACGTTGTCATCCATATATCTTGCAAGAAATGCGTGCAGCAACTAATCCTGATCCAGAAACCAGTTTAAAAGAATTTGATCAAGCTTTATGGGGACATATTGGTTACAGCGTAGGTAATATGCTCAAATTAACTTGGCATAGTTTAACGGGCATGCTTTTTTGTTCTAAAGCTAAAAATACACAGTGGAGCAAGTATTATCGTAGTTTGAGCTTTTTTAGTTTGGCTTTAGCCTGTTGTAGTGATATAGCAATGTTATTTTTAGGTGGTGGCTTAAAACGCAAAGAAAATTTATCAGCGCGCTTAGGAGATATTTTAAGTTATCTATATATGGCCTCCGCTGTACTAAAGTATAATCACGATCATGGCATGCAGGAAGAAGATAAGCCATTTGTAGAATGGACTTTGGATTATTGTCTCTATCAAATTCAAACTGGAATATATTACTTTTTATTAAACTTCCCAACACGTATAGTAGCCAAACCATTACAGTGGCTAATTCTGCCGCCATGGCGTAACTTCCAGTTACCTAAAGACGCAACAACGGTTGATATAGGTAATAACATGATGCATCCTTCAACGCTGCGTGATCGTTTATTGGCAAATTGTATACCAGTAGTAGATCTAGAGCATGCTTGGCTTACGATGTTAGCTGTTGAACCATTGATGGTAAAAGTTGATCAAGCAATAAAACAAGGCCTGGTAAAGAAATCCTTACCAATACATGAACGCATTGATAATGCATTGGCACAAAAAATTATCAATACACAAGAAGCTGCAGCATTACAGGAGTTTATAGCTTTACAACTAGATATAATCCAAGTAGATGAATTTACCAACGCCGAATTAATGGGGAAACAATAATGACTAAGGATGTTTATATTATCGATGGTAGCCGCACACCATTTTTAAAAGCTGGTGCAAAACCTAACCCATTGGCTGCAGCAGATTTAGCCGTAGCAGCGGCAAAACCATTATTAATGCGGCAGCCATTTGCTCCGACAGAGATTGGTGAAGTTGTCATTGGATGTGTTGGGCCGAATGCTGCAGAAGCTAATATAGGGCGTATCATTGGTTTACGTGCTGGTTGTGGTGATAAAGTCCCAGGTTGGACTGTACAACGTAATTGTGCTTCTGGTTTGCAAGCAATAGATAGTGCGGTCAAAGATATTCTTGCTGGTCGACATGATTTAGTGTTAGCTGGTGGTACCGAAGCCATGAGTAGAGCTGGCATGTTTTTAAATGAAAACATGTTGAATTGGTTGGGAGATTTAAATCTTGCGAAAAGCATACCGCAAAAATTAGCCGTGATATCTAAGTTTCGACCTAATTTTTTAGTCCCAGTTATTTCATTATTAAAAGGACTTACCGATCCGGTAGTTAATTTGTCCATGGGGCAGACAGCGGAAAAATTAGCTTATCAATTTAATATTAGTCGGTTGCAGATGGATGAATTTGCCGTACAAAGCCATTTGCGTGCGGTATCGGCTCAAGAAAACCAACATTTTGTAGCAGAGATGACCGAGTTGTTTGATGGACAGGGAAAATTTTATGCTGCGGATAATGGGGTCAGACCAGATTCTAGTGTAGAAAAATTAGCGAAATTAAAACCAGTGTTTGATAAACCGTTTGGTTTAGTTACAGCCGGTAATAGTTCACAAATTTCTGATGGAGCAGCGTTAGTGTTATTAGCATCATCAGCTGCGGTAGATAAATATAAGTTACAGCCCTTGGCAAAAATTATTGATATCGCTTGGGCAGCTTTGGATCCGTCAATTATGGGCTTGGGGCCAGCACATGCGATTGCTGCCTTGCTCAAGAAGAATAATTTACCATTATCGGCAATTGAGTATTTTGAAATTAATGAAGCATTTGCTGGGCAAGTGATCGCTTGCTTAAAAGCATTGGAGGATCCAGAATATTGTGCCAAAGAATTAAATAGCTCAAAAGCGATTGGTAAAATTGATCCAACACGTTTGAATATTGATGGTGGTGCAGTTGCAATTGGTCATCCGGTCGGGGCTTCTGGCGCACGCTTACCTTTGCATTTGGCACACGTCTTGCGACGTAATAAGGCAAAATATGGAATTGCTAGCTTATGTATTGGTGGTGGACAGGGTGGTGCAGTGTTAATAGAGAATGTCATGGAGAGCAAATAAATGACTATTGAAACAAAATTTAATAACTGGACCATGCTTACAGATGCTAATGGTTGCATTTGGTTAACTTTAGATCGCGATGGCAGTTCAACTAATACCTTAAGTGCGGAAATACTATTAGAGTTGGATAAAATTTTAACGCAACTGCATAAACAAGTACCAAAAGGTTTGGTAATAAAATCTGGTAAAAATAATGGTTTTATCGCAGGCGCAGATATTTCTGAATTTTTGCATATGGAATCTGTTGCCAAAGCTACTGATCTTGTGCGTCAAGCTCAAGTTATTTTTGATAAGTTGGCAGCATTACCCTGTACGACAGTTGCCATGATTAATGGCTTTTGTTTAGGTGGTGGCTTTGAATTAGCATTATCGTGTAAATATCGTGTCGCACTAGATTTGCCAAAAACTAAAATAGGTTTGCCAGAAGTTCTTTTAGGCGTTCAACCAGGTTGGGGGGGTAGTATACGCTTGCCAAGACTTATTGGTTCGTTAAATGCATTTGGTTTGATTTTACAGGGTAGGGTAGTTGATGCACGTACAGCATATAAATTAGGTATGGTTGACGCAGCTGTCCCGGAAAGGCACTTTAACAGTGCAGTAGAATATTATTTAACTGCTGCGCTGGCACCACGTAAAGATAGTTTCTTTGAAACAATATTGCAAACAGCAATTATTCGCCGTTTGGTTAGTAAAATATTAGCTATGCAGGTCGCAAAAAAAGTTAATAAACAGCATTATCCTGCTCCTTTTGCTGTTTTAGAGACTTGGGAGCAAAATTCAATTTATAGTGCCGCAGCATTCCCTGCTGAAGCAGAATCTATTGGTCGATTAATTTTGACTCCTACAGCGCAAAATTTAGTTAGGTTGTTTTTTTTACGTGATAGACTTAAAGCCTTTGGCAAAGCTAATTCTACAACTTTTAAACATGTACATGTCATTGGGGCTGGTGTTATGGGCGGTGATATTGCTGCTTGGTGTGCTTTGCAAGGTATGATAGTTACGGTACAAGATAAAAATTTAAACGCTATAGCGGCCACTATGCAAAGAGCATTGCAATTATTTAATAAACGGTTGAAAGTACCGTTTTTGGTGCAAGCTGCCGGCGATCGTCTTATACCTGATATCAATGGAGCTGGTATTGCCAAGGCCGATGTTATTATTGAAGCAGTGATTGAAGATTTAGCAGTTAAGCAGCAAGTTTTTGCGATCTTGGAGGAAAAAGCCAAATCAACGGCAATTCTAGCAACTAATACCTCAACAATTCCACTAGATGAGATTAGTAAAAAATTACATAAACCGCACAGGATAGTAGGTATACATTTTTTTAACCCCGTTGCTTTAATGCAATTAGTAGAAGTAGTGGCAGCTACCCATACTGAACAGCAAGTTTTAGCGGATGCCATGGCATTTGTTGGTAAAATAGACAAGTTACCATTACCAGTAAAAAGCGCCCCAGGATTTTTAGTGAATAGAGTACTTATTCCATATTTGTTAGAAAGTGCGATGTTATATGATGAAGGAGTACCTGGTGTTATTATTGATCGTGCAGCAACTGATTTTGGAATGATGATGGGACCCATAGAATTAATGGACACGGTAGGCTTAGATATATGTATAGCAGCAGCGCATAGTATGGGTACACCTATAAATGATAAAGTTTTGCAAATGGTCAAAGATGGTAAGCTTGGTAAAAAATCTGGTGCTGGTTTTTATACTTATCGTAATGGCAAAATAGTTAAACCTAAAGTTACTGGTTCTAAGCAAACTCCACCTGATCTTACCGATCGTCTTATGTTGCGTTTGGTTAATGAGGCTGCGGCATGTTTACGCGAAGGAATTGTTGCAGATGCTGATTTAGTTGATGCCGGTTTAGTTTTGGGGGCAGGTTTTGCACCATTTCGTGGTGGGCCAATGGAGTATGCTTTTACCGAGCAAAAAAATAATATAAAACGACGTTTAGAAGAATTAGCAAAGCATTATGGTGAACGATTTACACCAGATCCGCTGTGGAATAATTTGTAGAAGTTTAGATAAGATCTGACAATCCTGGAATTTTCAAGTGTTTTAACTATAGTGAGGTATGTCGCACTTCAAATGGTTAAAGCTTAAAGATAAGAGGATTGTCATTATGAACAATGTAGCACAAAAAATTATTAAACCAAAGCTAGGTGTTTTAGAACCTGTTTAAAATCTTTTTAATATGAGTTAAACTCAAGCGCATATAAGATGATGAAAAATGGATTTTAAATGCGCAAGCCATACCCAAGTGACATAAGCAGGGAACAATTTAAGAAAATAGAGC
>Ga0209174_10000566_pt1 | contig 27670 bp, 24 predicted proteins | sample JI91814BDNA_FD_187505 | JGI IMG/M metagenome (GOLD analysis project Ga0209174, IMG submission 187505) | Wastewater effluent complex algal communities from Wisconsin, to seasonally profile nutrient transformation and Carbon sequestration -... | ecosystem: Engineered > WWTP > Effluent > Algae...
GATTGTGCTGGATTGGGACCTGCCTGGTCGCACGGGCATCGAGGTCTTGCGTCAATTTAGAGCTGATGGTGGCATGAATCCCGTAATAATGTTGACCGGCAAGTCGGAATTTACTGATAAAGAGACTGGATTGGAGGGTGGTGCCGATGACTACCTGACCAAACCTTTTTCTGTGAGGGAGCTTGGTGCCCGTGTGCGCGCCCTCTTGCGCCGACCAGCTATTTACAATACTGGAGTGCTTAAGGCTGGTACCATCGAGCTAGACGCCTCTAAACATCTTGTACTAGTTGGTGGCGAGGAAGTGCATTTGCAACCTAAAGACTTCGCACTTCTGGAGTTTTTGCTGCGGCACAAGGGTGAGGTTTTTAGCGGTGAATCTCTAATTGCCAGAGTCTGGGCTTCTGATTCCGATGCCAGCCCAGAGGGGCTGCGCACTGCAATCAAAAGGATACGCAAAAAAATTGATGCTGGTGAAGAAGAAAGTAAGTCGATGATTGAGACGATTGCCAAGGTCGGTTATAGGATGCGTGCTGGCTGATCTGAGTTGAGAGCTGTAAAACACTTTTGGATTTTCAATTTGTCTTCGGCTTTTGCTCAGCGGTCGTTAGTAACTTGGCATATTAAACCCACCGCAGCCATCATCAATCTAGATTGCGTGGTCTAGATTGATGATGGCAGGCTCGAGTAAATCCTAGTTATTTTGTTTCAGGTATTCTTTGATTTTGGCTTGATGATCAGGCTTGTTTGGTGATTTGAGTTCGTGAGGCTTGGATGGCAAGTCGCAATCACCGGCTGCATCACCCTTGCTAGGCTTACCGAATGGATTGTGCTGGCTTGTTTGCTCGTTTCTAGAGTCATCACCTTTTGAAGGTCTTTGCATTGGCTTGACAATAATGTCTCCGTCATTGAGGCGGCAAACTTTAGCGCCAGTGTCTTTTTCGATTGTGCAGGTACCAAATCCCAAGGCGTCAGGATTGATTTTATGGTTTGATGATTCCATTTGTTTGATGTGTTTTAGTGCATCTAAACCAGTTTCCATTACAGAGGCAGCACCTGATGTCTCGTTCCTTTTCGTGCCGTCACCTTTTTGACCAAACAACTCGTCATAGACCTTTTGTTGTACGGTTTTGTTATCACCGGCATTTACATTGGTAAGGGCTGCATTGTCCTGGATTCGCGCTGATTCTACTTGCATGGTAATTGTCCTTGGTTAGAAAATTGTGTGGCGGTCGATGCAAGTACAATATCGCTGCATTAAAACCAAGGGGTGACCTTTGTGTGACCTATTTGTGACCAGGCTATTTTGCTGGCGCTGTAACATGTTATCTGGATGACATTAGCGCTTGACTACCCGTGCTTTTTGAGCAATGATGGCGTTTTCCTCGATTAAATTACTACTCGATGCCAATAGACCGCGCCCTACCGTCAGACGGTATCCCTGAGGCCACGCAATTTGCGGAGGCACAGAGAGGCGTGCCGGTTGAATTACAGAGTCAGCTAAGCAGCCCAAAGGATATTTCGGCTGCAGCAAACTTCTTTAAGCCAACTAGTGCTAATTCATTTTTGCCAGACATGCCCCTGCCCAAGGGTGTGGAGGCCACTGCAATGTTGCCTCCAGGCGCTGAGTCTGCCCTCGGTGTGCCAGCGATGCCTGGCGCGGAGCAGGTTTCGCCGCTCATTAATATGATCACTAAGATGCCCGGGCATATGAGTCTGCTGTCCAACTTCTTTGAGTTTTTGGGTAGCTTTTTTGGCGGTCCTGATCTTTTATCGGCTTTTGATCAGGGGCTCGGTGGCGATTTACTCGGTGGTGTCATGGACGGTGCCGGTGATCATCTCGGTATCGATTTGAGCTTGTTGCCGGATGATGCGCCTATACTTGAGACATTGGGTGATGCTAGTGGCTTTAATAGTGCCCTCGGCGATGCTACGGCCGGCAGCGGCTCACCTGACTGGTATAGCTCAGCCAGTCGCCCATTAGGTGATAGTTTTGCTCATGCGCCAAGCCTCAATGTCGGTGGTGGTGCTGATGTTGCTAAGCCAATGTTTGAGAAAGGCTTTAATATCAACTTTGATCCAAATAATCATTTTAGGGATGGCAGTTTGGTAGCCATGGATCCCACTGGCGGTTTTAGCTCGACAATCACGCCCATGCCAGCGACACCGCAAGCTGTGCCGGATAATAGGCACTTGCTACAGCAGTCTCCTGCGCCTCAGGGCCAGACTGTGGCACCAGGCACAGATGGTGCTAATGGTGCTATGGATAATGCCGGTAGTGGTGGTGAGGGCAATACGGATGCTCAATCGGACGCCACTAGTGCTGATGCCTCGACTGAGACTGTCAGCTACAAAGTGCAGTCAGGGGATAACTTGTGGGATATTGCTGGTAAGCATTTAGGCGATAGCACTCGCTGGGGTGAGATTTATAAACTCAATGAGGGATTGATTGGGCAAAATCCTCGTCTGATTATGCCTGGTACTGAGCTGCAATTGCCCGGTGGTGCTGAGAATATTGCCTCGGCAAATGCTGGTGGTGAATACACTGTCCAATCTGGTGATAATCTCTGGGATATTTCAAAAGAGCATCTTGGTGGTGGTGAGCACTGGAAGGATCTTTATAGCAACAATATGGATGTTGTTGGTAAAAATCCTGATTTGATCCATCCCGGACAACATTTGCAAATGAATGGTGCCGGTGATCACTCACACCTTGCTGGTAGTAATCATTTGAGCAGTGCCGCTGGAGTTAACCACGGGGCGCCCGCTGTTAGCCATCATGCACCAGCGGTCAGTCATCATGCTCCTGGTACTCATGTTACCGGCAATCATACAGCCAATTTACACCAGGGCGGACATCCTGCCGCTAATCATCATGCTGCAAATAATCATGTGGCTAAGAGTGATGTCTCCGCTGGTCATGCGGCACCGGATGCAGTGCCTGCTGCCACTCCACCACAACAGCATATTGCCCAGGCTGCTAGCCCTCAACGTTTTAGTGGCACCACCGCGCCAGTAGAGCTTGAGGCTCAGGCAACGACTATGTCTATCACGGATTGATAGGTTGTTCGATCTACTTATTGCTCGGTTGATTTATTTTTCGAGCGATTGATTCGATTCAAATCTTATGGATTGCTGACTAAGGTACATAGATTATGCGTTTGTTTTTTGGATCGCGCAGTGGTAGCTTAACCAATTCCGTTTTGATTTCATCATAGAGTGCCGGTAACCATAGAGGCGCCAGATCGTCTTTAGGGGCTACTTTGCCATCACGCCAATCTACCGGCGCGATGATCAGTGGTAGCGGCTTTGTCTTAGTGTCATAAGCCATGACAAAGAGGTCCTCACTGGCCGGATCGCCCATGGCCATGCAGCCAACAGAGCCGATATTGCCATGTATCAAAATATCGCTGCCCGGATTGTCTCGACCGTCTGCAAGCGCTCTAGCTCGATCCATTTGGTTTGGGTAGTTGAGCCTTAGTGCCAGGTGATAGGGGGTGTTGGGCTCAAGTGTCAGCTCGTAGAGTCCTTCTGGTACCTGATAGTCGCCTTCTCTCAATTTGGGACCGAGCACACCGCTGGCTCCCAGGACTGGATAAGTACAGATATATTTGTACTTTTTGTCCTCGGCCGCACCGTAGACCATTAGCTCTTTAGTGTCTTTGATTACAACCATGGTTAGATGGTCCGGCGGATATTTGCAGCCAGCAAGTTTAAAATGATCCGATATGCGTGCCCGTACTTTTGTCCCATAAATTGCCATCTGAGATTCAGCGGTCTCAATTGGAGCTGCGTTGGGGCGGACGATTGCCCTCAAAAATGGCACCTGTCGGAGCGGTGCCATGAGTCTTTGTGGCCTTTGAATCACCATGGTGGTGGCAAAACCAACAATTAGGCAGATGGCGATTAATATAGTCTTTTTTGCCATATCAGAGATTAGTTGTGATTGAAATATCCGAACTATCCGAACTACTATGACTCGTCTAGTTGTTTGGTACTCTCATCATTCTATTGGATAGTTAGATTGTTCGCTGTTCAATGGGTAAAGTGACTATAAAGGTCGCGCCCTTGCCTTCTTGGCTGGTGATAGCGATTTTGCCATGATGGGCTTCTACTATTTGTTTACAGATAAACAACCCTAAACCTTTGCCAGTAGAGTGGTTGAGCCCGAGCTTGCCGCGTTTAAATCTCTGAAAAAGATTTGATTGCATTGCTGGCGCGACTCCTGGTCCGCAGTCTTTTATCGATACGGTTATTTGATTGTCCTTAGCCCAAAGTTCGATTTCAATGGTGCAACCATTGGGTGAGAATTTTATTGCGTTGTCCAGAATGTTTAGAACCATTCTCTGGAGTGAGATGGAGTCAGCCTTTACTGATGGCACCATTGTTACTTTTGTAGTATCCAGGGATATTGAGCGAGTGGTGGCAAAAGGTGTCATAGACTCAACACATGCCTTTATGACCATACTGAGATTTACAACTTCCAGTCTGAGCGGGTAGTCATTTTTCTCAAATTTGTAGACTTCTAGCAGATTGTTAATTAGCAGCAACATCGTTTCATTGCTGGCAATTAGATGTTTGAGTAGTTCTGCTTGCTCGTCATTGACTGCTCCCGCTGCTCCTTCTGCCATTAGTTTGAGGACGCGATTGGCTGCAACGACTGGATTTTTGAGATCGTGGCTGAGTGTCGTCATAAATTCATCGTGATCTTCTAGCACTGCCAGGCGCTTTGTCGTTGTTTCAAATCGCTTGCGTTCATAGGCGTAGTTGATTGCGCGATTGAGCGCGCGTGCAGACATATCCTTTCTTAGGATATAGTCTTGCGCTCCAAGTTTTACTGCTTCAATTGCCAGGTCCTCATCTTCGAGTCCAGTCAAGACAACAATAGGTTTGGATCTGATAACCACATTTAGACTTTCAAAAGTCTTAAGTCCCTGTCCGTCTGGCAAAGATAGATCTAGCAGGATCAGGTCATAATTCTTCTCGTCGCAGGAGAGTGCTTCTTCTACGCTGTGCCTGTGTATAAGGCTGTAATTCTCTCCAAGCAATAGCTCTTGCAAATAGAGAAAATCTGCATCACGATCTTCAATTGTTAGTATTGCCAAGGGGTGCATATTTTCCGCAATTATATTTTGGCTTGCTTTTGTCGCTGTTCATCAGTTGCGCTATACGGCAACTGCGTTGAATCCGGGACGCCTCCGGCTAGTCTACAATATCGTGGAAAGTTTGTGTCCAATAGTATTCTGCCGTACCATTGTCCTTTGTTCGGCTTCGTCCATTGGCAAGCTTAAGTGGGCAATGTGCAGACAAAATTCGATTGGTATGGATTTGGTTGGGACTTTATTCTGCTATGAATAATCAGCTATGGTGGCGCTAGTGGTATCAGAGTCGAGACATCGCTCTTTTGTTTTATAATTGTGCTGTAACTGCGGACAGGTAATAGCAAAGTGAGCACACAAAAAATCGCCACATTTTTGATGTTTGATGGCAGAGCTGAGGAAGCAATCAACTTTTATACGTCGCTCTTTGCTGATTCGACTATTGTTAAAGTGGATCACAGTGGTGCCTCCAGTCCTGAGCAGCCAGGGGCAGTAGCTCAAGCAGCCTTTACTCTCAAGGGCACAGTTTTTATGGCAATAGACAGTCCGGTTAAGCACCACTTTGGATTTACGCCATCGATGTCGCTATTTGTTCATTGTGATTCGATTGAAGAGCTGGATAATGCTTACCATAGCCTGACCGAAGGTGGTGAAGTGCTGATGCCACCAGGCGAATATCCATTTAGCAAGCGTTATTGTTGGGTTAATGATAGATTTGGAGTATCGTGGCAATTGAGCTATGTTGGTTAATATGGACAAACTAATTCTCACTTCTCTCCGCTTGGCCCTTATGTCATTTGCCTTTGGTGCTCTTATGACCAGTGGCAGCGCTACTGCCGCGCCAAGCAAGCCGCTACCCGTCAGGTCGGCAAAAGCAAAGCCCAAACCAACTGCCAAAGTCCCAGCATCTGCCAAATCCTCACCATCTGCCGGAGTTAAAAGCGGCAAAACTGCTGCTACAAGTTTTGATGGTGGCATAATCGGTGGTAAGGGACACAAGTACCATCTCACTACTCCCGCTGGCTGGCTTATGGATACAAAGGCTGGAATCGTAGGTGGCATACCGGTGATTTTTACGCCACTAAATGCGCCTGGACCAGAGTATCCCACCGTGCTTTACTCGCAGATAATGCAGCGCAAAGGACGTAGTCTGGATGAGCTAGTCCAGGGTATGGTCAATATGATGAAGCCTGGTGCAGTGATGGCAGATGACTTTGTCCAGCCTCCTATCAAGCTTGGTGAGGGTAGGCAAGCGATAGTGCGCAAATTGCCTGCGGGCGCCGATGGCAACCATGAGCTGGTGGCTTTTATAGAGGAGCGAGACTGGTTGGTGCTGATTATTTTAGCTGCCGATACAGATGCCGATGCCGCCCGGGTCCGTCCCGCATTTGAAGATCTTGTGCAGTCTTACAGTTTTGGTGCTGATAAGGTAAAACTTGAAGAATAGATCTATCCTTTAGTAATGAAGTGAAAGGACGGGATTGTGCATCAGGATAAACATGAGCGCTCTGTGTTTGCAAGTAGAGGTGGGGCGCGTAAATTGATAGCGCGGTCACTCCTTTGTCTGGGATTACAATTGGGTAATGCTGTTTTTGCCAATCCTGTGATCACTCCAATCGACACTGGCGCAGTACCTGGCTTTTTGGAGCTAAAAGGTGACAGCGGCAGTGCCAACGCCAGGAGTGCACGCAGTGCACCGGCCAAAAAGCTGTTGCGCAAGGAGCTTGTCACCGGTGAGATCTTTATCGATATCTATAAGCATGTTTTACCAACTACTCCTCCGCGCTCGGCCTGGTCTATAGTTACTGATGGATTAAAAAAACATGGTCAATGCGAAGTAATCATGACCATAATGCAAGAGCCCGGGGAGACTGATGATCAAGTCCCGGTGGATGCTTTGTTGTATTTGCGGCTATTGCCAGATCTGGCTAAGCAAAACAAAATAGTAAGAGGTGGTGAGCGTACTGCCCTTAGTGGGCGTGAATTTTTGGCGCCACAATTTAAAGGGCTCTTGTATGTGCCAGCCGAGAGTTTTAATGGTATCGAATTGCCTGCGGATACTCTCGCTGCGGTGCCAGTGACGGGACCAGAGTTGCAGGTCTGGGAGTTAAGTGGACCATCACGGGTGATGGCAAGATTGGATAAAGCTGGGCGTTATTATCCTTATTTGACCTGGTGTGATCGCAAGCGTGAGAGCGTTTTTACACAGGAAGAAGCCGACACCGTAGCCAAAAGCTCTATTACAAAATCAGTTCATTTGCTGGCTTTTGATGCTGGGGTGTTGCGGCAAAAAGATAAGTGTGTGCTTTATTTATCTAAAGCTGCTGGTATCAAATTGCATGAAGATTTAAGCCGTGTGCCCTCTGGGGCAGCAATTATGTTATCGCTTGGGGTGCCATCTGTCGCTAATGCTTTAATGGTCTGGAACCCTCCTGGCGCATCGGAAATCGATGCGGTAGGTCCAGCTGGCAGTGATGCCACCAGACTCGCCGGTACATTTATCGAGTTATTGCCAGGCTTGCCCGATAACGAAGTGCACATCGTCGAAGACGGATTTGCCTTGATGCTGACCCGTGAAAAGTGGGATGAACTCAAAGAGTGCTTAAAAACTGGTGCTGAGTTTGACTTGCCTTTAAAAGGTAAATCAAACGCGCATTTTTTACTGCAGTGGGCAGAGTGAGTGAGTGCGTGAGTGAGCACAAATCCGGTGTGCTTCTAAAGTCCGTCCAATGAGCCGAAATGGAAGAGAGACTGATCTGCTTTGACAAATCAGTCTCTCTTTGGGTAACACCACTGTTAGTACCGGTCAGGTTTTCGGCATTGGAGTGATATTAACTAGTTGTTACTTTACCAGTGAAGCGTGCTTTACGGTAAATTATTTTGCCAGTGGAGGCATGATTACGTCTTCAAGTACAAAGACTTCGCCGTTCACTGCTGGGATATTAGTGATTTTTACAAGTGCTTTATCTAAGTAAATATCATCGCCTTTTCTCGACACGCTAATTTCATGACCTTCCATTGTCTTGAGTTTAGCGCCATCTTTGAGATCCTCGGCGGTCAGTTTGCCTTCGACCACATGGTATTTGAGCACTTGAGCAAGCTTTTTCTTGTTAGCCCAGAGTGAGTCTCTGTCTTCTTGTGGGATGTGCTCAAAGGCACCGTTTGTTGGGGCAAAGAGTGTAAGTGGGCCCTTGCCTCTAAGTACGTTGTCCAGGCTAAATGCCTGAGTCAGTCCATCATCGAGTATTGTAAATTTGCCCAGTTCACTGTATTTGAGCGTGTTGACGATGTCGGTAGGGCGTTTTTCAAAGCCTTCCTTCTGTTTGTACTCTGATGTGTGTTTATCTGAGTGTGTTGACCCGCCGTATGAGTTAGTAGCGGATCTATCGGCTCTCACTGCGCTGGCACTACTGACGCCTATGGCTAGTGACAGCATCATTGCGACTGCGGCAAATTGTCTCTGTTTCGACATCATTTTATATATGCTCCTCGTTATTGCGGACGAACCAATTTCTTCCACTCTGTTTTTTTGGGATGTAAGTGAGACGCAACAGTTAGCCAAGTGTTGCAAGTCAAAGATTAAATTGTTGCAGAACTCTACAATTAGAGAATTGCCCACAGAGTTTGGCTCTGAAGTCGGAGGGATGTCATATATGGGTGGGTTTGCTACCTACCAGTCAAAAATGCTGTTGAGGCTAAAGCAAGCCTTGCTTTTTATTGCCATGGCATATTTGCTTATGTCGCCCCTTGTGGCAATGCCGTTGTACAACAAGGTCTTATTCTTTCCTCTTAAAACAGAGCGCTACATTGTCGATGATTTAGCGGATGTACCTGCTAAGGAAATATTTTTGCCAGTAGACGCCAAGACTAAGGTGCATTGCTGGTATTTTGCTCATCAAAAGCCGAAGGGAATGGTCATTTTTTGTCATGGCAATGGTGGCAATTTAACTTACTGCGCTGATCTTATGGAGTACTTTGTCAAAAAGGGATACTCACTGTTTGCCTTTGACTATGAGGGTTTTGGGCAGAGTGATGGGACGCCCAGCCTTGATGGCGTCTGCCGCGATAGTCTCAAGGCTTTTGATTATGTAAAGCAAACTCTGGCTGGTGCAAATCTGCCTGTGATTGTCTACGGTGAGTCTTTAGGCGGTGGTGTTGCTGGCTACCTGGCAAGTAATCGCAAGGTTGATGCCATTATTTTGCAGTCTACTTTTAGCTCATTGCCTGAGGTGGCGGCCTCCAATACCAAGGTGTTATCGATATATCCGCCGATTTTGTATCCGAGCAAATGTCTTGATACATCTTCGGTACTGCGTAAAACTCATCCACCAACTTTGATTATTCACGGCACCGCCGATTACACAATTAGCTCTGAGCAATCCGAATTGTTATACAAAAATGCTGTGGCACCATGTCGTCTTGCGCTCATTGCCAATGCCTGGCACGGACTTTATCCGACGCCCTGGTCTGACGATTTTGACTTTTTTGTTTCGGGCTTTTTGGATGACTTCAAGGCCGGACGGCTTACCGCTCGTGAGGACGTAAGTGCTTTACGAACGCCGCATCAGTAGGGGCTAGATTGATTGAGCTGAGTTCTTCTAGTTTTAACCAGCGCAAGTCTGTGTGTTCGAGTAGCTTGGGTGTGCCTGTCACCATCACTTCGTAAAAATCTACGACAAAGGGCGAGCCAGGATCTGAGGCGCTAAAGAGGCAATTGCCAACGGCGGTTACTGTCAGGTCTAATTCCTCTTTTAACTCTCTTGTTGCGGCGTCCAGGTGGCTCTCATTGCCTTCCAATTTGCCTCCGGGAAATTCCCAGCATTCACCATGACGCTTAGCTTTTGGTCTCTGGCAGACAAGATAGCGTTCATCTTTGATGATGACAGCTGCCAGTACTTTCAGTTGCTCTTCGTTCATTCTTCTGCTTTTCGTTTTATTGCAATCGCTTTGTAGACCTTGGCGGCTTCGGCTAGTTTACCCGCTTTAGCTAGTGCATCTCCATCAGCACAAGCTCTCTGCGGGCTAGCCCTGTGTTTGCTATGACCAATGGCGAGGTGGTCTCGCATAATACTGCGACGATAATAGTCACAGGCTTCGCGATATTTTTGATCCTTATAGCTGAGATCACCTAGTTTCATCAGCGCATCATGGGAGTCCAGATCGGCTGCTGCTTTGTACCAGTGTAGGGCTTCTTGTTTGTTTTTCTCCCCGGGCTTTTGCTCGTATATTTTTGCTAGTTCTAAAAGCGGTGCAAAGTCACCGTGGGAAGCTGCTTGTTTTAGCCAGTAAATCGCTTGTTCTTCGTTCTTCTTTTGCTTGAGATAGTTCATGGCCAGGACTAGTTGCGCATGTGTGTCGTCCTTTTTGGCTCTGGCCAGGAGATAGGAGTCGATGTCACCTTTGACAGCGTTGGTCGCCACCAGTTGACCGAGTACCAATTTTGCTGGTGTGGAGCCGTTTTTGATGGCGAGATTAAGCCATTTTTGTGCTTCTAAATTGTCCGGCTTGCCGAGATCTCCCGAGCTATATAGTTTGCCCAGTCTGTATTGGGCTTCGGCGTGACCTTGCTGAGCGGCTTTGAGATACCAGCTTTTGGCCAGTCGAGCGCGAGCGATACCGTCTTCTTGTGCAAAGATGCTCGCTATTCTATATTGAGCTTCGGCATCGCCTTGCTTGGCCTTTTGATAGAGAGCCTCGGGCAGCGGCTCTTGTGCTGCCGCTTGAGTTATTGACGCTTGGTCTGTGCCGAGGAGCAGATTCTGATAGGTGAGGAAGAAGCAGGTTTCGCCTGTTGCAGGCTTATTAAACATCAGTATGTATTCAAAAGGGATTTTGTCTTTCTTCAGACTCTTGCCCCGATAAGCATCGATTCCCACTTCTTCGTTCTGGTAGCTCGCAGCAAGCGAAGGTAGCAGGTCTACAAGGGCACGCTCTTCCGGTTCAAGCTCTCCTTCGACTTTTTGCAATCCAATTTTGTCTACACAGGTCTTGAGTTGTTCTTTCGTGAGATGTGTTTCAAATGCCCCATACTGACTCAAGTCAAAGCTTGTGTTTTCGCCGGGCTCAACTGGGATGTCAAAGTCTTTTCTAAAGGCGAGCATTTGCTTCGCTAGATTGTCTTTTTCTAGCATGTCGAGCGGTGCTGTGTTTGATGACGAGATGTTGCTGTAGGCTACAAGTACGACAGCAAGGATAAACCCGACTATCAATAACACCTGTATTGCAATTTTCATGCCAGCCTCACTGTGGCAAAAGGCTTCAAGCCTTAAATCTCAAGAGTCTGAGTCCATTGGCTAGCACGAGCAGTGTGCTGCCTTCATGCAAAAACACAGCCTGGCTAATTTGGACCCATCCAAAGATGGATGCCACTGCTAGTAGTGCACTGACGCCCAGTGCCATTATCATGTTTTGTTTAATGGTAGCAGTAGCGGTGCGCGCTAACTTGACAGCAAAGGGCAGGCGACTGAGACCTTCACTCATCAGTACCATATCAGCGGTTTCCAGTGCCACATCTGATCCGGTGCCACCCATCGCTATACCAACCGAGGCGGCGGCTAAAGCTGGTGCATCGTTGACGCCATCTCCGATCATGGCTACGTTTTCTTGTTTTGCCAGGCTGCGTATGGCTGCTACTTTTTCATCAGGCAAAAGTGGTGCTTTGACTTCATCCATATGCAGCTCTTTACCGATTGCCTTAGCTACAGTGATGTTGTCGCCAGACAGCATAATGTTTTGAGCGATACCCAGTCGTTTGAGTTGATCGATAACATCTTTTGTTTCTTTGCGTACTTCGTCAGCAACGCCCAGTACGCCAAGATATTCTGCATCCTGGCGGATAACCATTATGGTTTGACCCTTTGCTTCCAGTTCTGCCGAGGCTGTTTTAATTGACTCCGGCAGATTGTCATCGCTAAACAAAGCCAGGCTGCCAACTGTGATGGTTTTGCCTTTGACAGTTGATCTCAGTCCTTTGCCATGGATGGCTTCGCTACTCTCGGCACTATCGATAGCCAGACCTCTAGCACGAGCACCGTCCACGATGGCAATGGCAATTGGGTGTGATGAGTGGGATTCGGCAGAGGCTGCCTGAATCAGCAAGGTCTCTTCACTCACTCCGGCTGAGGGCACCACGCTCATGATTTTGGGCTTGCCGATAGTCAATGTGCCTGTCTTGTCAAAGGCAATAGCTGAGACTTTACCCAGGGATTCTAGGTAAGCACCGCCTTTGATCAGTACACCACCGCGTGCAGCTCTCGTAACTGCGGCCAGTACTGCCGCAGGTGTGGCGATTGCCAGGGCACAGGGCGATGCTGCTACCAGTAGTGAGATGCCTCTGAGCAGTGCTGTCTGGAAGGTCTCTCCCATCATCAATAGTGCTACCGTGAGCGCCGGAGCGCACACGAGCACAATTGGCACAAACTTTCTTTCCATCTTTTGTGCCAGTCTTTGAGTTGGACTCTTTTGAGCTTCGGCTTCTGCCACCATGTCGATGATGCGGGCAAGGATAGATTCGCCGGAGAGTTTTGTTACTTCTATTTCCAGTGCGCCTTCACTGTTTATAGTGCCAGCAAATACCTGGTCTCCAGGACCTTTTGCCACTGGTACAGATTCACCAGTGATAGTGGCCTGGTCTAGAGAAGAGCTGCCATTGAGGATGGTGCCATCGAGAGGGACACGATCTCCTGGTCTGACTACAACGATATCTCCGCGTTTGACTTCGTTGACGAGCATCTCTTTGATCTCACCATCGATTTTTACTCGGGCTTTGTCTGGGCGTAGTTTGCCCAGTTCTTCCAGTGCTCGTCTGGCTTTGTCCATAGCTCTGTGCTCAAGACCATGACCGAGGCTAAAGAGAAAGAGCAGAAATGCGCCTTCAAACCACGCACCGGTAAATGCCGCTCCCACAGCGGCCAGCACCATCAGTGTCTCGATGTCGCAAATGCCCTGTTTGATGGAGAAGTATGCGCCTCTAATGGGCAGCATACCAGCGCAGACCATGGCCAGGACATACATAGTGGTGGGCACCGGTGCGCCTGCACCGTCCTGGATGGCGAGGAAAAATCCTACAAACAAAAGCACGCCAGCAGCAACTACCAGCGGGATTTCTAGTTTTGGTGCCAGTCCGCCACCATGGGCGTGGAATGAGCAGGCATGACCTTTTTCTGGTTCTTCCAACTCAAAGTTTAGCGCTCTTACTCTGGCTTCAATTTGTCTTGGTGTAATTAGTGAATTGTCGAATTCGACAATCAAGCGCTCAGATGCGTAAGCTACGTTGGCTTGCAATACACCTTTTGAGCGATTGAGAGCATACTCAATCATGTATGCGCACTGAGCCGAGTCCATGTTGCGCACAAACCACACAGCCTGTCTGTAGCGCTTGCTAATATCAGCTCCCGCTGTATGCGCCATAGTTAGGACTTGGGCTAGTTGGACTTTTTCTGGGTCATAGTGCACGCAGAGTTCGATGCGGTCTGAGTCCTTGCGTACATGAGCGTCGATGATGCCGACTCTTTCTTCTAGAGCGGCTTCTAGTTTTTCAAAGCGTCCTACATGATCAGTTTCGCCAGGCAAAATCAAATCTAAATTGAGCTGGCAAGCAGTGCCACCAGTTTCGGCATCACGCATACCAACGCGTTCGTCTTTGGGTTTTTCGTGGTGATGGTGGTGTCCACCGCAGCCGTGGTGATCGTGGTCGTGACCTTCGTGGCTGTGGTCGTGGCCGCAAGAGCTGTGGTCATGTTCTTTAGCGTGGTCGTGACCTTCGTGGCTGTGGTCGTGGCCGCAAGAGCTGTGGTCATGTTCTTTTGCGTGTTCGTGACCTTCGTGACTGTGGTCATGACCGCAAGAGCTGTGGTCATGTTCTTTTGCGTGGTCGTGACCTTCGTGACTGTGGTCATGACCGCAAGAGCTATGGTCGTGTTCTTTTGCCGGTGCAGCTTTTTTGCCCAGCTCGATTTTTACTGGTATAGAAGTCGCAGCAGCTTTTACCGGTTCACTTTTATGTTCATGCTCGTGATCATGCTTTTCGTCGGCGTGTGCGTGCTCATGGTCATGGTCATGTCCGCAGCATTTGTGCTCATGTTCATGCTCGTGATCATGCTTTTCTTCAGCGTGTTCGTGCTCATGGTCATGGTCATGTCCGCAGCATTTGTGCTCATGTTCATGCTCGTGATCATGCTTTTCTTCAGCGTGTTCGTGCTCATGCTCATGGTCATGTCCACAGCATTTGTGCTCGTGTTCATGTTCATGCTCGTGATCATGCTTTTCGTCGGCGTGAGCGTGCTCATGGTCATGCCCGCAGCACCCGTTTTGATGAGTATGCTCTGCCTCTAAAGGATGAGTATGCTCTTTCGACTTCTCGGTTTTTTTGTCGCTGGACATGAGTGCCTTCTTTGCCAAGTACTAGCAGTGTATCAATCGATACTGTAATTATCAGTGATGGTGACCATGTCCCCCACTTGTGCCACCAAACACTTGGGGTGGCGCATTGTGATCATCGTCATCGTCGTCGTCATGATCGTCTTCGTCTGGGATTGGCTGGGTAAATTTTTCACCGCCAACTTCCAGGGTAAAACTGGTACAACCATGCGGTACATCAAACTCTAAAACAGCTGGTAGTCTGGATTCGTAGATTTTGAGCACATTGCCTTTGTCATCGTAGATTTTGCCACCGGATGCCACCGTCATTGTTTCATCCACAAGCACTGCTACCAGTTCTGCCATTTCTTCCATACGATCGGCGATGCGGTGGCACCAGAGGTGACCTACACCCTCGTATTCTTCATGACAGATTTTTTCCATCTGTTCTTCGTCTACCTGGTCTCCCACACCCACCAGGACAAAGTTAATACGAGGCAGGCGACCTGCCGCTATTTCTTTAGCCACCTGTGAGGAGTAGGCTCGCACGTCGTTGGCATCGTAAACCTGGCTATCGGTGATAATTACCGCTAGACCCTGTCTGGCACCCGCTTCGCTTTGTTTGCGGATGTAGGCGACATAGTCACGCAGCACCGGCAGCATCACTGTGCCTTTACCGTAAAATTGAGGTCCAGGAAATTTATAAGACTGTGCCTGAGCACCGGTCAGATCCCCCACCACTTCTATCTGGGAGCCATCTCCAGTGGCCCAGTAAGCCACGCGCAGGACGCTGTCTCTGTCTTTGTTAGCCAGATACTCCAGCATCCAGCGCATTTGCGGCTCAACCTGGTTTTTGACCGGACCCAGCTTGGCTAAAATGCCTCTGGGTCCGTACTCGTCTTCCATGCTTGCCGAGCCATCCATATATAAAGCGACGTCCAGACCCTCCACAGTGGGGTCATGGAGCAGAGTCGCCAGGATGTGACCGCCCTTGTTGTGGACGTCACTAAATGGTTTTACGATCACTTCGTGTTTGTGAGCCATTTTAACCTCGGCAAGATTTGTACTTCTAGTTAGTGATTAGTGATGATCGTCATCATCGTCGTCATCTTCGGGGATAGGTTGGGTAAACCTTTGACCGTTGATTTCCAGGGTAAAGCTTTTAGCTGTCTCCGGGATTTGGAACTCCAGCACTGCTGGGAGGCGAGATTCGTAGACCTTAAGGACTTTGCCTTTGTCGTCGGTGATTTGACCACCGCCAGCCACAGTCATTGATTCATCTACCAGCACAGCCACAAGTTCAGCTACTTCATTAATTTCCTCGGCAATACGGTGACACCACAGGTGTCCTATACCCGGATATTCCTCATGGCAAATCTCTTCCATCTGTTCTTCATTGACGCCTTCGCCAACTCCGACGAGGATAAAATTGATTTTGGGCAGACTGCCATTATTGATTTCTCTGGCAATCTCGCGGCAATAGCGTCTGACGTCATCTTCATCGTGGATTTCGCCATCGGTGACAAATACTGCACAACCCCGGCGGCAGCCTAGCTGCATCTGTTTACGCAGGTAGACAATATAATCCTTTAGAGCGGGGGCCAGATTGGTTGACTTGCCCTGGAATGTCGGTCCAGGAAACTTATAAGTACTAACGTCTGTACCCTTCAATTCACCGACCAGTTCAATTTCACAACCGGTGGCGCCACAGGCCCAGTAAGCCACACGCAAGAGTCCATTTCTGTCTTTGGTCGCCAGGTATTCGAGCATCCACTGTACCTGGGGCTCGACATTGTTTGGCATAGTTTGCTCGTTGCGGCCAAAAAACCAATCAAACAGGCTGTTGTACTTCTTCTTATAGGTATAGTCGCCACTCATACTGGCCGACCCGTCCATATAAATCGCCATGTCCAGACCTTCTACGGTAGGGTCGTGGAGCAGCGTTGCGCGGACATGACCGTGCTCCACGTGCAAGTCAGAAAAGGGTTCTACGGGTCTTTCGTGTTTGTGTCCCATTGCTTTGCCTCTAGTTGGTGTTACTCAAAGTCTTTCATCCAATCAGGATTTGGACTTTGCTTTGGTTTGTCGTTTTTATTTGGATCTTGAACTGGTTTTGGTGCTGGTGCGGGAGTTTCCTGGCGTTTGGGCTGAGTTTGTGCGGGCGGCTGCGCTCTGGGCTCGATAGCCCCATTGGCAGTGTCAGTTTGGTCAAAGTCGTCCATCCAGCCTGGTTTGACTTTGTCTGAACAGTAAGAAGTATTTGATGTATAGCTAAAGGTTGAACCCTTAAATTTATTGTTGCTGACTGTGCCACTGTGACCCGTGGATTCTGTCAGTTTGACCCAACCTTTGTCGTCTTTGCCTTGATGCTGCGCAATAAAATCATGCATCCAACCAGGTGGTTGCTGTCTTGCTCTGGCACCGCCCGTGGTACTGGGGCTGTTTACAGCTGGAGCCGGTGCTGAGCTTGAGTGCGGTATTTTTATCTCACGCGGTCTTAGTGCGGTAGTGCCTTTGGCGCGCATGCGCACTTCTGACGATGCGGGTAATATTTTGCCGCGCATAATCCGGGTACGCTCAGGTGGCCATCCTGGTATGGAGTTTATAACTTGTTCTGTCAGATTGATAAAATCAGTGAGACTGCCTTGCGCCGGTAGCTCCAGTTTGTCCTGGCGCCCGGAGCCAAAGACCGACTGTACCATGCCTTGCAAGCCGCCACTGGCACTGGGTTTGCGTATAGCTGTGTCGCCTTTGATCATATAACCCTGTGCTTCCAGATCTTGCTCGAGGGCCATTCTATTTGGTACTGGTAAATGCAACTTGCGCAGGGGCAGCTTGAGGTTTTCTTCCTCCAGATCGTCTCTAATACCAGAGAGGATGTCATAGAGATACTGACTTATTAGCATTTCATTGCTGGAGCCGTATAGCATCATATCTGGTGGCAAGAGTGGATAGGCAAATATATAACCCGCTCCTCTTATGGTTTCTTCATTGCGGTCGCCGGCCAGCACCATGTGGTACATGCCAGTTGTCGTGCCCTCATCCGCTCCGCCACCCTGGGCTTTAAACTTATACTTGGCACCCTGCACCAGAGCGTCAAGCAGGTCCGCCCGGGTCACAGTGAGCTGACCGTCTACCGCCAGGGCCTCGCCGCCGGCAGATTGAGGGTAGGGTCCGTGCAAAGTGCCATACAAATAAACAGGATCATTTAATCCAGGGGAGCCAGCAGCTTGCTCCATAAGTTGAATGTTAAAGAGGTAAAACTCTGTAGTTTCGACTAATCTAATTTTTCCTTCGTTGGCCACTTCGCTAAAAGCAATCTGGGTCTGGATGTCATTGCCCAGAGTATCGATATTGTCGCCATTTGTGGCGCGCAGGACACCAGAGGCATCCATGGATACAATCCACTCTTGCTCTTGTAAATGTCTGCCGCCGGCAAAAAAGTTATCTAGGGCATGTAAAGGGATAAACTGCTCTGCCAGCGTGACAGCGGGCGGGCTGTCGGCGCGGCTTACGAAATAGCGAGGAAGATTAACCTTGGTCATTTAGCTGACTTGGCGGTATCCATGTGACTGATTGTTTGCAATTGCTGCTGTAAAGTCCAGCAAAGCCTGCTCCTACTATTCCTCTAGGACCAGGCAGTATACAGATCTTGACTAGTATTTACAACGTTTAATCTGTAGTTGGAAACTAAGTGTTTAGCTTATTTCAGCCAACTTCTACACGCTTTAGACTGTAGCTGATATAGTGTCAATCTTAAGGTATTTCGCCCGGAGGCAATTTCGGATATGAGTTATGACGTCTACATTTTTGCAAAGTCCAGCAAAAAGGCGTTGACTAGAGAAGCGTTTAGCAAGTATTTCGCCGAAAGAGCCAATTACGAGTGCGAGGAAAACGACGCCTACTATCATCACCCTTATACAGGCGTGCAATTTTCGTTTTCCTATTTCGAAAATGCCGAAGAGGACGTAAAGACGTTCGAGAAGAACGATCCTACCGCTCCTCCCTATCCACATATAGTTTTTTCGCTTAACTATCGCCGACCAGCCTTCTTTGCAGAAGAGTCAGAAGTCGAGTTGAGCGCTCTTGTCAAAAGCCTTGGTGCTGTAATTCAAGACCCTCAATACAGTGAAGACGCCAGTATGGATTACGATTCAGAAGTCTTCATTTCAAACTGGAAGCAATCAAACGAACTGATTATTCGCCAGTTTCTCGCTAAAGCTGAAGCTATCGACTCTATGCCGGCAGCTACGCTTGAGTCTGACTGGGAATGGAACAAAGACTGCCCCAAACTAGCTAAAAAGTTTGAAGGTTGCTATGTAGCACCAGTCATCTATGTCCGTTATCAAGGTCAACTGCGCCGCGCTGCTATCTGGAAAGACGCTCAACCAATCCTCATCCCTTATGTTGATGGTGTAGTGGTAGAACGTGACGTTATCAAAAAACGTACCGAAGAGTCACCAGAGGCTGATCCAGATCAAGCCTATGTACCTTTTAAGGACATCAGCTCATTGCTCAAAGATTGCCCACGCGGTCAAGGTCAAACTCAATACATCGAAGTGTCCTACAAAAAGCCCTCACGCTTTATCCAGGATTACCTCGGCAATAAGCCAGCGGCTAACAAAGCCGATCTCAAGATTTTGACTGTTGAGCAGATTTTGCCTAAAGAAACTGTTGGCGCTCTGCCCATCAGCAAATAATAGTCAAAGCCAAAATGTAATACCACCGGTGGCACTAGCCAGCGGTGGTATTTTTTTAGCGTTCTTCAAATGTCACTTTTGTGGTGGTGTTAAAGTCCCATTTGCCGCTGTTTCTGTCCCAATTTGGCATACGTGATGGTTTGCCGTTTTCAGTTACCCAGACAGAGCAATTTTGAAAGCAGGTGTTGTTTTGCACCAGTTTGGCTGGTTGATTAAAATAGTCGCCAGCGTGCAGAGGGTCCACTTCTACCCAACCGGTGTAAGGGAAGTTGACCTCAGACCAGGTATGGCAATAAGTGTAATTATCTGTTGTTTTGTGCATCGAGGCTATAGACGCTGCATCGTCCAGAGCCAGCCCCCAGACGGCTCGGTAAGGTATACCGGCTTGCATACACAGTTGTTTAAAAACATTGGTGAAGTGCCCGCAGTGACCGCGTTTGTAGCGCATCGTGGAAGCTACATCATCGGCAGGCCAGCCGACAGTATCATCATAAGTGAGGTTTTTAGCCACCCAGTCACAAGCGTTTTTGACAAAGCTGACAGGGTCACTAGAAGATTTAATTGAGTCGGCGATTTTTGCCAGAGTGGGATTTATGGCGACTCTGGCATCAGCTCCTGCAAAATCAGTGTTTTTGTATTGTGACCAGCTAGCGGCAATCGAGCCTGTATCAAAGGTTCGGTTGGCCGAAAAAAATTCAAAATTGGTTGTGAACTCTAAAACATTGCCGGGGCTGAGGCCTGTGTTTTGCTCAAAGTATATGTGCCCTGAACGTTTGTCTTTTTCTAGTTCAAAGCGAGCGGTGCCAGGGGTATAACTCAGCGCCGTCAAAGGTGGCATACGCTCAGTGCGGCTCCAGGCGGTGGGAGTCGGCAGCGCATGCCAGACTCTGACTTGTCTAAAACCACCCGGGGGGACGGTCATTTTTGTTTTGATGTGGACTAAATAGCGCCGCATACCCGATGTGCGCACACCTCTGGCAAGTGACGGGGTGGCTGGCTGACTGGGCGCAGCTGTGAGCAATGCCATTGCCGTAGCAAAACCAGTAAGCAATGCTCTTGGGGTAAGCCGTTTTGTCAGCACTTTATTGACCGCATAGTAAGTATCCGTATAAGCAGCTATTTTACGATATGCTAGGTAAGCATCTGGGTAATTCCATGGACAAACCGCTCTTAATTTTGGATCTGGACGAAACCCTTATAAGGGGTGTTACTGAGCCATTGGAGCGCGACTATGACATGCTACTTGGCCCTTATTTTGTGTATTTTCGTCCGCATGCCCGGGACTTCCTCGGTAATTTAGAGAACGAATACACACTTGGTTTCTGGTCGTCAGCCACGATTAGTTATGTCGGACCAATTTGCCGTCAACTGATGAAAGGTTTTGAGGATCCGCTCTTTGTCTGGGACAGAGAACGTTGCACCCACCGCTTCGACCATTTTAAAAAAGAGCCTTACTACTTAAAGGACTTGCGTCGCATCGAAAAAAACGGACTGTCACTCAATCGTGTCCTGATAGTTGATGATGAGTTGCGTAAAGTCAGTTTGCAGTATGGCAACGCCGTCATCGTCAAGCAGTATTTAGGTCAGACATCGGATTACGAGCTTTTGCACCTGGAGCGCTATCTCTCACTTATTGCCCGGGAGCCGGACTTTCGCAATATTGATAAAACAGAGTGGCGTCAGCATCGCGAACTAACATAGGACCTTGTGAGCATATTGCTGGGGCTTAAGTGCGCCTTAATCTTGGCTTTTTGATTACTTGTCTTAATGCAGCCTTTGATATTGCCTCAATGCTCAGGGTCAGTAGTAAAATCTTAAGCGGAGGTCATCATGAGTCTTGGATTGTATTTAAAAGGCAGGTTTGCGCCGGCTAAGGCAGCACAAAACCCCGAATCCAATTTGATTTTTGATCGACCCAAGCTGGAAGAATTTGAACGCTGGATCTCTAACGTCGCTTTTGAGGAGTTGGAATGGTCGCAGTGGACCGAAGATGACGAAGGTTTGCCCTGTTTGATGATGCTTTTGCATCCAGGCGCTGAGCCGATGATGCTTTCGCCGACAGCTCCCGATGAGCTTCTGGTGGCTGCCGCCACATCGTCGGCAGGTCCTGGCTATCATATTTTTGTCTGCGACTTACTGCGCAAAATGGGTCAGGTCTATGGTCTTGACTGGATCTCAGACGAGGATGATGGCTGTCTTGATGAGACTGGTTTTTTTGAGACAGGCGACAAGACCCGGCTTTATGACGAGTTTAATAGCTGGATGGGTGCTCTCAGTCGGCGTGTTGTAGAGCTGTCACGTGATGGTGCTAAGTTTCATTTGGCTATGCCATTTGATGGTCATCAATTTGATGTGCCGCAGCCCATTTTGACTCAGCTAGGACCGCGTGACAGCCAGTGGCTTACCTCGGTTATAGAAGACCCGACTCGGGGTAATGATATTTTTCCCTGGTGGGAAGACGGTCATGGTGCCGAGTATCACCTGGGACGTGCCCTTTGCTACATGTGGAACGCTCTGCGCTGGCGCGAGCCGCTTACTGAGGCTGAAGCTGAGCTCCTTGAGTCAATTTTGCAACATCTTGATAGTGCTTATGGCCTTGATCCAGACCTTGCTTATCCCTGGAGAGAGTGGGATGAAATCATCGGCTTTATGGGCGCAAACTATGAGCTAAGTGAGCTGATAGAAGAAAACGCTGAAAAGGCTGAAATGCTTTTGGGCGAGAATAATTTGATTGGTTATCGTCGCAAAGATGTACGCAAAAACCTCGGTGGTGGCTGGTCTGTAGCCTTGCCAGGAACATTTGTTGAAGAAATGGAAGAGGGTCAGACATTTTTGGCTTATGACGAGACCAAAAACGTTAGAGTGACCTGCATGTCTGCCTCTGACAACAGTGGTCAACCGCTATCGGCTGAAGAAATCCTGCATAAGATCAGAGTTTTTGATGATCCAATGAGCTATGAACGCGGCCGTGTACTGGGTCGCGCCTTTTTTGAAAAAATTGAAGAAGAAGATGCGTCTTTTTGGATGCTGCGCGGTGTTTCGGCTGCTGCTGGCACTTTTGCCCAGGTCACGATATGTTTTGAGACTGAAGGCGAACAGACGTGGGCCATGTCTATTTGGCGCTCTCTTGATCACCGCTCCAGCCATGAAATCGAGCCAGCAGTCTAGTTATTGACCGCTCAGATGGTTTTTATTCGAGGATCAATTTGCCTGAGACATAGAAGTTGCCGGCAATGACGCCGCCTTTTGTCATTGGCGCTTCGAGCATGGCTGTGTCAGCGCAAACATCAAAATAGCCATTACCTACTTTTACCAGAGCCCACTGAAAATAGTAGTGTGTAAGCGGGTTTTCGAGGACTTGAGTCTCTTCCACGGTGCCGCATAGATAAATCTCGGGATGATAAGCGGGCTCAGCTCCTGCCGTTGTTGAGCTGTTCATCGCAGTGGAGACATCACAGATGCGGTTGGGATAGTTGTTATAGTCTTGTACCGAGCTAAATATAGCCAGGTCGCGAGCTGTCGCTGTAAACTGCACAACGGCCTGGCAGGGTACTTCCATAAAACTATAATAGGCGTAGTCAGGGCTTTCAAAGATAATGGTGTAGTCACCGGGCAAACCGCCAATCCCGGGAGTGTTTTGATTGGGGTTGATCCAGCACAAAAACCGCCCGTCCAGGGGTTTGTTGCTATATTTGATGCGCTGAGCCAGCAAAACTGTATTGCGTGACTTGCCCTGATAATGAGGCGTAATGGCATAAGGACGATTTTGTTCGTCCAGTTTGGCCCAAAGTTGTGAGCCAGTATCCGTTGTTAAAGCCACATAATAGCCTTCGGCTGTGCCGATGCGCTGCCCTTTTTCGGCTACAACTGTGGCTAGTTGCAGTGATTCTTCTGGGCTAAAAGTCTTAAAGCCGACGCTGGCAAGAGGAGTAGTCATTGTTTCCTTTTGGCTATGCTTGAGGGCTCGGCAATCGCTATATATGGTATTGCCTGGCTTGCCTGGGGCACTTTTGTATACTAATCTTATCCCGGGTGCTAGCGTGTGGGAATACTTTTTAAGATTTAAGTGGTTGGAGATTATCAGTGACGCATCGCAGAACGATCCGTAAAACAATTAGAAAAACCATGACGATACCGTATACGGTGACGGGGCTCGCTCCCGAATCCGTTACGTTTGATCCCGATGCGGCGCAGTCTGTTATTACACTTGTCGCTTATGACGGCGAGAAGTTAATCGAAGAGCATAACGTCGAGATGATGCGCATTGTGCCTTTGATGGGCAAGTATCCAGTGCTCTGGCTCAATGTAGAAGGACTGGGTAGCTCTCAAAAAATCAAATGGCTTGCTGAGCTTTTTAAAATTCACCCACTTGCCATTGAAGACATTGTTACTGTGCACCAGCGTGCTAAGTTTGAGCAATATGATGACGGCTGTTTTTTTATTGCTCATATGATGGAAGCCAAAACTGAGCTGGTATCGGAGCAGGTCAGTTTGTATTTTGGCAAAAACTTTGTCCTGACCTTTCAGGAAGGACCAATTGACGCCACAAGACCAGTGCTTGAGCGCATCCGTAAAGGGCAGGGACGGCTCCGGCAGTCCGGTGCAGATTATCTAGCCTATGCAATCATCGATAGTGTGATTGACTGCTACTATCCTGTGCTTGAATATTTTGGCGAAAAGTTAGAAGCCCTGGAAGACGACATCCTCGACAATCCCAATAAGCGCACAGTAAGTGCTTTGCACCTGGTCAAGCGTGAACTACTGAGTATGCGTCGCACACTCTTTCCGATGAGAGAGGCGATTAGCTCAATGATGCGTATGGCGCCAGACTATTTTACGCCAGACACTCTTTTGCACATGCGCGACAGCCATGATCACGTCATCCAGATTACTGATTTTATCGATACTTACCGTGAGCTATGTTCTGATTTGATGGATGTTTATCTCTCGAGTATCAGCAATCGTTTATCTGAAGTAATGAAGGTGCTAACTGTCATCACAACCATATGTGCGCCACCAACCCTGGTGGCAGGCATCTATGGTATGAACTTTAATGGTGATGCCTCGCCATTTAATATGCCAGAGCTAAACTGGTATTACGGCTATCCCCTGGCGCTCTGTTTGATGGTGATTACATCGGCTGCTCTTTGTATGTTTATCCTCAAGCCACTTAAGCAACTGGAGCGCAAAGCGGTTGTGCCTGAGTTTGATCGCAGCCAGGGTGTTACCGCTCCACCGCCTCCGCATTTGGCGAGTGTCGGCGGACGCGCTACCGGCAATCATGAGGCTCAGTCCGGTGCTAGCACTAACTCTAACAGTCTGCGCACCGGCAGTAACGACGCGCAACCGGCCAAAAGACAGGATACCAATAGTGGTTACGCCATCAATGACGGTACCGACTGAGCGCGACATAGTTGCATTTATGGAGCGCCTGTCCACCAGCAGTGGCGCGATTTTTGATCGCGGGCGCAGATATCGCTATGTGCTCTGGCGTAATTTTAGCGAGCGCGCGCACCAAAATTACCTCTCCATAATTATGCTCAATCCATCCAATGCCGATGAGCATTTTGACGATCCGACCATTGCCAGTTGTGGTCGACTGGCGCGCAACAATGGCTATGATGGCTTTATGGTGAGCAATCTCTATGCATATTGCACGCCCTATCCCGCTGAGTTAATGGCCTGTCGCGATCCTGTCGGTGCGCTCTGGGGGCGGCAAAACGATCACTATTTGCAATTGACTCAGTCTAGTGCCAGGGCTACTCTGCTTGCCTGGGGCAATCATGCAGTATTTAAGCCGGGACGAGTCAGTCAGGTTTTGGCTATGGTGGATAAAAGTCGCGCTTTGCATATCGGTATGACTGGCAAAATGCAGCCGCGTCATCCTCTGTATGTGGCAGCTGATGCTAGATTACTCAAAGCCCCGGCAATATTGTGGGCTTGAGTCAGTCCTGATTTAAGCTGCTTGTCGGTCAGGCTTGAGCTTTTTGAGTGGCCTTAACTGATACAGCCTTGGCATTTTCAGCACTGGCTTTTTCAGCAATGGCTTTTTGTTCTTTTGCGTTTTCGGCATCAGATTTTTTGCCGCCACCGTTTAATTCAGAGTGTTTAACCATGGCCTCGACCAGTCCGACAAAGAGCGGATGCGGTTTGTCTGGGCGGCTCTTTAGCTCTGGGTGGAACTGACAGGCGACAAAGTAAGGATGGTCAGTGAGTTCGATCATCTCAACGAGACGTTCGTCTGGTGACAATCCGCTAAAGACCAGTCCGTTTTTGGCAAGCTCGGCTCTGAGATCATTGTTGACCTCATAGCGGTGGCGGTGTCTCTCGGATATCTCGGTGGTGCCGTAGACGCGGGCTGCCACAGTACCTGCTTTGAGTGTGCAGGGATATTTGCCCAGGCGCATTGTGCCGCCTTTGTGGGTGACGTTGTGCTGATCTGGCATCAGATCGATAACTGGATATGGTGATTTAGCGTCAAATTCTGTGGAGTGTGCCTTTTCCATTTTTGCTACATTGCGAGCAAATTCGATTACTGCAATCTGCATACCCAGACACAGTCCCAGATAAGGGAGTTTGTGCTCTCTGGCATAACCAGCGGCACTGACTTTGCCTTCGATACCGCGATCGCCAAAGCCGCCTGGTACAAGTATGCCATCAACACCGGTGAGATAAGCTTCGCAGCCGTTCTTTTCGATGTCTTCGGAGAGTACCCACTTGATATTAACTTGAGTGGAGAGAGCCGCTCCAGCGTGCTTGAGCGACTCGACAACCGAGATGTAAGCATCAGAGAGCATTACATATTTGCCGACTATAGCTACAGTGACTTGCTTGGTTGGATTTTTGACACGTTCGACAAGATTTTTCCAGGCGTCTAAGTCAGGCTCCATGTTGGGCAGTCTTAGTTTTTCTAGGACACGCTCCGCCAGACCTTCTTCTTCCAGTCTCAGAGGTACTTCGTAGAGATGTTGCACATCTCTGCACTGAATAACACAGTTGAGGTCGACGTCGGTAAAGAGTGAGAGTTTTTCGCGGATTGATGTACCGATGTTGCGCTCTGTGCGGCAAGCCAGGATGTCTGGCTGGATACCACGGCTGCGTAGTGTATCGACACTATGTTGGGTTGGTTTGGTCTTGAGTTCGCTGGTAGTCTTGAGATCTGGGATCATCGTGACGTGGATATAGCAGCAGTTGTCGCGACCAACATCTTTGCGCATCTGTCTAATTGCTTCGAGGAATATCAAGCTCTCGATGTCGCCGACTGTCCCGCCAACTTCTACGATGATGACGTGAGCTTTGGATTGCAGCGCGCCTTTACGCAAAAAGTTTTTGATTTCGTTGGTGACATGGGGGATCATCTGCACTGTGCCGCCCAGATAATCGCCTTTGCGTTCTTTTTCTAATACGCTCTTATAGATGGCGCCAGCGGTGATGTTGTTCATCCGACCGAGATTGACATCGATAAAACGCTCATAGTGACCTAAGTCCAGGTCAGTCTCAGCACCGTCTTCAGTAACAAAGACTTCGCCATGTTGATAAGGGCTCATTGTGCCCGGGTCGACATTGAGATAAGGATCTAGTTTGACAATGCTGGCACTGAGTTGACGGGCTCTCAGTAACCTTCCCAGAGAAGCGGCCAGGATACCTTTGCCTAAGGAGGAAACAACACCACCGGTGACAAACACAAATCGGGTGTTCATAGTCTTAATCCCCTATTTTTGGCACTTTAAAAAATGCTCCGTCTGTAAGTGGAGCGTTCTTCATCAAGACTTCACGAGGCAATGACTGCTCAACAACGTCTTCGCGCAGCACGTTTACTGCTGCAATCGGATGGGACATTGGCTCCACGCCTGCAGTGTCCACACTCTGAAGTTCGTCAAAAAATCCCATGATGTCCGATAGCTGGGCGGAGTACTTTTGACACTCCTCTTCAGTCAGGCTTAACCTGGCTAATTTGGCTACATGTTTAACATCTTGGATGGAAATCATTTTTCGACTATCTGTATAACTTCTGGTATTCTCGCAGAAAGATCCCCGGGTGTGAACAGTGATTCTTGACTTAGTTATCCTCCTTTTTACTCTTATCTTTATTGTTGCTTGCTCTGAGCTCTTTACAAATGGCATTGAGTGGCTCGGGCAGCGCCTGCAACTCAGCGAAGGAGTGGTGGGAAGTGTGCTTGCAGCGGTGGGTACAGCCCTGCCTGAGACTCTCATTCCTGTAGTTGCTCTAATATTTTTTAAAGCTGAGCACGGTGCCGAGGTCGGTATCGGAGCCATAGCAGGCGCCCCGTTTATGCTTTCTACACTAACTTTTGGCATCTGTGGCGTGGCCTGTTTGATGTTTACAGCGAGCAAACGCCGGGAAGCTGGATTGGAAATTAAAAAGGGTGTAATCAAGAGGGACTTGCGCTTTTTCATTCTTGCTTATTCCATTGCCATTGCCGCCTCCTTCTTGCCCAGTGAGGGTTTTTACCGTCCAGTTGTGGCAGTTTTGTTATTACTTGTTTATCCACTGTA
>Ga0209174_10000569_pt1 | contig 27594 bp, 35 predicted proteins | sample JI91814BDNA_FD_187505 | JGI IMG/M metagenome (GOLD analysis project Ga0209174, IMG submission 187505) | Wastewater effluent complex algal communities from Wisconsin, to seasonally profile nutrient transformation and Carbon sequestration -... | ecosystem: Engineered > WWTP > Effluent > Algae...
TCCAGGGTCGCGCAGCGTCAGCGAAGCGATGAGCGCAGCGAGCTTGCCCTTGACTGCCCGAAGCCGCCGTGCAACCCACCTCCGCTTATTTGTTGAGTCTGCTACCCACGGAGTTGGGCGATGAACCGGAAAATCTGTTTCCTCGCTTTTTCGTATATGCACTGACTCATATCTGCAGTTCTTTGACCGCAGGACATATTCGTGGTGTTGGGGTGAAGCACCTTCATTTAGACATGCTGCGAGGACTTGAACTTGCGCTTCCCCCCCTCGCCGAACAAAAGCGGATCGTTGCGAAGGTGGAGCAGTTGATGGGGTTGGTGGATCGGTTGGAGGAGCAGCTTGCGGAGTCGCGGGCGAAGGCGACGGCCCTGCTCGAAGCGATGGTGGCAGAGCTTTCGGCGGCGGAGTGAGGGGATTGGGAGGCGGGCGACGGACTGGGTACTTCGCCGTCACTGCTCGTACTTACTCAAGCTGGAAGGACTCGGCGACCACGATGATCTCGTCGCCGCTCTGCATCTCCACGGTCAATTCCCGAAGTGCGGGCAAGCTCTGCGATTCCGACTCACGAATCGAGTTCACAGAGACGCTCGGCCCCCATGGAAACTGACGCGGACAACACAACTTGTGCACACCGCATGCTCGCAGCGCTAGTGACTCCCGGCCCGCGATGCCGGTCTGAAAGGACAGCACAACCTCTCCTTCGGCTCAGCGCAGCGTGAGCCCGAGCAGCGTAGAGTCGGGGAGTTCGGAGTAGGACGGACTGGCCATGATTCTGCCTCACAGAGAAACCAGTTCATCGAGTGCGCCTTGCTCCATGGGAATCGGACGCTAGGCGCGAATCTCGACCTGCGGGCAACTTGGATCGATTAGGAACAGACCCAAAGCCACGATGTTCACCGTGACCTCCGTGCTGTTACCCTGGTCATTGACGGAGGCGATCTTGATGGTAAAGCGGTGGCTATCACCGTCTGGCTTCGCATCGATTCCCAAGATCACATCATTTGGCAGTGGCCCCGCCGGACTGAACGACAGCGACGTCACCTTCTCGAACACCAGCCGACCCTTTTCAATGTCCCCCGTTGCGTCAAAATTCCAGCCCTCGCTCACGGAACGAATCCGCGAAATGCGGTCGACAACCATCTCAACGCGTGCATTCCAACAGTCGATGACAAGCCCCATACAGGCCCGGTCAGCAAGGTAGAGTGTCTGAAGAAACTGTGATGGAGTCATGGTGTGTTGGGAGTCGAACGTGGACGGGCTCCCTTTTCAGAGCAAGTCGCTGTCCGGATCGATGTCATCCAGACAGAGTGACCGGACATCGATGCCAAACGCCTCAGCCTGCTGTTTCAATAGAGAGATGACCTCATGGTAGGCCATCAGAAATCCCAGCTTGTAGTCACGATCTTCGGCGCGACCCTGTGCGGCATCCTGCCGAGCGGACCGTGCTTTCTCCTTGAGTAGCATTCCAAGATCACGAAGAAAGAGTTCTGCGGTGTTGGGGGTCATTTTGGGCTCTGCGCACAGGCCATTGTCAGTCACCGGGTCAAAGTAGCCGAGCGAACCAGGGCGCGAGGCGCTGGAGTTCCTGATGTTCCTGATCCGACAGCTCCAGGTAGATGTCTCCCTCGTGGGCGCAGGTGATCAGCCACGGTGAACCGTCTTCGCGCAGCAAAGACAGATCCTCCGGCAGCGATGGCTGCTGAAAGTCGAGCAGACTCCCAACCGACGCAGCAATGGTCTCGGTGGCGTAGTGCGACAGCTCTCCTTCGTAGACATCGGCCAACTCCCCGTCAAGGAGCTGCGTTCCCGGCCACTCACTTGCCTGCTTCCGCGACACAATGCTCGGGGCCAGGCGTGACAGGAACGCGTGCAGTGTCTGGGAAGTTCCGAGGCCGGACCGAACCACGAGCAGATATCGGCGGCAGAATTGGGGGGCGATGTCTTGAAGAAGCTCGCGAAGCTGCGAACCTTCCACCGCTCGACGGACTGTGTATTGGGTTTTCACCGGATCACTCTTCTAATCCTTGACGGGAATATGGTCAACAGGGCCAACGTGAAGATGAGGCTTTTTCCCGTGAGATCGGTTGGGATGAACCTCTGGTCCTCGAACTGGGACTCCGTACTCAGCGCCCCACTGCTTCAGCGTCGCAGCATCTGTCCGACTCAGCCCGCGAGCCTGCCCTTCTTTCGCAAGCTCGATTAGCGACGCCTGGTCCGGCGTATGCCGACGGGCCGTCTCACCAACGACTCGCTCTGTCGCATGTGCCGCCTTCTCGACCACCTTCTCTGCATCCCGAACATGGTCCGCAGCCTCAGCAGTTCGTTCAATCTTTCGCAGTGTCCCAATCGTCCCGAGTACCTCCGTAAGCACTCCCATCGCCGCATCTGCTGCAAGCGAGGTGGTTGCGCGACCGAGCGACTCGCCCTTTTCGTAGGCCGGCTTGTCGAGCCATTCCTTCGTCGCTGCGATCACGCCGTGCGCCACGCGCTCCACGTCCTCACGAGAAGCATTCCGAACCGCACGTTCCATCGCGTGAAGCGGTGCCAGCGCTCGTAGCTCGCGGCCAGCCTGCATGTCCTCGACGATTTCGCGTCCAGTCTTGGTGAGCCGAGCTGGGAGTTCCTTGGTGTCCTGATAGATCTGCCGACCCTCTTCGCCGACTCCCTTCGCAAAGCCTCGCGCAAACTCTGTTGCCGACTCACTGAGGCCGGGTCGCTCTGGACGAACTGGAGATGATAGCGAAGAGGGGCTCGCTTCCGGCTGCTGAGTCGGCATAACCGGACCAGTCGCAAATTGTTCGGCTTTCGGACTACTGACATCACTTTGGGGCTGCTTGTGTTCACGCCGTTCCCGATGGTTCTTCGACTTCTGTGGCGCGGCAGAGGACGGATCAGCAGCCGCTGGTGTCGTCGCTGGGCTCGAATTGGGAATCGCTGGCGCAGCAGGAAGGTTTGGCTGCGGCCCGCTGGGTGCCGACACTGGCATCAGTTCCGAGCCGACTTCCCGGAGCGGCTCATCCATCGGGACAAGCTGTCCGCCGACATCGCAGAACTTCCCGCTTGCATCCCGCTTCCCCAAATGGCGCAGAGGTTTGTCGTATTTTCCGTCTTCATACAGAAAACACTCGTCGGTCAGCCAGTCATCGTCACGCCGATGTGCTTCGTTTGCCAGCTCTGCTTCCGTCCATTCCTGCTTCAACTTCTCCCACAGCCAGGGCCAGGGCCAGGGGGACGGAACCATCTCGCGATTGGGAATCGGAGGACGGGAATAGGAATACTCCGCAGTCTCCCTCCCAATGTGATAGTCGGGGCCGCCGATGTAGATCGCGCTGGGTGCGATTCCGTCGCCACGTCCTTGGACATAGCCACCGCTGAGCGACGTTCCGTTGTCCCACGCAAAGTGCACAGACAGACCGAAACCACCACGCAACGGAGCGGTATTCCGCGAACCGAACAGACCTTGCAGAACTCCGAATCCCTGCACTGTCGCGCGCGACATCCACGGCAAATGAATCCGGAGCGACGTCGAAAGCTCACTATCCGTTCGCCCCTGAGTGAGGAGAAATCCCAAGCTTGCGGTGATTCCCATCCGCCAAAACGGCTTGTCCGCAACGGCGCGCAGAGCCGTCAGAGGCGTAAGACTTCCGAGGTCATTGGTCCCGTCAAACTTAGGAATCCGCAACTGCTGCTGGAGCTGAAGTCCAAAGGTGAACTCACTATCTGGCACGGGATTCCGAAGCAGAGGAAACAGGACTCCCTTCACGTTTAGTAGTGCGGGTCCGTTCTGAAACACCACGCCCTGATTTGCTTGATTCCAGATTCCCAACGTCCCGCCCATTCCGATTTCGACGCGATGGAACAGAGACATCGAAGCGCCATATCCGACGGTCGCGCCAAAGCCTCGGGAGTCTGTCGAAGGCAGCAGAACGACATCTGCGATGTGAAAGTGCGCCGTGAAGTAATCAATGCGATTGCACGGAATCGGTGACTTCGCGCAGCGTGAACCGAACGCCATCCGTAGAGGAGCCGCAGGCAGAACAGACGGCTCCGCAGACACCAGCATCGGCAAAAGAAGCCAAATCACCGTCAGCAAAAGTATCAGTCTGAGCACGCGCAGAAGCCTAGTTCACAGAAGTGACAATCGCAAGCCAGCGTCAGCACCGTGGCTCCAGCGGCAATAACCTGATAGGAAGGAGTGTGAGCCCTTCTGCCATGCCCACCCCAATCATCCGCCTCGAAGATCGTAGACGTAAGACACCAACGCGCGGCCCATCGGGGAATGGTGCCGGCTCGGCCTTGTGTCCGCGCTGTCGACGCCCCATCCCTGCCTCGTCGACAACGTGTCCCGAGTGCGGTGTCCATTTCCAAGGCTGGGCCGAGGACTTCACAGAATCGCAACCATCGCTGCTTCGTACCAACACCGGGCTCTACGTCCTGCTTGCTGCCACCGTTCTCCTGATAATCACAATGCTCCGCGCGCTGCTCTGGCGGTATTGATGCCAACTCCGGTGGACTCTGAGAGGGCTCATTATCCCATCGTGGTTCTCTGTCGGGTGATGGAAGTGAGGCGCAGTGGTTTTTATGCATTTCTCGGTTGCGGTCCGAGTCTCCGCGCTCGTCACGACAGCGTCCTGTCCGCGCACATCGACACCACTTTCCAGGGCAGCCGCAGGACGTATGGGAGTCCGCGAGCAGGAGACTACGAGAACAGGAACCCGGTAGCAGCCCACGGTCGGGGAAGCGATCACCTGGGCCGCCGACGGCAGCTAAGAATGTCCGATCGAATGGGGCGTTAGGCTTGATATTCTTTAGAGTCTGTTCTGTTCAAACCGCCTGAAGCCGGTTCCTCGAAGGAACAGATCGACTTTGGATGAAGGGGGGTACATGGTGGATTCGAGTGCTGGCACAAAAGAAGACACGGCGTCCCGGCCTGGTCTGACACCACGGCTTAGAGTTTTCCAACCTGGATGCATTCGCGAGGTCACCCTGAAGCGCGACATGGGCTGGGCAATCGTCAGACTGAGCAGCGGCAGTGTCCTCGCTGGCTATCATCTGAACGAGCCACCATCGAATCATAGCTGGCAGAGCTGGCTCGAGGCCAAGAAACAGGAAATTCAGGCTTCTAACCTGGCCCGAGTCGTGGTGTTCACAGAAGGTGGCGCACCGAGCAAGGCTCAGCAGTCTCTGCTCAAAAATACGATCTATCCAGAGTGGACCAGCCGAGGAATCAAGGCCAAGGTCGGAATCCAAATCATTACGACCAACCAAATATTCGGCAGCCTGATCGGAGCAACCACTGCGGTGCTACGGATAGGAGCGCGGGTGTTCGGCCTGGAGCGCTTAATAGAGTTTTTCGGGAGCATCGAGGGCGCACTTGATTTTGTCGGCATCCCCCCACGCGAATGGGAAGAGATGAAGGCCGTCCGCGACTATCTTTGCCAGGAACTAAAGTCGCGATAGGTGGGAATTCCGCTCTCGGCGGACATGCCAGTGCCACTGAAGAAGAGAATCTGAGAGAAGTCGCGCAGCCCCAGGTTGGTCACGGTAGATAGCTCCTTTGTATCAGGGCGACCGATCTGGTAATCATCAGGACTGCGCTGACGTTCCTGTTCAGACAATCGCGGTGCGTTCACTGCACAAGAGCAAAAGCAGCAAGTCTGCTATGGATGGATGGCACAGAGATGCCGCGCTATTTTGCGAAAGCCCTGGCGTTGTTTCTCGCGAGCTGCTCCACGCGCTCGCCACCGGCTCCGTCCGTTTCCGCCGTGGCGTGTCCTTCACCTTCGATGATCGAGGCCATCCACGCCGCCACGTTCTACTTTGAGCACGGCACTTACTTCGATGGGCAGGCCGTTCTGGCCCACGCACTCGCGCCATCGCAGGACACGCTCGATGCGACGACCCGTGGCTTGCTGGACAAGCTGGTGGCGGTTGAACGCTCGATTGCAAACGAGCCAGATCGGGCACTGCGCGATCTGGAAAACCTCCGTGTCAGCTTCCGTGACTGGCCTTGTCTGTCCGAATCACTACACCAACATTTTCACAAAAGGCTTGCGCCATTACCGTAGGATGACTGTCCCCATTCCGTAGTGCATCGGCAAAGCAAATTTTGTCCTGCACACCGGTTCATGCCCGCCCAACACGAAACACTGCATCCTGTGCAAACATCTGGAGCGACCAATGATGTCGCCAACTTCTGTTTGCCACCCCCGACGAACAACCAGGGCACAAACGACCACCTGGAAAATGCTGGTCGCGCCACCTACCAGTTTGCACGCGAACGTGAACGGCGCTTGATGCTGGCGGCACCATGAAACGACAGCAGTGCGAAGGTCGAGCGACTCCGCGCTGCGGGAAAGCCCAGAGGCAGGCACCATTCTCGGCTGTTCCTGCACTTGACCGAAACGCACGGTCCTCCTAGTATTTGACCAGAAGTTGAATTTGGTCATTGGTCACGTAGTTTCGCATGGCTCGAACCCGCCTCGATGATTCGACCCGAGATGACATACTCGATGCAGTGGATCTGCTGCTCGAGCGTTATGGTTACGGAAAGATGGCCATCGCGGATGTGGCTCGCGAGGCGGGCATCGGCAAAGGCACGGTGTACCTGTTCTTCCCCAGCAAGGAAGAGCTGGTGTTGTCTGCGATCGACCGCATCGCTGAACGGCTGCTCACTGAGTCACAAGCAATCGCGGAGGGACCAGGGTCACTGATCACGCGTCTTCGCCGCTGCCTGCTCGTGAGGGTGCTGGCGCGATTTGATGGCGCACAGTCGCACACGCCGAGTCTGGATGAGCTGCTGGCAGCGTTGCGCCCAGCGCTGCAGCAGCGCCGCCAGGGCCATTTCCACCGCGAGGCGCGTTTACTGGAAAAGCTGCTGGTCGAGGGACGGCGTCGAGGCGAGCTGTCGTTCGTGGGGGCCCGAGCCACCGCAGACGCGCTGGTGACCGCAACCAACGCCCTGCTTCCCTACAGCCTCAGCCGTATCGAACTAGGCGAGCGCAAGCTCATCGAGACTCGCGCCGCCCGCGTCATCGATTTGCTTATCTCCGGCCTGCGTGCCGGAGCAACTGCGAAAGGAGCGCTGCGATGAGTTCACCCCGTTCGAAGCTCGGCTGGGCCGCGCTGTTGGCGATGATTCCCCACAGAGACGGACAAGCTGTCCCCTTCCATTCCCATTCCTTCTGTTCCCCAGACTTCAAAGTGGGAGTTGGACCCGGAAAACTCCTCTGCGGAGTTTGTCTGTAAGCATGTATTTAGCAAGGTGCGCGGTATGTTTGCGCAGCCGTCTGGAACCGTCTTTCTCGATGACGCAACTCCAGCCAATTCAAAAATCAACGCAACGATTCACGTAAGCTCGATCACAACCGGAGTGGAGGAACGAGACACTCACCTCAAGGGTCCGGAATTCTTCGATGCGGCCAAGTATCCGTCCATCACTTTTGCCTCGACAGGGGTGAGTCGGTCGAGCGCCACGTCGTATTCGGTGACGGGCAACTTGACGATGCACGGCGTCACCAAACCGGTGACTTTGGCGGTTTCGGCCTCGCCCCCATTCAACCATGCCGGGGGCATCCGTCGCGGCATCGAAGCAACCACTACCGTCAACCGGAAGGACTTCGGGCTTCGTTGGGAGTTCCCGGGAGAAGGGCCCGGTGTCGTCGTGGGAGACAATGCGCAAATCACCATCAATGCCGAACTGGTGCTGCAATCGTAACCGGACCCGGGAAGTTGGCACCCAAGTACCGATGCGCCACCCATCTGCCCATCGACTGTCCTTGCGCCTCCTCCTCTCCGCTTGCGTGCTTTTGCTGGCTGGACTTGGGTGCAACCGCAAGCAGGCGTCGGCCCCCCCGCGCAGTCTACGGCTCCACCTCAGTCTGTGGCCGGAGAGGAAGGAGGTACGATCCGAGGCGAAGTCACGGGCGTGCGCTACCTTGAGTGCATGACAGGTGGGGCACGACCGGACGAGCGGGTGCCGATGATCGTTGCTCTGCATCCCATGGGAGGCGACCCAGAGGATTTCCTTCCGCCGCTCCGGCACTACCGCCGCCGCGCCCGTCTCATCCTCCCTTACGGCCACCCGAGTGGTGGTATGTACATCTGGTACGACTCCGTCCAGGACGACGTCGCCGCGCCGCTGGTGACGAGGGAAGCAGATCGGATCGCAGCCGTGCTCGCAGCCCTTCTATCCGTGCGTCCCACCATCGGAAAGCCCCTGGTCACTGGATTCTCGCAAGGAGGCATCATGACCTTCGCCCTGGCCGTTACCCACCCTGAGGCGCTGGCTGCGGCTTTTCCCATCGGCGGCCTGCTCCCGCCATCGCTCTACCCATCAAGGGCCATCGTCTCGATGCCTCGCCCTTCGAAGCTCCCTCTGGTTTCGGCCTTCCACGGCACCGCTGACCTCGCGGTGCCGACACGAGGTGCGCGCGCCTCGATCGCCGAGCTGCGGAGGGCTGGTTACACCGCCGCACTGCGTGAGTACGCCGGGGTCGGTCACGATATCTCCGATGCGGAAGAGGACGATCTCTTGGAGCGAATCGGGCGCGTCGCTGATGACCTCGTGGTGGCAGCGCCGACCTACTGAAGAGAGCAAAAGCTATTTGATCCCGACGAAATCCGTACCAGGTTGTGTCGGTGCGTGCTCATGCTCCGCTGGCGGACGGCCCGTTCCAGAGTCCGTGTTGCCTGGCTCTTCTCGAGGCCGTCGCAGTCCCAATGCGTAGCAAGTTCATGCTCAGGCGAACCGTCTGTGGCCGCTCACCTCCGCCGGTCGGCTACTGTTGAGACACAATCTGCACGACCTCGATCCCGACATTGAGCACTCAACTTCCCATTCGCAGTGCCAATCCATCGCGATGAGTTCGCGTGGGTTCATCGCCCTCAAATGTCCGAAGCACGGAGTGCAGCAGGTTGCGGTGCCGTGGGCGGAGCCGCAGAGTCGGTTCACTCTGCTGTTTAAGCGATTGGCAAATCAAGCGCAAACAGGAAGAGACTCTTGTCTGGGGCCCATACACGGATAGCCCAACCAAGTTTCGGCTGAAGCTCACTGAGAACGGAGAGACTCGGAACGTCGGATTCAAGACAGAGAAGGAAGCGAAGGTGGTCAAGGCGAAGTTGTTAGGAAAGGAGTCGCAGCCTCGTAAGCGGACCATCGGTGCCACGATTCAGGCAAACCTGTCGCCCGTGTCGCCGCCGGTCAGAAGGTATAGATTTCTCGCCGGTTAGTGCGGCTCACCAGCGTTGATTGCGCTAATCGTACTTCCGCCAAACGGATGGGACTGCTTTTGCTTGTGTCCTAAGAAATTTCTATGCCGTACGTAGCGGGATAGCGAGCTGAGCAGAGTGCGCAGCAGCAACGGTGGATTTTGGACCTTGTCACAGGCCGATTTCCACGTCCAGACACTCGCGTAGGGATTCGCGTGTGGCGACGGAGATTTCGGCTCTGCGCCGCTTCCGATGCGCCCTGTGTGGAGTCCTCGCACTGGTCTGTCGCTTCTGTGATCGCGGCCAGATCTACTGCGCGCACGAGTGCTCTCAGATCGCACGGAGGGAGTCTCTCCGCCGCGCTTCTGTCCGCCATCAGTTCCCCCTCCCCATCGGTTTCGCTACTGCCTGCTGTGACCGGCAACTCCGTTCCTCAATCCGCGCCGATTCAGGAGGTTCCCGATGTCCGTATCCGTGTCCCTGTCCTTCCGTCGTCCCTGGTCATCCCGCAAGCCACCACCGTCGCCCACTCCGATTCCTCCGCCGCGTCCTCCGCTTCCGCTGCGCGCATTCGGAGCCGCTCTCTGTCCACAGAGGGAAATTACTTCTGCGACTTCTGCGGAGTCTCCCCAAGCCGATTCCTTCGCCGCAATCCAATCGTCATCTGTCGGCGCAGAGGCATACCTCGGAGGCCGCCATGATTAGCCCTGCACTGCGTGCCCAGATTCTCCGGCTGTACCGCGTCGAGTCGTGGAAGCCGTACGTCATTGCCAAGCACTTGGGAGTCCATCCCCTGACGGTCCGCAGAGCACTGTTGTCCGACGGTCTTCCCGCTCCGGTGGTGACTCGCCCAAGCAAGCTCGATCCGTTCATTCCGTACCTTCGCGAGCTGCTCGATCGCTATCCTGGGCTCACCGCTGCGCGTCTGTTGCAGAAGGTTCGTGAGCGCGGTTACGTGGGTTGCGACAGTCATTTCCGCCAGCAGATCTCTCTCCTTCGTCCTGTACGACAACCTCAAGTCGGCTGTACTGGAGCGCGTGGGCGATGTCATTCGCTTTCATCCCACCCTCTGGGACTTCTCTGCACACTATGGGTTCGAGCCAAGTCCCGTCGGTGTGGCCAAGAGGCTCACACACAACGCCGAGATCGTACAGATCGAAGGCGAGTCCTATCGCCTCAAGGAATCCCGCGAACGCGCCGACACCCGCCAGTCCCGCCGAGCTTCCCTCAAACGCAAAAAGCCCTAGCCCGCAGCTCGCCTCCCCATCAGCACTTTCCGACCGGCGACGATAGCACTGCCCCTTCACAAACCAGCATTTCCTTTACACTTTCTGACCGGCGGCGACACCAGTTTCCGCTTGAACCTCGCCGATCGATTGACGGGGTTTCGCGGACTCAGATCGCGCCTGTCTCATCCATACCTGGCGGTACTAGATAGCTCTCTGCCGCAGACGATTCCGCCGTTTGTGGGATTGTCTAGGAACTGCCTTTGTGAAAGAAGACCGGAAACAGCGGAGCCGGTTGGTCCGGAATCAGCGTCAACCGTCTCGCCACGATCTGCTCCGCCGCGATCCGAAACACCTCTTCATCAGGCAGAAGCTGGGTCTGGGCAGAAGCATCCGCGCAGCGAATCGCCTCGCGCAGGGTCTGCATCGCCGTCCGATTGGTGGAAAATGAACGGAGCAGCCGTTCTACGTCCCCAGCATTGCTGTAGTTCGGTGCGCGCTCTAGCGAAAGACCATCTGGCGTGGCTTTGAGGAACCAGCGCATCGTACGACCTCCAATCGGGCCGGTGAGTAGGAAAAACACACGTGGGACTGGTGACCGGGAAGGTCGTGGCTTCCCAGCGTGCACTCGTCGCTACGCGTAGCCAGGCTCCCATGAAACAGTAGCGCAGACCGCCCCGGCTGTGAAGCCGGTAAGCTCACGATCCGGGATGTATTCACGGCGCTCGGGTCTGCGCGTTACGGGAAATCTCAAACTCGACAAGATCGCTTTCGGGCCGGCTGACTCTCCCTTGCAGTGTAGCTGGCGGGCTGCGGGAGTCCTGCTATTTGCCCTGCGGCAGATCGCGAGTAGGAAGACCAGCCGGACGGCCTCAGCGGTCGATGAGGAAGAACCTGATGTCAGCGCCTGACGGGAGCAGAGTGTGAGGAGAAAACGGCGCTAGTTCGCGATCGAGGGTCTCTCGAAATGCTGCGAGCTGTCGGAGCTGTTCGGTGTAGCAAAACAGAATCAATCGCCCCCGAGCAGCGAGTCTAGAAAGGCAACGCTCAACATACTGCGTGATGAATCCCTCGCCAGAGATTCGCAGGAGTTGTCCGCCCTGCTGTTCATAGTAGCCGGGGTCGGCGTACAGCGGATTGGTGAGAATCAGCGAGTGATGGCCGGGTCGTAGCTCGTAAGTACGAACATCTCCGATCGAGAAGGACTGGGGTATCTCAGGGAAGACCAAGGTCTGAGCGGTCTGGATGGCGGCTGCATTGAGGTCAATTCCACCACAATCAAGTCGATGCTTCGAATGATCCTGTAGATAGCGAAGCAGGAGTCCGTTGCCGCAGCCTAGCTCGAAAGTCGATCCGGGTCGGTCTACCACATCAAGGATCGCCTGGTAGATACCACGCGGCGGCACGCGGTAGCCGTTCTGGGAAAACAGTGCTGCACGTCGAGAAAACCAGTCCTCGTTAGACTCGCTAGAGGAGACTTCGGTCAGCGGATTCTGTAGACCACGGCGAAAGCCAACCGAGGACAGAACACGGAGTCGCTCGGGAGGGCGGTAGGGAAAGTGCAGACCACGCGCTCCTTGCTCGGGATAGCCATCCCCTTGCCTCCGAACCTCATAGCGTTCCGCAGTGGCATCGGTGGCAGTGGATATCTTGAGGATGGGAGTGCGTACCTCGGCGATTCCATGAAGGGCCGACCACTCGACCGGCCAAGACAGCATGTCTAGGAGCCAGTCCATCTCGATGGAAAATCCTGCCTCACGTCCAACGGCAATCAGCTTGCGAGCAAACGCTACGGTGTCGGCACAGTCGAAGCGACACGGCAAGTGCGGCACGGCCCGGACTCCGAGCCAGCGCAGCAGGATGTTTGCTTCTTGGGGTCCAGAAACATGCTTCGAGAACTCCTCTTTTTGTGTGGCCGAGGCTGCGGAAGTGGTCATTGCCCATGTAGTGTCCATGCAGCGCTCATCGACCCAAACACGCTGAAAGAAGCGCTGACAACAGGCAGGGTAGCCCAGTGCCTCACCAATCTTTGCCTGAGCATTCGCATCCCAGGCTGCGCAGAACGCCGCATTTGCATCGGGAGTACCAATCGCCACCCGTATCGCAAACCGCTGACCAGGAATCACCGGTGCAGCAGCGGAGGAATAGGGTGCCGAGGACACGCCCACTTCACCAAAGCGTCGCACTTCGAGTCCGTGTTCTGCCATGCGTGCAGTGAGCGAAGCGAGCGCGTCGGGATCGACAATGGTGTGCGCGCACGGCCTGACTCTGGCGACAACGGAACGCCATTCGATCTCTGCCCAAGCGGTCTGAATGCGTGCGATGCGAGGTGCCCAAACCGCTCGTGCCTGATCACTAACCCAGGCAAAGCGCGTAAACTCTGGGAGCCGGAAATCCAGGCGCGTCATGATGCCGCCCCGGAGGCTGATTTCTGATGCGCGACCATCATCTGGGCCAGGGTGTCCTGCAAGCTCGGATTCCTCCCTTCGCTCCAGGCTCGCAACATCGCAGCCTCTAGGTAGACACGATTCGGTTGCACGGAGGTCGGAGTCGCCCCCCGATCGAGCAGCTTGTCTTCTGCATCGCGAAACAGCGCCTTCCATTCAGCACAGTGTTCGGTCCGATTGCGCCAGTCTCCTGAAATGGAAGTGCCTGGACACTGGCCTTTGCACTGGAGGAAGAACCGACAGCCCTTGCAGCCTCCTGCCGACTGTGGAGTGTGATAGAGCGCAAGGTAGCGTTCATAGCCCGGTGTGTCGGACTTGGTGAAGTCGATGCCATCTTTGTTGGTACGACCGCAGTTGCTGCGCTGGCCATGTCCCTCGACGCCGCGCACTGCCTCAGTGGTGAAGGGATCACAGGCACGCCACACGCAGGTTGACTGATTGTCGCGGGCCAGCAGCAGGTTTTCGATCTCCCGGAACAGGTCGAAGCGTAGCCGGGGTAGCTCCGACTCCAAGCGAGACAGACAGAGCAAGGCACGGACGTTGTCACCAGCGGGTAACGCGTACTTGTCACGGATGTTCTGCTCATCAACTTCGAGCAGGTGCAGGCGGGCATTCTGCACCCCCATCCGGTCGAGATCGCGCAGCCAATCGCACAGCGCGGGAAGGTGCTCTGCCGTGGCGTTGCCTCGGTGCAGCGTGACGATCAGGCTGGGAGTCAGTCCCTCTTTGCACAGCCGGACAATGGCCGCCTGCGATCGCTCCGTAGACTCTCGCGTGGCCGCCAGCGTTCCCTGCCACCGAGCATCATTGAGCGGGCCTGGACCATCCATCGAGATTCCTACATAGACCTTGTACTTGCGGAACAGCTCGATGTGGCGGTCGTTGATGAGGACTGCGTTGGTCTGGATGCCATTGCTGCCGAAGCGCTCGAGTCCGAAGCGCCACAGTTCTTCCAAATCCTCCACCGGTACGAGCAGCGGCTCACCCCCAAACAAAATGAAGGGACTCCCTTCCGCCAAAATCGCCCGCTTCATCGCCTCAATGTCGTACTTGCGCGTCAGGTTGCCCGCGTCCCTTTGCGGGTTCTGATAGCAGTACTGACACGCCAGGTTGCAGTTGACTCCAAGTGGTCGTAGCTCGACTCCCATGAACTAAGTCCCCCAGTGTCCCGGATCGTCCATGTGCGCCATTGCCGGGCTGTCGGCGTGCAGCACCGCCGGGCTATCAGCATGAAGCACCGTGGCCGTATCAACGTGGGCCGTGCTCGGACTGTCCGCATGCACGACCTGCGCAGTGTCCAGATGGGCCGTGCTCGGACTGTCTACGTGCGGAACCGTCCAGCCATCGGCATGACCAACGCTTGGACTATCGACATGCGGAAGTCCGCTGTCACCATGGGGATGATCTGTCCAGTCGGTATGGATTCCGATGAAGTTGGAGTCACCATGGGTATACCCGACGCTATCGATATGAGCAGAGGCCGCGATGTCGGCATGCAGGATCGCGGCTGCGTCTGCGTGGCCACTTTGGGCAATATCGACGTGCGGAATGAAGGACACATCTCCGTGAGAGATCGGCGACACATCTGCGTGCGGGATGAACGACACATCCCCGTGCGGAATGATCGGCGCATCCGCATGTGGAATCATCGGTCCATCGAGGTGAGGAATCAGCGCTACATCGGTATGCGGAACCCAAGTAAGGAGTCCGAAGATTCCTTTCACATCGCTCTCGTAGAACTGCTGAAACGCTGCTGCCACATCCGACAGACCTGGGAATGGGACGGTCGTCTCTAGGAGCTTCATCTCGCGACGGAGCCCGAGTGCGTCGAAGCTGAAGGCCACGGTCTGTCGAAATCGCGCCAGACTCGCTTCGATCGAAAGGACGGCGCTGACAGCAAGCGTTACGGTGACGCCGTTGGCCACCAGGCTGTATGGGAATGTCACGGTCTGCGCGATGCGGATCGAGGTTCCATCAAACCGCAGCGATGCGCCGCCATACAGACCCCCCATCTCTGTCGTCACCTTGAATTCGAAGCCACGGTCGTCGATCGAGACGTCCGCACCAACGCTTGGCCCACCAAACAGAGTGAGCTGCCCCGACATGGACAGCCCTTGCTTGGACAGCATCGCATCGATATAGATGAACGGCCCAGTCTTCCCGTCCGTCGAGGTGAAAGCGAAGAAGTCCTTCCCGCCTGCCTGAATCCGAATCGGATCGAACGTGCCGTGTAGATAGATTCCGGTAAAGCTCTTCTTGCCCTCGACCAGCGCACGATAGCCCCACAGGTTGAGGCGGGCACGGAATGACCAGCCTCGGTTGTAGAACTGACCGGCGATCGTCAGGGGACCGTTCGCCCGGTAGAAGTTCAGATCGGTCAGTTGAAGATTGAGGATGTTTTTGACGAGCGGATTGCTTGCAACATCTTCCGGGGCAAACGCCGCAAGCAGCGCTGGGAGATTGATGCCTTCCGGACTGTCAAACAGAGTGACCTCGGCAGGGACCGTCACGGGATCGCTCTTGGCCGGCGGGGCGGCGTCTCCGTCTGCTATTTCCGCCGGAATGAGTTGCACTGGCTGGGTCGGATCGCGAAGGATTGCGAAGCTGCCACCGAGGAGTTTGTCTCCAAAGTGAACCTCGCCACGCGCTCCGAAGCCAGCGACCACCGGACCGGGCAGCAGCGACATTTGGACGCCGAATCCACCGATCACCAGGCCTGGGATTCCGAAGGGCTGCACCCACTTGCCATCTGCTGCATCGAGCGCGCCCCACAACGTGACAACGCTCTTGCTATCCACCGTAATGCTGCCGCGCAAAATGAGTGTCTCGTTGCCAACAGTCAGCCGAAACCGACAGTTGACCCCTAACGCCATCGTAGAAGTCTTGAGGTTGGCACTACCGATGAGGCTGACCTCGGATAGAACCAAACTCCCATCACCAAGCGGCACTTCAATCTGCGACAAAAGCTCAATGAGCAGGGTCTTGAGTGGTTGTCGACAGAGCGCCACGTGAAGGACTTCGGACTTATTCTGGAGTCCGAGTCCGGACACCAGTCGATCGATGGTGGTCAGCGGTTCGATACTGCTCATCGGCAGCTTGGCGTAGAGGTTGAGTCCGTACAAAATATCGCCCAGTTCGGAATCGCGCGCCGCGCCTTTGGCCAAGATGAAATAGACTTCCCCCGCCTTGACGAGCGCCGGACGCGCCATCTGTTCGAACGGACTCCACAGCGCCGATTCAAGCTGGGGCCGGACACAGGCATCAAGAAACTCGGTCGCACTGATCGGCAGCTTGACCTTGAGGATGTAGACCGAAAAGAACCCCGTTGGGTCCGTGCCCACCGTAAAGCTCACGTTGTCGACGGTGAAACCGAGCGGCTTTGAGAACTCCATCCGTCCTCGGTAGACCACATCCTTGGGGCCTTTTTGGACGGTGACTTCTCCCACCCAGCGCACCTTCACATTGGTGGTCAGAAACTCGATTCCATCTGCGAACCAGGTCTTGATGTCTTGATCCCACGTCGCGTTACCGGATGCGGGAGTTGGCGTAGTGGTTCCTGGCGCACTCCAAGCCGGTGAGCTGGGGATGGGAACCGCAGTCGCAACGGGGAACGCCGCGATTTGGTCGGCGGGAGTGACTCCCCAGACTCGAGTAGAGGAACCCACCGCGATCTGCTTGAGCGTTCCCGGAACCAGCACCCAGTCGTTGTCGCTCCGTCGATAAATCTGATTGGCTGAATTTACGCCCCAGACTATGCCATCCGATGATACAGAGACATACTTCAGAGAGCCCGGTACCTGAACCCAGTCGCCGCCGCCCAGCCACCTGTAAATATTGTCAGCGGTGTTTACGCCCCAGACCTGACTTGCGGAGCCGACCGAGACCTGTTTGAGAGAGCCCGGTACCTGAACCCAGTCGCCGCCGCCCAGCCACCTGTAAATGTTGTCAGCAGAGTTTACGCCCCACACCGTGCCATCGGCCGCAACCGAGACGTGCTTGAGAGAGCCCGGTACCTGAACCCAGTCGCCATCGCCCAGCCACCTGTAAATATTGTCAGCGGTGTTTACGCCCCAGACCTGACTTGCGGAGCCGACCGAGACCTGTTTGAGAGAGCCCGGTACCTGAACCCAGTCTCCGCCGCCCAGCCACCTGTAAATGTTGTCAGCAGAGTTTGTGCCCCACACCGTGCCATCGGCCGCAACCGAGACGTGCTTGAGAGAGCCCGCGACGAGCGCCCAGTTTCCGTCGGCCCCTGCGGAGGAGAGCGCAAAGGTCTCCCACGGGCCCACTGCGCCGCGATTGGCAATCAGGACTTGACCACCTCCGCCCTCCGCGCAGACGTACTCACCGTTATAGGCCTGGAGTGCGACCTGACCACCTCCGCGATCCATCAGCGCGAAGGTCTCCCAGGCACCAATGGCGGTCCGGTTGGCGACCAGCGCTTGACCGCCCCCCCCTTCCGCGCACAAGTACATTCCATTATTGACTTGGAGTGCGACGCGATTGGTATCGAGGTAGATGAGGTTTAGGGACTCCGCTTCGCCGATGGCATCGCGATTGGCCACCACCGCTTGACCGCCCCCGCCCTCTGCACAGACGTACTGTCCGTTGCTGGCACGCAGAGCGACAAGACAGGCAAAGCCCTGGAGAATCCCAGGCACCGTTCGCCACGTTGCAGCGCCGCTGTCAAACCCATCGTTGCGATACCAGTCCAGCGCACCGCCTGAACGAACAGCATAGATCACGCCTGCGCCACTCGCGGTAAAGCGTCCCATCACATTCCAGCCAGAGCCAATCTGCACGCTGTTGGCCCACGAAGCGGCTCCGGTTGCGTAGCCGAGGTGCTTGTACCAAAGTAGCTCGCCGGTCGGCTTTCGACAGTACAAGACGCCGCCACTGCTGGCTTCAATCGCGTCGAACTCATTCCAACCAGAGCCGACTCTTTGCGGTGAAAGCCACGTTGCTGCACCGCTGTCGAAGCCGGTGTGCTGATACCAGTCCAGGTCGCCGTTTGGATGGACTAGGTAAAGGACTCCATCGTCTGCCACGACGACCCGCAGCGCTGAGGCCCAGCCACTCCCAACGCTCAGTCCGTTCCCAGCGTTGGCCCAGGTTGCCTCGCCTGTTTCATGCCCAAGGTGCTGAAACCAGAACAGAGTGCCATCGGTTCCGATCGCATAGAGGACTCCGCGATTGCTGACAAAGACTCTCTTATATCCACCCCAGCCGCTCGCGATCTTGACTCCGGTCGAGCTTGCCCACTGGTTCGTTCCATCTGCAAAACCAAGGTGACGAAACCACAGAAGATCTCCCAGCTCATTGATTGCGTAGAGCGTCCCATTCCTGCCGGCAAATACGTACTTGAACATGTTCAAACACTCCGATCATTGTTGATCCTAAGACGGTCGGTGAGAGGCCCCCCGACGTCGCGGACGATGGACTCGAACCAGCGTGATTTGGAACCGATGGCAATGCCACCGAGAATCCACTGCCAACGCAGTTGCGGAAGACTCGGATCACCGTGACTGGTGGCCATCGGTGAACCATTGATTGGGCTTTCCGGTGCATTCCCACTGCTGCACCGCGCCTCCCTGTTTTCCAGAGTCGAAGTCCTGACTCCGTACTTCGAGGCACTTGTTGTTGTAGGTCCGCAGCTCTTTTTGGTTGTGCTGCCACTGCTGGTTGTCACTGCTTGGGCTGCACACGCCGACCTGAATGCGTCCGCCGTTTCTGCCCGACTTGAAATCAGGAGGCGAGACTTCCAAGCAGAGTCCGTTGTGGTTGACAATTCGGCGACCCTCTCGATGCCAGTATTGGTTGGCTCCTGCGTGACATACCCACTGCTGGACCTCACCACCATCGCGCCGCGTCTCAAAGTCGGTCTGATCCAGGTTCAGACAGCGGCCATTGTCGAAAACGATCGGGCCTTCGTCCGCTCCTTCTGGCCACAGTGCGTAGAGCAGCGTACTTGCGACCAGCAGACTCCCGAGCGCAATTCCTGAAATGAAGAGCTTGCGACGAGAAACCGAAAGCTCGATCTTCTGCGGAGGCACTTCCGCCGGCGACACAGCCAGCTTGTCTGTACTGCTGCTTGGCCTTCCCTCCGCTTCCACTTCTGTCGATGGCAAGCGCTCTAGGAAGCTGGGTGGCTGAAACGCGGGATCGCTGGCACGGCTATAGAGCTGGAGACTGACCCAGTCGATCTGCTCGGCATCACGGGCCAGACTGTGACGGGCTGCCAACACCGCTTGTTCTAGGCTTCCTGTTGCGGAGCACAGCTCCCGATACAGAACCTGCGCCAAGCGAATCGAGCCAACCACAGAGAGCGGATATCGCGAAGCCAGCACATGGGCCAGGCCAGCTCGATGCAGCGCCTGGGCGACACTACCAAGCTGGTTGCCCAGCTCTCCGCTGTTCCCACTGTCGCAAGCAGCGAGCACGACCAGCCGTACCATCGAGGCGTAGGGTGCCAGCATCTGACGCAGCCGTCCTGCATCCACCACCGTATGCTCTTCTTGATCCTCACCATGGAGCGAAAGACCAAAGGTCTGCCCGGACGCGCTGCCATGACACAGGATATGAAGCACCGAGATCGGAGGGCCGGTTCGCTGCGCAGCCGCCAGGATCTCATCGAGCTTACCCAGCGACGCATGAGGCAGGATGTCGCGCTCCGGATCAAAGGTCTGAGGATGACGCTCGCACGCCGTTTGGATGGCTGCGATGTGCTCTGCCGCCGGGACCGCGCCGGCAGCAGCGGACCAGCACAACAGAATGCGGCCCGTAGACGAGGACGACGAAGCCTGCTCGGAAGTGGTAGTGGTACCGGGCCACTCATAGCGAACCAAGACCTCGGGAAGTTCCGCGAGATGTTGACCCGAACCTTTGAGCGTAATGAGCTCCCAGGGTAGCGAATACAGCTCCGCCGCCGCCGAGCGCAGCGTCAGAACCACTCGCTTGTGCTCCTTGAGGGCTTGCTGGATGAGGACTTCCTGTTCGCTCCATCCTGCGGGCTGCAAGAACCGCCGCAGCGTCTCTCCAATTCGCTGTAAGACCACCGGATCTCGTCCCGGCTTTTGCACGGCCAGAAGGTCCGAGAGCAGAGCCTTGTCCCAGCTCAGCTCCGCTGTTTCAAAGCTACCATCGGCGCTGCGCAACAGGTACTGTAGTCGATCAAGCCGGAAGGCGTACGGATCGCCTCCCTGCTCGGCGCGAGCAAACTCCAGGATCAGGGAGAACACCTTCGCGCCAGGCTCTGTTAGCACCTGCGCTCTCCTGTAAGAGGGCGAAAGGAATCAATCCAGCGCGTACATCCTGTTTCCGCGCTGCTCCGCTTGGCCACCAAGACCAAGCAAGCGCCCGGGGTGACCCGGATCTCCTGAAGGACCACGCACACCCGCTGATTATCCCATAAGCGTGCAGGCCAGGTGTGAGCAAATCGGCTGTCCGCCGCTAGGTCGCTTCGATTGGACACTCCAGCGAGCCTTTGCGGCCAGAACGAAACCTGTCAGGATGACAATCATGATGCGTGCGTGGGTCTTCGCAATGGTTGCTGCGGGCGCTGTGCTGATCGGAATGGGCCCGGTGTGGGCAGGCAATCCGTGTCCGATCTCCTTCGCTGTGTATGATCTGGGTTCGCCCAGTGGGGTGAATCGCGAGGCTGTGCTCGGCGGACTACAGAGCCAGCGAGTCTGGATCGGGGCACAGACGACCGATGGACCCGATGGCGTCCGAGTGGCCCGCATCCATGAAGGGAGTCCGGCCGTGGCGCTGGCGGTCGGGGACGTGATCACGGAAGTGGACGGAGTGGCCACTCCCAAGCAAGCGGAGTATCTGGCCGCGCTGGCGCACAAGCGACCTGGACAAGCGCTGCGGTTTTCACTGCGACGTGCAGGTCAGGTGGTACAGGTGTCGGTCACCGCCTCGCACGCGGACCCCCTGGTGTTTGCGCTGATCGACTGGGCCGGTGGCCGGGATGACTGTACGGAGACCGAGCTGAGAACCGTGAAAAATCTGCGGGCGCTCGATGCAGTGCTGTGGACTGGCCAGAAGCTGCGCTGTGGTACGGATGTCCACAAGCGGCTACAGGGAATGATGCTGGAAGAAGAAAGCTTAGGAGCGGGATCGCTCATGGTGGTCCGCGATGGTCATCAAGTGCTGTTGTCGATGGTCGGCTTTGGCACCCGGTGCGTTGCCAGCAAGGACTTCGATGGGGCCGGGCTCAGCAAGGAACGCGTGCTCAAGCTGTTCGAAGGACTGAGCCGATCCTATGTCGCGAACCGGCACCGCTATCCCTAGGAGCGGACTGAGCACCATCGTCGAGGCCTTGGTGAGCTGCCGGACCCAATGGTCAACCATGGACTCCGCTGAGGAGTCCGGAACTGGGAGGCTGCAATCCCTCGACCGCTTGCCGAACTGCGGAAATCAGTGCGTCGACGCCAAATGGCTTTGGAAGGAAAGCGTTAGGAAAGTCGTCTCCCATCATCTCGTGCGCTTCCTCTGGAGAGAATCCACTCATGAGGAGTACCCGTTGCGCGGGATGTATCTGTCTGATCGCCGTAAACACCTCCACGCCGGAAAGGCCGGGCATGGGTGACCCTCGTCAGACTTCACCGTTAACGCACCATGGTGCCCTCGAACGATTCCTAGTACCGTAGAGAGTCCGAGTCCGCGCCCGGTGAGTTTCGTCGTAAAGAGCGGCTCGAAGATCCGCTTCAGACTTTTGCTGATGCCGCAGCCGGTATCTTCCACCACAATCGCGATGCACTTTGCGCTGATGTTCGGGTCAATCAAAATGGCAGCTTGCCGAGTTTCGGGGGTCACATCGACCAGACAGGTGCGGACCAGGACAGCCCCCGAGTGCGGACTGATCGTCTCCGCTGCACTGATCACCAGGTTCATGATGAGCTGCAGAATCTGGGTCGAGTCCCTCAGGACCGGCGGTAGATCGGTCGCAAGATCGAACTGTAGTTCAAGGCGCGCACTCACCACAGAGGACTGCGCCAGCTTTGCCGTCGCCTTGATAAGGAGGTTTCGGCAGCTAACCAGATCGATGCGTGAACAGTGGATCACGAATAAGGTTGTGTGGTGAAAACAGAATGTGTCTGCGGAGCTGCGCCATGACCCGAACGCCACCGGCTTCTCTCTCGAAAAAACGCTGTCGCCGCTCTGTGGAGAGCGTAGTGCTTGAGCCAGAAGAACGGCAGGACGGGAGGGCCGGACGTCCTAAACTCGCATTCACTCTCGATTGTACAATGTTACCTGCCATTTCTGTGCAATTCGAAACCGTCATTGACAGACCCGCCCCTGGTAACAGCAGTTTCTATCCGCTCATCGAATCGGCACTCCAACCCACCGAAGAACTTCAAATAGCAGCAGGATCGGCGTGAAAGCGAGGTTGCCATTCAACTTCCAAGGACGGTGCCGTAGAACGAGGCCAAAAGACTACCGCGAACGCCGGCAACGCAGCGGGCACTCAGCCTCGCCTTGCATGCCGTCACACATGCTGGCATACTGAACCATATGGTTCAGTCTTTGCAAAATCACTTCGATGCCTCGTTCGGCGCGCTCTCGGATGCCACCCGACGCGGCGTTCTGGAGCAACTCGTGCGTGCGGACGCTTCGATCACAGCCCTTGCTGAGAGGTTCCACATGACCCTCACGGGCATGAAGAAACACGTAGACGTCTTGGAGCAAGCGGGGCTCGTCACCACGGAGAAAGTCGGGCGCGTGCGGACCTGTCGGCTCGGCCTCCACCGACTGCAAGCAGAGGCGGCATGGATCGAGTTGTACCGCCAGCTCTGGAGCGCACGCTTCGACGAGCTGGACAACGTTGTCGAGGAATTAACACGGAAGGAGAGAGTCGATGGGCGAAAGAAGAGAAAATGAGGCCACCCTTACGAAGAACCACACGACGGTGGAACGGAAGTCGGAGCGCGAACTCGTCGTGACACGAACCGTAAACGGTCCTGCGCGCCTTGTGTTCGAGGCGTGGACCAAGGCAGAACTCTTCAGGAGGTGGTGGGTTCCCAAGTCGTACGGGCTGACCCTACTTGCCTGCGAAATGGATGTTCGCGTTGGGGGACAGTATCGTTTGGTGTTTCTCCACGGAGATTCGACGATGGAGTTCTTTGGTACGTACCTCGAAGTGATACCGCACTCACGCCTCGTTTGGACCAATGAGGAAGGAGAGAGCGGCAAGACCATTACCACGGTGACATTCGAAGAAAACGCCGGCAAGACGTTGGTGGTCGTGGATGATCTCTATCCCTCGAAGGAATCGATTGATTCCGGATCGACGGGCGCGATGCCCGAGAAGCTCGACCAACTCGACGAGCTTCTCGACAGCCTGGGATCAAGCACAGAGACAAAATGACGCAGCCAATCCATCCACCAAAGCAGCGTGTGGCCGGATGGCAATTTCACATTCTGGGAATCACCCACATCGGTGGGAAAACCAGAAGCGGTCGGTTTGCGCTCCTGCGTCGAACCGAAGGAAAGAGGAACAAACGGTCTTCCGTCACCCTACCGCGCCCCAGTCGTATTCCAAAATCGTCCGCAGCCTGCGCGGTACCCGTTGCCCCGCTTGCTAGCTCGGTCAACATCTGTTCGCGAGCCATTGGCTAACGAATACCGAAACCCAGAGACAGAACCAGCGTATGCAACCAGTTGTAGGTGTAGCCGTCTCCACCCAGGTTGTCTGATCCCTTGGACGACGTCCCATTTGCTCCCCCGCCGAGATAGCGCAGGTTCACAAAGGCATCGAGAAAGGATGTCAGCGTCAGACCAGCTCGCAGCGAGACATCCCAGATCGCGCCTTCGACATCACTGCGTCCGCCATTTAGCACGCTCACGTTGGCGTAAAAGCCGTCCGCTTCCAGGCCCATCCAGACGCCATTTGCGAAGGTGTAGCGACCCCGCAGCCGAAGCAACGGCACAAAGCCGAGATCATCGCTGATGCTGCGCTTTTGGCCATCGACCGAGCTAAAGACAATCTTGGCGTTGCGGAGCTGTCCGCCAAGTCCAAAGGCCAGCTCGTAACGCGGACTCTTAAAGATGTCGAACTGATAGGTCAGTCGATAGAAGTCGAAACCATAGCGGATATCCATCGGCGTGCCGGTGGTGAAGGTAGTTTGATCGAAGCTCACGTCGCGACCGGCCACAGCCTCCGTGCGCACATCGATCGGCTGGTACACAAAGATGAAGGAATGCCGCTTCCACAGATTTAGCTCGGCAGACAAACGCAGGAACAAGAACATCGTGGACTGGTTGCCCTCAGTCTTGAAGTCGAACAGAGTTCCATTTCTGCCACTTTGAAAGGTGTGGTGAACAAAGCCGAGCGCGCCGACCTCCGCATAGGCAAACAGAGCGACGTTCCCAGCCGGGTTGTTGAGTCGAAGGTTCGTTGGGAAGACCGCAACGTCTTCGCTGGGAGCGATCTGCCGGGGCGGCACAAGCTGCGGAGGTGGCACGAGCTGGTACGGCGTAGGTGAAGCAGCACCAGGAACCAGGACGATCTCTGTGGGTCGAGCGTCCAGTGGCGCAATCTGTGGCGTCGCACGGGCCGAATCCATCAGCAGGGTGAACGCCATGACAGAGGAACCTACAACCCTGGGAAGTCGTGATCGGAGACTGTTTTTCATATTCGGTATAGATGCCGCAGCGGTCCAAGTTTCAAGCAGAGATTGGAGATCCCGTAGATCTGAGGTTGAAGTGGGAGGCTGGCATCGCGCAACGTACGCATTAAGATGCGATCGACGGGTGGGCAATCTCGAACCGCTCGATCAGTTCAGGCCTCAGTGTTTCGCCCGAAGCTGGCACCACGCACGGGGTTCCTTCCTGAAATGGCTCGACCACTTCCCAGTGCTGTGGAACGCGCCGCAGACCAATCGCGTAGATGACGAGCTTCTCCGGTTTGACTTCGATCCGCAGGAAGTTCTTGTAGTCTTCGATTCGCAGCGCCGCAAATGCATCATTGGCGTGCCGACCATAACGGCTGAGAGCTATCTGAAGGTAGGCCCAAAATACGATGGCAGACAGTAGGCTACACACGACCGCGATCGACATCGCGATGAGGTTGCTGCGTACGGAATGACCCGCATGATACGGAGCAGCCTCCGAATAGTAGAAGTGATCGAACAGAGAGTTCCCGAGCTGTAGCAGAGCATACGGCACGATATGAACCATCGCGTGTTGGATGGCGATCCGGAAGCGATCTCGTTCCTCCCAGGTGGTCGCGGCGCGTTGTCGTTGCTTGCTGACATCAACCAGTGCGTAACAGCAACCAAACAAGGCCAAGGCATGCGCGCACAATACCAACACTTGCAAGGTAGCAGCCGTAGCGACCCCTGCGGTTCGACTTCCATAGGTGCGCTCTATCGCCCCCTGAAGGATCTCTGAACCAGCTAGGGAGTACGCAAGCCCGCTGAGCACATAGATGAGTAGAAGGACCAACCATAGGGATGGATTGGCCCGAAACAGAAACAGGCTGCCACGGGTCTGCGCACGAGACTCTTGTGGTGAAGGAAAGCTCTTGGTAAGCCGAAACGATGTAGCGGGCGGCGTCGACTCTTCCGACTCCTTTTGGACTTGATCTTCCGATGCCGTGTGAGTGGGGTGGAGAAATGCCCCACCGCCACCCGCGACGAGACTGTGCACTTCTCGGCCAGCTTCTGTGGACTCAAAGTGCTTGTAATAATGGAGGTCGCCGGACAGTCGCAGAACGATGGCGATGTGTGGGCGACCACTGTGCGCAGCAACCGCTAGCAGTTCTTCTTCAAAGTCAAACAGCGTGGCCTGTTCCTTGCTGGCTGTGGCATCCGAAGCGACCCAATCTGGCTTGGCCGTACACAGAATCAGTCGATCACCATCCTGGATGTGGGTACGGACCAAGTTGTGAAAGTACAGAGTCTGGCCAAAATCGATCTCACCGCTGAGTGCTCCATCGATCGCAAGGAGCCAGACCCCATGCGGGAGCTTGAGCGCAAAGTAGCTCCTATGCTGTCGAGTCCGAAAGCGGCCCAGGTTTCGTTCACGAGCGAACAGATGCAAAAAGCTCCCCAATCCGTCGTACCAGTCATGATTGCCAGGAATCGCGAACAGATCGCTAGGTCGCGATCCGTTCTCCTGAGGGCAGTAGCTCGCGGCACGATAGGGGACCACCAGACGCTGCTCATATGCCTCGCGATTGGCCGTCGGATAGACTTGATCTCCACCCATGATGAGCAGTCGTCCAGGGCCGGTTGGCAGTTCCGGCGCGCCCTGTACCGAGAGCGATGGTTCACAGAGCAGGCTGGCGATGGCATAGGTCGGATTCCAACCATCACCAACGTCCGCCGTGTAGTCAAACCAGAACGGCGGAGCGTCTTTCACGTCATAGTCATAGTAGTCTGGTTGCGGCAGGCTGGTCATCGAAGCACGGCAGTCAAAGCGATCACCGAGCAGACTGGAAACCGCAATATCGCGCAGCGTGCCACTTAGCATGCTCAGGTCAAACCATCGTGTCATCTGGGAAGACTGGATGGTGTGAAGCAGGAGTTGTCTGGTGAGAAGTTGGCCCATGAGCGTGACTCCCTTCCGTAGTGATCACCGGTGCCCGAGAACACAGCGAGCGGCAGATACCGTCATCAATGCATAGGGACTCTCTATACGAAGCCAGCCGTCATTGATAGGTCGGATGCGCTGGCTCTTTGGAGTACAGTCCGATCTCAAACACCAGCGCCTGCTCTGCCACGGTGAAGATCCGATCTTTGGTCGGGATCTTGTAACCGAGCACCAGGATCACTCGTGGACTTGGATGATAGGCTGCACCGACGATAAAGTTGGACAGATCGTGCGAACCAGAGAACCACTCTGCGGTCAGGGTCAAGCCATGCAGCCAAGGAATCGGCTGTTCGATCGCCGTGATAAAACTGGTGGCATTGGGTTTCAGGAAGAGCACCTCTGAACCGTGACTCAGTCCAGCGGTGAGCCGCGTCTGGAGCTTGGGTAGGCGAAAGCTCAGGTGGGAGTAGATCCAGTAGCCAAGTCCCTTCGCTTCCAAAGAAATGAGTCCATTCAGACCTCCGGTGAACTTGAGATCCAGCCACGGCAACCGATCCGCAAAGATCGGTACCACCGACTTGCTACCCAAGGACAGCGAGGCCTGTCCGGTGGGTGGCACTCCAATGTTATAGAACGTCGCCGCCAGCTCGGTGTGATAGCCAAGTCCGTAGGTCAAGAAGAACGTGGCATTCCACATCGGTTCTCGGCCCCAGGCACGAAGCTGGGACTCGTTCATCGCAAACAGCGTTCCCTTATCGGTAAGGTCGGCGGAGGGCAAGGTGACGATGGCCTGCTGTCCCATCGCAGTAGGAGAGTCGAGCAGCCACGAGCCAAGTAGAAAGACCAAGACCCTGAACCAGTGGCAGTTCTTCATCCCATTCCTCTCCTCGATCCATTTCTAGTCGGGATGAAATGAGTGTTCCAATCGATAATTGTGCAGCGATCCATAGAGTTTACCGAATAATCGAAACTGCGCTGTGTTCTGCTACTGGGCTCGCTAGGGCCCGTGTGCGAACAGCCTCTCGCATAGTTCAGCCATTCCGCCCAGAAGACCATACATAGAAATAATCGATTCAATCGCAAAGAATTATAGATTTGTCACCAAGCTCGATCAGACCCATGATTGGAAATACGGGCTCTACTTGGCCCTGGGAGGTCCACATGCGGCTCTT
>Ga0209174_10000573_pt1 | contig 27510 bp, 10 predicted proteins | sample JI91814BDNA_FD_187505 | JGI IMG/M metagenome (GOLD analysis project Ga0209174, IMG submission 187505) | Wastewater effluent complex algal communities from Wisconsin, to seasonally profile nutrient transformation and Carbon sequestration -... | ecosystem: Engineered > WWTP > Effluent > Algae...
TCACCGACCCCCAGCAGCAGCCGGCCTCAACGGTCACCCCCCCAGCAGCGGCCGTTCCAACCCCGGCACCGGAAGCGCCTGTGGCACCGCCCCCACCGCCAGCTCCCTTGGACCCGATCGGGAGCGTAGCGCCCGCACTCCCGGTGGAACCAACCGCCCCCCTTGCACCGGTCACCCCACCACCATCCGCGGTGGAACCGTGCTGCACCAAGACCCGTAGTCTCGACCTCACCGGATTCACCAGTGTGCGCCTCCATGGTTCGCTGGACATCACCTTGGAGGAGGGCGATTTCTCCGTGGTGATCAGTGGTCAGGAGGAACAGGTGGACCGGGTGCGCGCCGAAGTGGGCAACAACACCCTGGTGTTCGCCCATCCGCTTTCTGGCACCGACAAGGGACACGGTTCCGACGGTGACGTTGTGGTCAGCGTACGTATGCCCCGGATACAGGACCTGGAGGTCCTTGGCTCCGGCTCCATCAGCGGGGGCCGCATGCAGGCGAAGGACAAGGTGCGTGTGCTGGTGCAAGGTTCCGGCGATGTGACCGTGGACGAGTTGACCGGTGCCAACGAACTGAAGGTGGAGGTCATCGGATCCGGTGATGCGGTGTTCAAGAACGCACAGGTCACAGGCACGTGTCAGCTGCAGGTGATGGGGAGCGGTGACATCCGCGTCGGAGGCCGCACGGAATACTTGGAGGTGATGATCACCGGCTCGGGCGATGTACAGGCCACCGACCTGAAGGCCAACCGGTCCAAGGTGATCATCCAAGGTTCAGGCGATGCATACGTGAACAGCCAGTCCGCGACCGAGCAGGTGATCCGCGGTTCCGGGCAAGTGCATACTTCGGGAAGTGCTGGCGGTCGATGACCACGAGGGGTTGGAGCGCGCCTCAGGCCGCTGTTCCGATCGGTCGCCCCGCCGTACGTTCCTGATGTGGAGGTGGACCGATCGGATCGGTCCACCTCACTGTTCTCAGGGGAGCTGCCCGTAGCGCACGTTGGTCGGCACCGTGCCGCCCACGTTCTGCAGGATCATGTCGCGATCGTTACCAACGCCGGAATACTTCACAACACCATCCAGGTTGATGTCCTCCACGAGGTAGCCGGTGATCGTATTGGTGGGCACCGATCCGCCGATGGCGAACAACATGGGGTCACGGTCATTGTTGGCGCCGGTGTATCGTAGTTCACCATCCGCCAGTACATCGCCTGTCCATAGGGCCTGCACCGTTCCCACGGTCTTCCGCGCTTCGGTACCATGTGTGGCGGTGGTGCCCAGGGTGAGGTCGACCACCGTCGATGTACCGCTGAGCGCTATGGCCGCAGCGGTCATCACGCCCATGTGGTTGCGGTGCAACACGGCCACGTGATAATTGCCCGGTCCGATATCCAGGGTCAGCGGAGCCGTACCATTGGTCGCCACCACATCACCATCACGTTGCAGCAGCCCGGCCGCACGGGCCACCACGGTGGTATTATCGCCCGCATCGCGCAGTTCCACCAACACCCAGTCCACCACGGCATTGTTGCCGGTCACCGCCAATACGGCTGGCGCAACGGTCTCCGTGCCAACATGGTTCCAAGGTGCGGCCGAGTAGGGTTGCGCCGTCGGGAAGCCGGGCAAGGACCTCAGGGCATCAGACATCTGTCCGGTGACCGTGCTGTACGGTCCTTCCAGGAAGGCCCGCACGCTCACCTGCACCGCAGCGGCTTCCACCGTGATGGTCACACTACCGGCATCGCTGAGCACACCTCCCGATCCGGTGTTGCCCATATCGTCCACATTGATCGATAGGACATCCGTCCCGCTGTTTCCCGGTGCGGGCTGATAGCTCATCCCGTTCAGGGCCGCGCTCACCGCCGCAAGCACCCCTTTGAACTCCATCGCAGCATCGGCGGTCCCATCCCCGCTCAGGAAGTTCAAGCCGGACACCGTGGAGAGCGTAAGCGTTCCACCCGAAACACCCATGACCACCTGCACATCACCTGGACCTGCATCAAGGTCCGCCACCAACACGGCATTGCCCGCACCCGTGGAGAACACCAGCGTGCCATTGCTCTGCATGGACTGCGCTCCCGGCACCGTGAGCACAGGAGCATCGTTCACCGCGTTCACCACGAGCGATGCCACGTCCGTAGCGGCGCTGTACGGTGTGCTGCCTCCGTTCACGCTCACATCGGCAGTGGCCCCGTTGGTACCCGCTGTGCGGTCCCATGCGCGGAAGGTGATGGCACTGGCCACGGTACCATTGAAGTTGGCGTTGGGGCGGAAGTACAAGCGTGTTGACGCATCGGCGGCCAGCAGACGCGCAGCACCAGCCGCAGGAGTGCCGAGCGCGGTCCAGTTGACACCGTTGTTCACACTGTAGGACCATGTCCCGTTGGACGCATCCGCAGCGAACACCGCGACACCCGTGACGGGCGTGGCATCCACATCGGAACTGTTGTCCAGCCCACCCGCTGGCACGTTCAGGTCGATCAACGTGGTGATCGAGGTGCCCACAGCGCCCACCGGGACAGCGGCATCCTCGTTCACGGCAGCGAGCGCAGGGCTCGCCGCATTGTTGAGCACCGGTGCATCGTTCACGGCGGTCACCGCTTGCAATACCACATCGCTGACGCTGCTGAAGGCCGTGCTGCCACCGTTCACACTGGCATCGGCCGTACCTCCACTGGTGCCACTGGTGCGGTCCCACGCGCGGAAGGTGATGCCATCGGTGATGCTGCCGTTGAAGTTCGCGGCCGGCTGGAAGTAGAGGCGCGTGTTGGCATCGGCGGGCAGTAAACGGGCCGTGATGTTGCTCGGTGTTCCCAAAGGCGACCAGGTGCCGCCGTTGTTCAGGGTGTAGGACCAGGTTCCGTTCGCCGTGTTGGCCCCGATCACCGCCATGCCCGTTACCGCACCGGCGTCACCATCGGTCACATTGTCCCGCCCACCTGCCGGAACGATCAGGTCCACGAGGTCGCTCACCAGGGTACCCACCGCACCCACGGGAGCGACGGCATCCTCCAGCACAGTGGTCATCACTGGAGATGATGCTGCGTTCAACAAAGGCGCGGTATTGGGCACGGCGTTGAACACGATCCCGTACTCCTCCACTTGACCGTATTGCAGCGGGGTGGTGCACGGGCCGGGTGTGGTGTTCGTGAAATCACTGATCACCCGCATGCGCATGAGCAAACCCGATTGTGGAGCCACCGGCGTGGTGAAGGTGCCTGTGCGTGCGCCCGTGCCATTGGCAGGAGAGAAGATCTGCTCCCCTGCATCCACGAAGTCACCATCGCGGTTGTAGTCGATATACACCCTCAACCATTGGGTGTTGAACGGGCTCACGTTCACCGTGATGCCGTAGGTCGTGTTGGCATCCAGGTTGGTGATATGCGAACAGAGGAAGTTGCCCATCACGGCATCATTGAACGCGGTCACCTGGTTGATCGTGTTGAGCTGCACGCCCAGGATACCGATCTCACCAGCGGGTGTGGTGGACCGTGTCACCGTGCAGCCGCTCAATGGCGTGGAGTAGACCGTGATGTAGGCGGTCTTCGTCATCGTGGTCCCCGTTCCCAGGCCATTGCTCGCCACAAGGGTCACCGCATAGGTGCCCGCCGTGCTGTAGGTGACAGTGGGGTTCTGTGCCGTACTGGAGGACGGTGTACCGCCCGGGAAGCTCCAGCTCCAACTGGTCGGGGCCAACAACGACCGGTCCGAGAAGGCGATGGAACCGCCGACGCACACCGCCCGCGAAGCAGCGGTGAAGTCGCTCTGTGGCGGACCCGTCACCGTCATGCTCAGCGTGTTGCTGGTGGCCGGACTGGTCAATACACCCGCCAGGTTGCTGAACATGCGGCAATACACTTGGTCGCCGGGCAGTAGTGTGCTGTTCACATAGGTGTTGCCCGTGCCCACCTGCGCCCCGTTCTTGAACCACTGATAGGTGGGCGATGCGCCGCCATTGGTGGCCGTGGGGGTGAAGGTGACCGACGTGCCGTAAGTAATGGTGGTGCCCGGAGTGGCGGCGATGCTCACCGCTGCCAGCGCACTGCTCACATACACCCCATAGTCCTCCACATCGCCCACCAATAAGGGGGCACTGCAATTGCGATCACTGGCCGAGATGCCTAGATCTCCGATCACACGCATGCGCAACAGCGTGTTCTGCACCGCCGTCACCGGGATGGTGACCGTTCCGTTGAACTGCCCGCCCACCGATGGGGAGCTGCCGCTGGCAACCAGTTCACCGGCGTCCAGGAAGCTGCCGTTGTTGTTGTAATCGATGTATGCTTCGAAGTTCTCCGTGCCGTTGGTGCCGCCGTTCACCGTTATGTTGAGGGGATAGGTGCCGTTGCGCTGCACCACGGTGTTCTTCGCGCAGCTGAAGTTCTGATAGACCCCGTTCACCCCGTCCGATGTCAGGCTCTCGAAGGTGTTGAACCGCACGCGGCTCACCGTCAATCCATAATTCGCACTGGGGTTGGAGCTCGTGGGGACGCATGCCGCCACCGGCGCGGAGGTCACCAGCACCACCCCGTTCTCCGTATGGGTGGTCGAACCGAGCAGCGTGGTCACCGTCACTGTAGCATTGTAGACGCCTGTGCTTGCCAGTGTGAAGGTGGGGTTGGCGGCCGTGCTGGTGTAAGTGTTCACGCCGTTGCTGATGCTCCACGTGTAGGTGATATCGGGGAACTCCGAATCGCCGATCCACGTGTTGGGGATGCAGGTGGAATTGTCGTACAGCGTCACGCTCTGGCCCGTTCCGCAGAGCAGTGAGGCGGATGGCAGGATGTCCATGACCGGTGTTGCCACGGGTACCAGGGCATTGTTGCCGTTGGCCGCCAGGAACGAGGCCCGATCCGTGGTGAGCGCGAGCACCATACGTGCCGCCTGCCCACTGGTGTACTGGTTCCCGCAACTGCTGTAATCCATGTAGTTGAACACGAACAGGCTGTTGGAGCTGTTGCTGTTGCACCCGTTCGTTCCGCCGCTGTTGCAATCGCTGTTGCTACGGATGTGGGGCGGTGTATCGCACACCTCGTCCCCCTGCGTGCCACACGTGCCATTGAGCGGACACGAGGTGCCGTCGTTGTCCCCCTCGAAGGTGTGGTAAACGTTCAATGCATGCCCCAACTCGTGGGTGAGGGTGGTACTGGAGGGGTCCACCAGTTCATTGGCCAGCAATACACATCCATCCACGGACAACCCATGCGCGCCAGCGAACACCGCATAGCCCTGAATGCCATTCCCTCCGTTGTTGTTGTCGATCTCGCTCACCGCCCAGATGTTGTAGTACCGCGTCTGGTCCCATGCGTCCAAGGCCTTCAGCTCAGCATCGCTGATACCTGCGCTCTGGCGGAACACACCGCTGGCCATGTAGGTGGCGTTGCCCGTCATGTTGCGTCGGGTGATGCCGTTGGTGCAATTGCCACCGGGGTCACGAACGGCAAGTACGAACTCGATGCCCACATCCACGCCACCACCCGCACCGGCCGTACCGGCCACCTTGCGGAAGCGTTCGTTCAATGCGCGGATGCCCGCACGGATCTGGTCGTCGGTGATGGCCGTGAGCGCTGTGCCCGTCTCCATGACGTGCACCACCACCGGGATCTTGTAGGTGCTCAGGCTGCGCTCGAACGATCCACCCTGGAGCCGCGTGGCCGCTTCGAAGCGCTGCATCCGCTGCTGGTAAATGGCATCCGTGGTCCGCAGTTGCTGGTGCAGGTCATCGAATCCACAGGAACCGGTTGTCGACGCAGGTAGGACCTGCGGCTGTTGAGCAGGAAGGAGCGTGGGAAGAACGAGGGTGGTGGCAAGCAACCAATGGTAGGCGGAACGCATGGGGTACGGAATTCGGTCCGGCAATTTAGCGGGTGGGAGCTTCCCTTGATCGCCATAGGGGAAGTGCGATCGGAATGCCATGGCCACCGAGCAAGCGAACGGTAGGACAAGCCATCCGTACGCGCTGACGAAGTCGATGGTACCCGGTTCGGATCAGTCAGCCCCGGACAACCTCGACCACGTCGAGGTACGTCACTTGCGCATGCCCTACCGCTGCTTCTTCGCACTGTTTCTCACCGTTGTGTTGCACCTTTCGGTCAATGCCCAAGGGTCGATCGGCGCTTGTGGTACACTTCAAGCATCGAACCCCGAGGTGGTGCGCGCAGCATTGGCGATGGATGCTGCCCGCGGCGGTGACGACGGGCCCGTGCGCACCTTGAAGGTGAAGGTCATCATCGCCGCCATACCCACCGATGTGGGTCCTGGTCCCGCCTTCCAACCGAGCGAGGTGCAAGCCCAGCTCGATGCCACCAACGCCATCTTCGCCAACAGCAACACGGGCATCCAGTTCCAGCTCTGCGGCCCCATGCAGGTGGTGGAGAATTACAACCTGTGGGCGGGGAACAACTTCGGAACAGAAGCGCTGACCTACTACGAGCCCGGCTACCTCAACCTCGTCTTCGTCTTCGAACTGCCGCAAGGACTGGGTGGTGTGGCCTTCGGACCCATGGCCTTCGTATCGCGCTTCGGGCCGCGCAACACCCTGGCGCATGAGATCGGCCATTGCTTGGGCTTGATGCACACACACGATTACCTGATCGAACCCGAACTGGTGGACGGCTCCAACTGCAGCGTGGGTGGGGACATGCTCTGCGACACACCCGCCGATCCCAACTTGAGCCTGCCCGGCCTCATGCAACTGCCCTGCTCCTACGTGGGTACGGTGACCGATGCCAACGGCGACCTCTACCAGCCCATGCTGAACAATGTGATGAGCTACTCACGCTGCCTGGTGGACTCCTTCACTCCCGAACAAGGTGCGCTAATGCGCTTCCACACCGACAGCATCTGGACCCACCTGCGCCGCACCACGGCTCCCATCACCATCACGCAATTCGACACGCGCCAATGCGACAACGCGCCAGCCATCGCCCTCAGCGCGACACCCGGCCCCGGCACCTTCAGCGGTCCGCTCGTCACCGGCACCACGCTGACCAATCACCCCAACCCACCCGGTGAATACAGCGTGCAGTACACCCCGACCAATGCACCCGAAAGCTCCACCTCCTTCGTGGACCAGTTCTCGCTGCCCTTCGCTTGGATCCCCTCCGCACACAACGGCATCGCCACCGACAGCGTGTGGCAGAGCTTCACGCCCGACTTCGATGAGGCCTTGCAGTATTTCGACCTCTACACCGGCAGCACCAGCGCACAACCCGTGCGTATGCGGCTGTTCAGCGGCACCGGCCCACAGGGCGCACCCCTCGCCGATGTGAGCAGCTCCCTCGCTGCCGATACGGCGTGGACCCGCTTCACGTTGCCCGGCAACGTGCTGCTCGACGCGGGCACCACGTACACCTGCCTCTTCACCGCGGCCGCGCCGTTCCTGGCCATGCAGCCGGTGGGGACCAGCTACTCCGGTGGCGTGTGCAGCCTCAATACTGCGGACCTCTCCTTCCGGCAGTGGACCGTGAGCGTGCCAGAATGCCAAGAGGCCACGCGCTACTACGCGCTGCGCCAGGTACAACAACGCGCCGTGCTCAGCCTGCCCGGCGCCGTGTGCCACAGCGACGAACGACCCATCCGCTTCCTGGTGGACAGCCTGCGATTGGAGAACAGCAGCACCTACTTGGACGGCGAGCCTTCCATCGGCTTCGTTCCGAACACACTGACCTCGGGCACACATACCGTGGAGCACCGGTATACGCTCGAAGGCTGCACCGATACCGTCACACAGACCTTCGTGGTGGAACCGCCTCCGAACTTCACCTTCCCCAATAGCATGCCGCCTATCTGCACGGAGGATGAACCTTTCGTGCTGCAAGGGGAACCAAGCGGTGGCTACTTCCGCATCAATGGGGTGCGCGACAGCCTGCTGGTACCTGCCGCACTGGGTGAAGGCACACACAGCATCGACTACATCTACACCGCACAACTGGACACACTCCTGTTCACCGATCAGTACTGTTGCTACACCAGCCCACCGGACAATGTGGTGCTGGAAGTGGATCAGGAAGTGTGGCAGAGCTTCACTGTTGGACAGAGCGGAACCCTCGAAGCGCTGGGTATCGGGCCCGACCTTTCCTTCGTGACCCGTGTCTTTGAAGTGCGGCTCTTGGAAGGAACGGGTACCAGCGGCACCGTGCTCTGGATGGACACTATCACCACCGCGCAGAGCTACGTGGACCTCTTCGAAGGACTCGCACAGGAAGTGACCGCCGGAAGCACCTACACCGCCGCCATCCGGCGCCTACCCGATACCACCGAAGGACCCTTCCCACGGCTGCTCGTCTTCAACGCACCGGGCTACAGCGGAGGCACGGTGCAGTTCCCCGGACAACCCACGGTGGCGGACATCTACTTCCGTGCGCAGATCCGACAGACCTTCCCCTGCTCGGACAGCACCAGCTTTGCGCTCGTGGTGGATGTTTGCAGCGGTATCGATGATCCCGCCTTCGCCGGTGTGAGCGTGGGTCCGAATCCCTTTGGTGAACACCTGGTGTTGCGCACAGCGACCAGCGCCCTGCAGTACCGCCTGCTGAGCGTGGACGGTCGCCTATTGAACACGGGTCTGGTCGGAGCTCAACGCAGTATACCCCTTGCGCTCCCTGCACTCAGCGCTGGTACCTACCTGCTGCAACTCGCCACGACCTATGGCAACGCAAGCCAGGTGCTGCGCGTGGTGAAGGAGTGATCTTCAGCCGCCCCATCCATGAAGCAGCTCTTGCGCCACGCACTTCCCGGCCTGGTGACAGCACACTTGCTTGCGGGTGCGAGCCTCGCGCAGCCGACTGTGTCACCCTTACGGCCCTGGCTTGAGGAGCACGCGATCACCAGCGACACGGGCCAACTGGATGCCGGACGCCTCGCCCAACTGCTCGCATCCCATCGGGTGATCGGCCTGGGCGAAGCCACACACGGCCAACATGAGGCCTTCGACCTGAAGCGGCGCGTAACGATGGAACTGGTCCGTCGGCATGGGTTCCGCACCGTGGCCTACGAAGCCAGCGCCTCGCAGGCGCGCCTGTGCGATGACCTCATTCAAGGTCGCAGCAACGATATCCGGGCGGCCATGCGCGGCTTCGGCATGCTGATCTGGGATGTAGAGGAGAATGCCGCATTGCTCAAGGACCTGCGTACATGGAACGAGGCGAACCCGAACGATCGGGTGCGCTTCATCGGTGTGGATGCCCAGGATGGCGATGCCGTGGTGTCGCGCATCGGAGAGCTCGTGACGGACCACTTGCTCCGCGATCGGGTGACCAAGCTTGTGGAGCAGGCCGGACCTGCCATGCAGCAGTTGTTCCAAGGTGATCGGTCGGCCTTCGACGCGTTGCGCACCGACCTCGATACCTTGGAACGGGACATGGTGAACGCGACCTTGGAGCGGCCCGAGGACCATTCGGAACTGCGCCTACGCGTGCAGGAACTGCGCTCCTTCATCACCATGTACGGGTCGCCCGGTGGGAGAGACCTGGCGATGGCCGACCTGCTGCTGGCGCAACTCGGCCCCACGGAGAAGTGTGTGGTGTGGGCGCACAACGGTCATGTGAAACGCTCAGCGCTCGACTACCTCGGTACCGAAGAGCTGGCCATGGGAGGACACGTTGCGAACGCCTTACATACGGACTACTACGCCTTGGGCTTCACCTTCGGTTCCGGCGCCTTCCAAGCGAACGCAGCGGACAGCACCGGCCGTTGGGGATTCAAACGCTACCACCACAGCGCACCCGCCACCGGATCGCTGGAGGCCGATCTGGCAGCGACCGGCTTGGGGGATCTTGCAGTGGACCTCCGCAGCGCTCCACGGGACAGCACCGTACACCGCTGGCTTTACAGCGCACATGGCCAACGCTGGTGGGGCGGCTACCAGGTGCCCGACGATTGCGATGAACGCACGCGCGATGCTTCGCAGCTCATGCACATGACCCCTGCCAACGACTTCGATGGCCTGGTGTTCTTCGTGCGCACCACGGCGGCAGTGCCCATTGACAGGACGCGGATCCTACCATCGCCGGTGCATTGACCCATCGGACCCACACGCTCGTCATCCGATCGGGTGCGATCCGCCCACCGTTCGAAGCGCGGTCCAACTCAGCGCTCCACGACCACCGTTCCCGTCCGCGCTGAACGACCTTCCACCCGCAGGACCAACTGATAGTTCCCGGCCGCCAACGTTGGCGAAAGCGCCAAGGACACCACACTAGGCAAGGTGCTCAGCGCTTGTTGATGCACCTGGCGGCCTTGCGCATCAAGGACCACGAGCGTGCCCGTAAGTCCCACCTCCTCGGCGTCCACCATCACCGAGACCGCATCCCTGGCCGGGGTCGGATACACGATGAGTGAACGGCCTTGGGGCGTGGGATCCACCCGTTGTTCGAGCGCCTCCAGCCGGGCCAAGAGTTGTTCGTTCTGTGCATGCAACTCCTGCACGGCCCGCACCAAGGGTACTACGAACTGTGCATAGGCCAGGCCGTAGTTGTCCGTCGGGCCATCCGGCACATGCACGGCATCGAAGGCGCTGTATCCCAACTCTTCCACGGTGCGCTCCACCTCCTGTGCCAGGAAGCCCACGGTACGCACTTGGGATAACGCGTCCAGTTCGGCTTCACGCCCTTCCATACCCTCACCGACGTGGCGCGCAAAGGAGTTGCGATCGAAGGTGTACGAGACCGGACGTAACTTCAAGATGATCGGCAGTCCGAGCACATCCTCACGCACCCCCTGTTTGAACCGTGCGTCGGAAGGGGTCGTGTAGTTGACCTGTCCTTCCACCACCGTGACCGAACTGTTGCCCAGCCGCACCTTGTTGCTCGCACTGGCCAACGCCAGGTAACCCAATGCGGTGGAATTGCTCAGCGCACTGGTGCTTACTCCGGAACTGTATCCCAAGGCCGTGTTGTTGTTCCCCGTCACCAGGTTGGCCAACGCTGCGAAACCCACGCCGGTGTTGTTCGATGCGGTGGTCACGTTCGATAAGGCATGACGGCCGATGGCGGTGTTCAAGCTGGCGGACGTGTATTCGGCCAGGGCCTGGTAACCAACCGCCGTGTTGCTGTTCCCGGTGTTCGCCGAAGGAGACACTGCGCCATACATGGCCTGGTAACCGACGGCCACGTTCATGTTGGTGAACGCGCTCGTGGAAGAACTCGCACGGGCCAAGGCATAGGCCCCCACCGCAGTGCCGTGGTTACCCCCTTTGTTCGCGGTCAGGGCGGAGACTCCCAGTGCCACGTTGTAGGTTCCGGTGGTATTGTCCGATAGGGCCAGCGTTCCCGAGGCCAGGTTATGGCTACCCGTGAGGTTGGCTTGCAGGGACCATGCACCCAACGTGGTGTTGGACGATCCGGTGGTGTTACGCCCCAACGCGTTCATGCCCATTCCTGTGTTCTGCTGCCCGCTCGTGTTGGACTCCAAGGCCCGGGTGCCCAGTGCAGCGTTCCATCCACCCGTGGTGTTCGCGGCCAAGGCCCGATGACCGAATGCAGCATTGTTCTGGCCGACCTCCGTGCCAGCGAACAGGGTAATGGCATTGGCCACATCGTAGCCGAAGTAGGCCGAGCGGTTCAACGGGTCGATCCGTCCGCTCTGCACCGCGTTCACGCGGAGAACGAGGGGCACATTGTCCGTGGTCCCGAGGAAGTTCACGGCCGGGTTGGTGCCCGCGTTGCCCACCGTGGACCATTGTTGGGCGTGGGCGCTACACGCGAGTGCGGTTGCGCCGATCAGGATCATGCGTTTCATGTGTCTTGGTTCAAGGGGTTCATCGACGTGCCACGATCAATCGCGCGCTTCTGGGCGCCTGACCTTCCACGCGCACCAGCACCAGGAAGAGGCCTTCCTTCCAGTCTTGCGACAGGTCAAGCGGTTGCAATGCAGCGAAGTAGTTCACCTGTTCCGCATGCACGCGGCTGCCGGTAGCGTCGAACACTTCGACCACCGCGCGCTGGCCGAAGAGCGCAGCATCGGCCACAATGCTCAACGGCCCTTGTGTGGGGTTTGGAAAGACGCTGATCGCTGACCCATCGAAGGAGGATCTCTCACTGATACCCACCTCGTTGTTCTCGACCAACTTCACCAAGTATGCATCGTTGCTCCCAGCGGAGGCAGCAGTTACGGTTCCACCGCCTGGATCAAGATCGGTGGTGCCCATGAACCAACCCGTGAGGTAAATGGCGCCGTTAGCGCTGGAAACAACACCGTATCCGCGGTCGTCACCGGTACCACCGAACGATATTGCACGGATCAGATCGCCATTGCCGTCCATGTTCAAGATGAATGCATCGTCCCCGCCGGTGGAGGTCAGTTCCAATGCACTCGGACCAGGGTCGAGATCCGCGGTCGCCCGGAAAGTGCCGACCACCATCACGCTTCCGTCCGCACGTGCCGTAATGCCATACCCTTCGTCGTGTGCCGCACCTCCGATCGATCGGGCCCAGACGAGCTCTCCGGCAGCGGTATACTTACAGACGTAGATGTCATAGAGACCGACCGCGGTCACCTCCACCGTAGCTACACCTGGGTCGAGATCGATCGTACCACTGTATCGTCCGGTGGTGAGCAGGTTGCCATCTGCATCGATCGCGATCTTCCCGCCATAGCCACCCTCGTTGTGGTAGGTGGACGTGGATATGGGTAGGGACTTGGCCCAGACCAGCATTCCATCCGGATCGAGCTTGAGATAAAAGATGCTCCAGGTGCCGGGGGAGGTCAAGTCGAAGGTTCCTGGGCCAGGATCGAAATCAACCGTGCCGCGGAAATAGCCGGTGGTGAGAATATTACCAGCGTCATCCACCGCAATGGAATAGCCGCGGCTCTCATCCGGCGCGGTGCCGAAGTCGACCGCCCAAATGAAATTGCCATCACCGTCCAGCTTCAGTACGAAGATGTCCTCATGACCGGCGGTGAGGTAGAAGGTTCCTGGTCCTGGATCGAAATCTCGTGGTCCCCCTTGGTAGTAGAACCTCCCGGTGACCACGACGTTACCGACCGGGTCCAAGGCGATCCCGAAGCCCGCGTCCCACCACGTTCCACCTACAACTCCCTTGGCCCATACGAAATTGCCATCCGCATCGAGCTTGGAGACGAAGATGTCGTTCTGACCGGTCGTTGCGGCGGTCAACGTGAACGTGCCCATTCCTGGATCGAAGTCGGCGGTGCCGCAGAAACCGCCTGTGGTGTACACATTGCCTGCATCGTCCACAACAATGCTCGTGGCGCCATCACTGAAGGCGCCTCCCATGGTCCGGGCCCAGATCAGCGTGCCGCTCGTATCGAACTTGGTCACATAGATGTCGTTCGTACCTGCGGAAGTCAGGTTGTACACACCAGGACCGGGATCGAAGTCCGTTGTACCGGTGAAGCTCCCCGTTGTGTAGACATGACCCGTGTTGTCAAGCGCGATACCCGTGCCGGAGTCGCTCCCGGTGGACCCCAAAGCGCCGCCCCAGGAGGGCACGAGGTCCTGGGCCTGAAGGGCAACGGGGAACGAAAAAAGGATGAGCAGCTTTGGATAGGTGGCGCGCATGGCATACGGACTTTGGTGCTGCAAGGGAACCTGATCACCAGTCGCGAACAAGTGGGATCGATCGAACGCGGTGAATGCTGATCGAGCGTCACCGCTTCACCACCACCCGTGACGCTTTCGGAGACTGCCCTTCCACCCGAACCATCACCAGATAGAGGCCTTCCTTCCAGTCTTGCGACAGGTCGAGCGGTTGCAGCGCGTTGAAGTAGCTCACCTGTTCCGCATGCACGCGACTGCCGGTGCCATCGAACACTTCGATCACCGCGCGTTGGCCGAAAAGCGAAGGATCCGCAACGATGTTGAGCAGCTCGTTCGCGGGGTTGGGGTAGACGCGTAGTGCATCGCCTTCGGCGTTGCTTTCCTCCAATGGCGCCACATCACCGATGCTGGTGATGCAGCTAGGGTCGGTGACGCGGGCCACCACTACGTCATCCAGGAAGAAGTACGAGATGCTGCCCGGGCTATTGCCCGTGCAACCTTCTGCACGCGAACGGAAGTTGCCGATGGTGATATGATCCACCGGCGATGTAGGGATGACGATCCCACAGATATTCGTCCACGCGCCGCCGCAGATGAACTCCTCCTCGAGAACATCAGGCCTTACCTGTATCGGTTCGTAGTAACCGGATACGAGCGGCCCCTCGCTGAGCGCGGCGCCCAGACCGCTTATGCACTGCTGCGCTTCGCGTCGGTGACCGGCAACATGGAACGAGACCAAGTAGGGCTCGCCAGGAACCAAGGCCTCGGAAAGCCGAGCTTGCGCGTATTCGAAGTAATCCGGCACTCCGCCGAGCGACGAGCCCGTGGCAAAGAAAGCGCCCATGCCTTTGCCGCTCCGTGACAAGGTCGTGGGCGTTTCCCCCACGAGGCCCTGTGGCCCGATCCCAGGGTTTTCCATCTTGGCTCCCGCATAGGCACAACTGTGCAGTGCATCCGAACTGCCGCTCTGCATGCGGGGCCAACCGGGCGCTAGCTGCGCACCATAGCCCACTGGGATCTCCGCGATGTGTATCGGGCATGTCCCCGCATCCTGCTCAATGCCCGGATTCGGTACGAGCACCGGACCCAAGCACGTTTCCTCGACGCAGCCGTTGCTGGTGAGCGATGGCGTGGTGAACAGACCGATGTGTCCACTTGCGGCAACGGCGTTGCCCCAACTATACACACGTGCGTAGTACGTCTGTCCGATGGTGAGCGATGGTAGCTCCAGGATGTTGCCGTCGCAGGCCACGCTGGTCAAATTGCCCGGTGTGCCGCTGAAAAATTCGATCGTTACATCCGCAGTGGCGTCGCCGACCACGAGGCGCGCTGCTGTGGCGGCGGCCACGAAGCTGAACCAGATGTCGTCATCGGCGAAGTCGTCCACCTGGCAATCCGCACCGGGCAAGGTCTGCGTAGCGTTCGACGTAGTGAAGTAGGCCGCGTAGTCCGTGCCGTAGGGCAATGGATGCGCGCCATCCGGATCATCGTTGTCGCTGTCGGTGTACCACGTTGCGAAGCCACAGAACCCGCTCTGTGCGCTCGTCCCGGTGTACACACGGTAGAGGTATTGCTTGCCGATCGTAAGCCCGGCGAGCGGGACGGTGCCGCTTCCGCAGCCGATCTGGTTCGTATTGAGCACTGCTGGATCGATGGAGAGCGTGTCGAACACCTCGATGTAGTAGGAACCTCCTGCTGTCGGCTCCTCCTCGTAGAACTTGTTCCGCTGAAGTACGCGGACAACATGCTGTGTCGCGCTCGCGGTGAATATGAACCACGTATCGTCATCCGGCACTCCGCCCGGGCAGTTGGTGGCCATGCTCTGCGATGCGCCGTTGCTCCAGTACTGGGCACCTGGTTGTACGAACGTGCTGCCGACCGGCGCAGGTAGAGGCGCGCCGGGTTCGTCGTTCACCGGTCGATCGAAGAGCATGGGCCTGTAATTGGTCACCTGGCTGCACGACCAGCGGATGTGGTACTCCGTTCCCGGGACCAGTCCGGTGAAGTTGGTCTTCACCGAATTGCTGATGCAGCCCAAGCTGGTGAGCGCGCCACACGCACCTTCGAACAGTTCAATGGTCTCGGCCGATGGCGCACCAACATCCACCACCATGAACGCCGCGCTCGCATGCAGCGCGGTGAAGCGGTACCACACATCCTTCTGGATGTTGCACCCACCCATTCCGTTCGCCGCAGTGGAACTGGAGACACGTTCGACGTTCAACACATCGGCGGGTGTGCTGAAGGGCAACTCGATCGCGCCCGCGCAATCATCGTTCACCAGTGGTGCCCGCACCGCGATCCGGAAGGCACCCGGCTCCTGCGGATCGACACGGATGTAATACTGCTGACCGGTCACCAGCGTAGTGAGCAAGAGGGGCGTCGAGATGTCCACCGACTGACCGACGTTGCTGGGCGATCCGCAGGAACCACCTTCCACATACACATGAATGGGATAGTCGCCAGACGTGCCGTACCCTTCGACCAGCGCGCGCGGGCCAGTGGCCGTGAAGCGGTACCACGCCTGCTCCGAACCCGCGTAGGTGTGGCCGGCGGTGAGATCAATGGGGTCGCTCTGCACTTGGAGCTCGATCGCATCCGCGCACGCCGCGTTCGGCTGCGGCGCGAATACGTACACGCGCATGGTGGCGCGGTTCGTGACCGTGGTTCCCACCTTCAGGTAATACGTGCTGCCCGCGGTCAGTCCGGTGAAAGTCACTTCCGGATCGTTGTCCCCCGCCGATTGGCAGATCAGGGCGCCGCATGGTCCGCTGTAAAGTGAATGTACCACCGTGCCGGGCGCATCCGTGGCCACCACCACCTCTGTGCTAGGCGCCGTGAAACTGAGCCACACATCGTGCGCCGTGGTGGCGCAAGGCACGGAGCTTCCACTGGCGTGCTTGGTGGAGACGGTCACCACATGCGGGTCCTCGCCCGCTATCGTCACGGTGATCGGCAATGCGCCAGCACACTCATCGTTCATTGCCGGAGCGAATACATCCGCCGCCACACGCAGGGTCACCGCGGCATCCTCGCTCTCGCTGTGCGCGCGGATGTAGTACTGTGTGCCCGGTGTGAGTCCGGTGGCCACAGACGCATTGCACGCCAAGCTGGTGAGGTTGCCACAAGTGCCGCTGAACCATTCGTACACATTCGTCTGAACCACGTCGGAAAGCGAAGTGGTGCCCAGCATGTGCTTGTTCTCCGTGGCCGTGAAGCGGTACCACACGTCATCATCGGCACCCACCGTGCACGCCACCTGCGATCGCGTGGCACCCAGCGAGCTGATCTCCGTGGAAGGCCAAGCCACCGCCGTCGGCGGTACCACCGTTAGCGCGATAGCCCCGGCGCACTCGTCGTTCACCGGTGCTGAGACAACGCCGATCCAGACCTGGCAATAGTCGGGGTTCGACTGGCAAAAGCCCTGGTTGGACATCTGCACCCGGAAATGGTAGTTGGCGCCTACGGTGAGGCCCGTGAGTGCGGGCATGGCACCGTTGGCCGGAAAGCAGCCGATGCTGCTGAGGTTGCCGCAACCGCCGCTGAACACCTCCATGCGCGCATCGTCGGTGCCTTGGCCATCCGTGCGAATCCAATGCTTGGTAGCGGTAGCCGTGAAGCTGAACCAAGCGGTCGTGGCTTGGGCATTGCCGCTGCACTCGGTGATCGGTTCCGGAACCGCATTCGTGAACCAACGGCCATCCACCGGAAGGAGCGCTAACTGCACGTTGCTCGGCGCCACCGGTAGCACGATGGCCGTGCTGCAGGAGGAATTGGTGCCGGTCTGTGAAAGGCCAAGTACCGGGGCGAGAAGAGTGGCCAGAAGGAAGGAACGGCGCATGATCGTGGGCATTGTTGGTGCCAAGGGAACACGATCTCATGCTCTGAACAAGCTGGATCGATCGAACGCCGGGAATGGTGATCGAGCGTCAACGCTTCACCATCACCCGCGCCGCTTTCGGGGCCTGCCCTTCCACCCGCACCATCACCAAGTACAAGCCTTCCTTCCAGTCTTGCGGCAGGTCAAGTGCTTGCAGCGCGTTGAAGTAGCTCACCTGTTCCGCATGCACGCGACTGCCCGTGGCATCGAACACCTCGATCACCGCGCGTTGGCCGAAGAGGGATGCGTCGGCAACGATGTTCAACAGCTCGTTCGCGGGGTTGGGGTACACGCGTAACGCATCACCACTGCCATCAGCATTTTCATCCAACGGCGGCACGTCACCGATGCTGGTGATGCAGCTCGGGTCGTTGATGCGGGAGACCACCACATCGTCGTAGAAGTGGTACGATGAGGAGAAACTGGAGATCGGGCCCTCGTGGGTGTATGACGCGCGGTCGGGGAAGAAGCTACCGACGGTGATGTTATCATAAGCGGCGTCCGGCACTACGATCCCGCAGATGTTCGTCCATGCGCCCTTCTCCACCATGTCGTAGTACACCACTTGCGGCTCCGCGTCGAAGGGGGTGTAGGTGCCTTCGATCAAGGGCCCGACGCTCAGCAATGCGCCCAAGCCGTTCACCTTCACATCGGAGCCTTCGGAGAGTACGGCGTTGAAGGAGACCAGATAGGGTTCACCGGGAATGAGCGGCTCGCTGAGCGGTGCTTGGATATACTCCCTGTAACCTTCCACTTCCATGGCGAGGGCACCGGCCATGCCTTTGCCGGAACGCGGCAGGTTCCTGTTCAAGGTGACCACGATGATCTGCGCAGGCGCTTCTCCATTGACGTTATGGGGCATGCAACTGCTGTATCCATCGGACGACCCGCCGTGCAAGCGGGGCCAGCCCGGTGCCAAGGGAATTCCCAGGCCTGCGACATCCATGATGTTCGGCACACCGGCTTGGCAGTACGCGCCTTGTTCGATCGAAGGATTCGCAAGCAGGACCGGCCCCAAGCAGGCTTCGTCCACACAATCGTTCACGGTGAGCGAGGGTGTCACGAACAGCCCGAGGCGTCCTTCCACTGGGGTTGCATTGCGCCAACTGTACAGGCGCACGTAATACACTTGACCGCTTGTGAGCGCGGGCAACACCAAGATGTTGTCACTGCAAGCCATGCTAGTCAAGTTGCCGGGTGCTCCGCTGAAGAGTTCCAACGTGAGGTCGGCCGTGCCATGGCCCGCCACGATCCGGGCTGGCTGGTTGGTGGCTGTGAAGCGGAACCAGATGTCATCATCGGCCGTGTCGTCCGTACTGCAATCAGCGCCAGGAAGGCTTTGCGTGGCACCGCTCGTGGTGAAGTAGTGGGAGTAGGCATCGCCGTGGTTGAGTGCCACGGCACCGACCGCTTCATCGTTGCTCTGGTCCTGTACCCAGGTGCTGAACATGGCCTGCGCGTAGGGAGCGCTGCCCCCTGTGTACACGCGGTACCAGTATTCGTGGCCGATCTGCAACCCGGCAAGGCTGCGGGGGGCGGTACCACAACTGATCATGTGGGCTTCCAGCGTGTCGGCGATGGTGGAGAGCGTATCGTACACCTCCACGCTCATTTGTCCACCGAAGATGACCGGTTCAGTGAACAGCGTGTTACGCTGCAATGCATGCACGGTATGCGAAGTTGCGGTGGCCGTGAAGCGGTACCAGGTATCGTCGTCGGGGTCGGCTTGGCTGCAGAACTGCGGATAGCTCAGCGTGGCTCCGTAGCTGCTGCCGTTGTGCAACGGACCGGTGCTTGAACTGCCGAAAGGTGCCACCAGTGCATCGGTGATCTCGTCATTGGGCACCTGCGCGAGGTGCGGCACGTAGTCCACGAACGCGAAGGTGCTTTGGGCGAAACGCACGAAGTAGGTGGCGCCCGGTGTAAGGCCGGTGAACCGGTTCCGGAAGTTGGTCACGCAGGACAGACTGGTCAAGTTCCCGCAGGTTCCGCTGAACAGCTCGGTGTATGCGGTCACACTGGATCCTTCGTAGGCCGCAACGAAGGTGGCCTCATCATCCGTGGCGGTGAAGGTGTACCACAGGTCAGGGACGTTCTGCGCACAGGAGCCGTTGCTGATGGCGGCATTGCGGGTGTTCTCCTTACGCTGACCGGCGATCTGTTCAGGCGAAAGCACCGGCAGCGGCAATGCACCCGCGCACTCATCGTTCACCATGCCCACGGTGATGCCGATGCGGAAGGCGGTTGTGCTGTTGCTGTTGGAATACACACGTACGAAGTAGGATGTTCCGGGCGAGAGACCGCTTACCATCAATGGACTGAATGCGGCATTGTCCTCGTCGCAAATGATGCTGGTGAGGGATCCGCATGATCCCGAGAGTACTTGGGAGAAGAGGCTCGATGTCTGAATGGTCGGCTCGAGATTGATGTAATGCTGTGCCGCTGTGGCGGTGAAGGAGTACCACACATCGCGTGGTTGTGTGTTCAGGCAGGCCTGTGCACCGGTTGCGGCACCGCCGGTGTGCCCATGCACGAAGCCCTGGCCACTTTGATAGGGCAGCACGTCCAGCCCGATGGCATCGCTGCACTCGTCGTTCGCTGGTTGCGCCATCACGCGGATGGTGCTCTCGCGCAGGGTGTTGTTCTCTCCGAGCTTGAGGAAATACGAAGTGCCCGGTGTAAGGCCGGTAACGTTCCACGGGGTGTTCAGCGCATCTTCATCGTGGCAGGTAAGCGATCCGCAGGTGCCGCTATAGATCGCAGCGGATTCATTGTTCGTGCTAGTGATCGTTATCCCTGCGGTGGGGGCGACGAAGCTGAACCACACATCACTGGCCTGCACATCGCATGGCACAGTGCTGCTCGTGCCGGTGCGCGTGGTCATCGTCACTTCTTCCGGTTCTTCGCCGGTGAGCGCAACAACGATGGGAATGGCCCCGCTGCATTCATCATTGCTGGCGCTCTCGCACACATCGCCCAGCAGGCGCAGCGTGTGGTCGGTGCCTTCGCTGTGCAGGCGGATGCGGTATTCCTGGCCAGGCGTAAGGCCCGTTGCCTTGGTGGCATCGCAGGCCACGCTGGTTAGCGAACCGCAGGAACCGCTGAACCATTGGATCACCGGCTCCACACCGTATAGCAGGTCGTATACAAAGTGCTGTGTTGTGGCATTGGCAGTGAACCGGTACCACACATCATCATCGGAATCGACGGCAGGGCCGGTACATGCCGGCTGCGATACGCTGGCACCGATGGTCGCCATATCCGTCATCGGGCGCACGACGGGCGCCGCAGGCAGAGAGGTGAGCTGGGCGGCGCTCGCACATTCGTCGTTGGGCGCAGCGCTCACCACAGCCAAGCCCATAACGCAGTTCCCGTTCGACGCATCGCAGCCCAGGGAGCTGTTCATCGCCCGGATGAAATAGACAGACCCGATCGTGAGGCCGGAAAGCGCTTGGTAAGGTTGCCCCTGCAGCGTGAAGAGGCCATCGAAGCATTGCAACGAGGTGAGTGAACCACACGTTCCGCCAAGCACTTCAAGGATGCGGGTATCCGTCTCCGGTCCTTCGGTGCGCACCCAATGCGTAGTGGCGATCGCCGTGAACTTGTACCAACCGGTGCGCCGGTTGAGCGTTCCGCTGCACACGGTGGAGGGCACCGGAGGTAGACTAGCGAACACGGATCCGTTCACGTAGGTGAACGTAGCCCGGTTGGTATTGGAAACCGGTATCTCGAAAGCCCGCTCACACGTGGAGTTGTCCGGCGACTGGGCGAAGGCGACAACAGGTAGAGCGGCGACCAGGAAGAGCAGTGAGTAGCGCATGGCAACGGACTTTGGTGCTGCAAGGGAACCTGATCACCGGTTGTGAACAAGGTGGATCGATCGTACGCAGGGAATGCTGATCGAACGTCAACGGGCGATCACAACGTGCGCTGAACGCGGAGCCTCGCCGACTGCACGCAGCACCACGGTGTATGAGCCTGAGGGCAAGTTTGTGGACAGCTGTAAGTCCATGGAAGCTCCCAAAGAAGCAATGGTCCGTCGCTGCACGCACTGGCCGTTCGGGTCGATCAGTTCCAACGTTGCGCTCCGGCCGATGAGCTGTTGATCCATGTCGATGCGGACTTGATCACGTGCTGGAACGGGGTACACCAGAAGTTGACCGGTGGAGCGATCGATGCGCCCGCTCCCTTCGAGCTGAGCGACGCGATCGGAGAGTGTGTTGCGCAGTGCTTCCAGTTCCTCCTTCAGCGCTTCGTTCTCCGCATGCAACTCCTGCACGGCCTTCACCAAGGGAACCACGAATTGAGCGTATGCGAGTCCATAGTTGTCCGTCGGGCCATCCGGCACATGCACCACATCGAACGCCGCGAACCCCGTTTCCTTCACTGATCCCTCCACTTCCTGCGCAAGGAAACCGACGGTGCGCGTGCGTGAGGCTTGGGTCAGCTCGCTCTCCCTTCCTTCCACATCCTCCTTCACATGCTTCGCAAAGGCGAGCCTGTCGAACGCATACGACACCGGTCGCAGCTTCAGGATCAGGTCAAGGCCTAGCACATCCTCTTCCACATCGCGTTTGAAGCGTGCATCGGAGGGCGAGGTATACGGCACCTGACCCTCAACCACCGTGATGGATGAATTGCCGAGGCGCACTTTGTTGCTGGCGTTCACCGAAGCGTTGTAGCCGAGCGCTGTTGCGTTCGTGAGCGTACCCGTGGACACGTTCGCATAGCGGCCGATGCCCGTGTTGTTGTTACCCGATGTGAGCGAGAGCAAGGCCAGATGTCCAACTGCGGTATTGGCCGAACCCGTGGTGGCCGAGTACATCGTTTGGTTGCCGATAGCGGTATTGTCATCGCCCGATGTCCGGATGGTGAGCGCCTGATAACCGATCGCGGTGTTCCTGTTGCCGGTGTTGCTCGCTGGTGTGGTTGAGCCACGTAGCGCTTCGAATCCGACCGCAACATTCTGGTTGTTGAAGGTTGAAGTGGTATTGTCCGCGTAGAACATGGCCCAATATCCGATGGCCACCCCGCGGCTGCCCGCCTTGTTCTGCGAGAGCGCTCCCGCACCCAAGGCCACGCTGTTGGACACACTGGTGGCGGTTGCCAGAGCGCCGTCGCCAACCGCGGTGTTGGCTGATCCAGTGCAATTGGCCAAGGAGGAATGACCGACCGCGGTGTTCGACCCGGCGGTCACACAGGTTCCCAAGGCCCCTTCACCCAAAGCGGTATTGGCCGTGCCTGTGGTGTTGAAGATCAACGCACCGCTACCCAAGGCGGTGTTCAGTTTGCCGGTGGTGTTCTCACGCAATGCACCGGCGCCTATCCCGGTATTGCTCTGGCCTTGAAAAAGCAAGACGTTCGGCACGTTGTTCAGACCGGCGCTGGAACCGTAGAACGTATTGCTGTACCCATCGATTAGTCCGGCTTGTACATTGTTCCTGCGGAAGGTGAGCGGCTGGTTGTCCGTAGTACCGAGGAAGTGCGTGGCCGGGTTCGTGCCCGCGTTGCCGGTCAGCGACCAGTCCTGCGCGAACAAGGGTTGCAGAAGGATGCACAGCGCGAACAAGGAAAGTGACTTTTTCATGGGTCCTGGTTTTGCCAACCGGGGTTCCGGGTGGAGCACCAAGGGAACACACGCATCACAGCGGGCCAAGCCGGATCGATCGAACGCATGAACTACTGATCGAGCGCCGCTACCCGGCGAATCGCATTTCCACCAGCGTGCCAGCAGGCGTACCTCCCGGATCCTTCAGGTCCTCCACCCGGAATCCGCCCGCACTGCGCATGCGTTCGGTCAAAAGCTCCAAGCGCTCGCCGGTGAGCTTGAGACCCAACGAAGTTCGGCCTGGGGTAGGCGCTTTCTCCGTTCGGCCCACACCGTTGTCCTGCACACGACAGGTCACCACGCCATCCACTTGGAAGAAGTGTATCGCCAGATGCTTCGGTCCTTGCTTCGGTGCCAAGCCGTGCCAGATCGCATTCTCCACGAAGGGTTGCACAAGCAGCGATGGCACTTGGGGTTCTTCGTTCAGCAATGCGTCGTCGGCGGTGATGGACCAGGTGAGGTCATTCCCCAGCCGCAGCTGCTCCAAGCGTACGTAGTCGTTCAGGAAAGCGATCTCCTCATCCAGCGTGATGCGATCGCGCACGCTATGCTCAAGCACGTTGCGCAGGATCCGCGCGAAGCCCTCCAAGTATTCCTCAGCGCGTTCGTGTTCGCCTTTCAATGAAAGTGCGCGGATGGCGTTGAGGCAGTTGTGGATGAAGTGCGGGTCCATCTGCGTACGCAGGACCTTCAAGCGCAACAGGCCGTTGATCTCTTCGATGCGTGCCTTTTGCTCGTGCAGCTCACTGTTCAATCCTTCGAGCACGACCTGGTGTTTGCGCCGCTGGCGCAGGTTGCGCCACACGAGCAGCACCCCGCCCAAGGCGAGCGCCGCCACCGCCAGACTCCCATACAGTTGCAGTTTCTGCGCTCGGATCCGTTCAGCCTTCTGCTCGTTCTCCGCATCCAACCGCTGTATCTCCTCTTTGTTCAAGCGCGTTTCGAACTTCTTCTCCAGTTCCACGAGCTGTTCGCTCATGGATCGCTCGTACAAGGTGTCCTGCAGGTCACGCACATGCTTGGTCCAGAAGTAGGCACCCGCGATGTCGCCGAGCGAATCCATGCATTGCGCCCGCAGCTCGCCCAGGTCGATGGCCAGGTCCAGGGCGTTACCGCACCGCTGATTGACGGCGTCGCTCGTATCGAACGCGGCGATCGCTTCCCGGTACCGGCCGGCCAAAAGCAGCGACTCACCCAGGCTGCTGTAGGCCCAGGCCCGTGTTCGCAGGTTCGTGCTGTCCAGCTCCTGGAGCACCTGTCGATGCAGGCGGGCCGATTCTTCATGTTTCCCACTGAGGCTTATCGTGCTGGCCAAATTGCTCATCATGACCACCCGTATGGGATCGGGCCGTTCACCCAAAACGCGCAGGCCCTCCCGATAGAACTGCTCTGCCGAATCCGATCGTTCAAGCCGGTTGTACATGCTGCCCATGGCGTTCAGCGCACGCACCAGTTCCAGCGTGTCCTTACCGTAAGTGCGCGCCAATTCATAGTTGTCGCGCCGGTTCCGATCCGCCTCGTCGTAGTGGTGGCCTTCGACGTTCAACTTCATGATCAGGTACATCGAGCGGAGGATCCGCGAGGTGTCACCCATGGCGCGCGCCGTGAGCACGGCCTGTTGCGCATGACGCACCGCCTCAAGCGCATCACCGTTCAGTTGCAGGGCCAGCGCCAAGTAGAACTCCGCATCCTGCCGCAGTGCGCTCGGCCCGGATGGGAGGGAATCCAGCACGCGGTCGGCGGTGCGTTGCAGCGCTTCCCCTTCGGCATTGTTGTTCAGCTCCTTCAGCCTGTCCACCAGCGCGCGTTCACTTCTTTCTTGCGCCGAAAGGGCCAGGGCGAACAGGAGGAATATGGAGCAGGACGCTGCGCGCACGGCGTGAATATTGCGCAGAAATATCATGCGGGGTCCGCCACGTTGAGACTGAGCGTCACGCGCGTGCCAGCGGGCGCCCCGGCTTCATTCCGGAGGTCGTCGATGGCAAAGCCGCCCTGGCTCTTCATGCGACCGGTCAGCAGCTCCAAGCGCTCGCCGGTGAGCTTGAGACCCAGCGAAGTGCGGCCCGGAGTAGGAGCCTTCACCGTGCGCCCTACACCGTTGTCCTGCACGCGACAGGTCACCACGCCATCCACTTGGAAGAAGTGTACCTCCAACTGCTTCGGCCCCTGTTTGGGCGCCAGACCATGCCAGATGGCGTTCTCCACGAAGGGTTGCACCAGCAGCGATGGCACCTGCGGTTCTTCATCAAGCAGCGCTTCATCGGCCGTTATGGACCACGTCAGATCATCGCCTAGGCGAAGCTGCTCCAACCGTACGTAATCGTTCAGGAAGGCGATCTCCTCATCCAGTGAGATGCGATCGCGCACGCTGTGTTCGAGCACGTTGCGCAGGATGCGTGCGAAGCCCTCCAAGTATTCCTCAGCGCGTTCGTGTTCGCCTTTCAACGAAAGTGCGCGGATGGCGTTGAGGCAGTTGTGGATGAAGTGCGGGTCCATTTGCGTGCGCAGGACCTTCAAGCGCAGCAGACCGTTGATCTCCTCGACGCGTGCCTTCTGCTCGTGCAGCTCGGTGTTCAATCCCTCGAGTACGACCTGGTGTTTGCGCCGTTGCTGCAGGTTGCGCCACACGAGGATCACGGCTCCTAAAGCCAGAACGGCGAGCGCTAGACTTCCGTAAAGCTGCAGGTTGCGCGCGCGCAGCCGCTCGGTGGTCTCCAGGTCCTTGGCGCGCAACAACGCGTTGTCCTTCTCGGCACGCTCCGTTTCGAACTGGGTGCGCAGGCGCATCAATTCGTTCTCGGTACCGGCATTACGCAAACTGTCCTTCAGTGCCACGTAACGCTCGTAGTGCGCCAACGTGGCCTTGCTGTCGCCCATGGCCGAGGCCAATTCCGCGCGCTGTTTCTCGTAGTCCATGGCAAGCTCCGCACCGCCGTGCGCGCGGGCCAGCGATGATCCTGCGCTGAGGCTGGAGTCCGCCTGCACGTAGCTGCCCAGGGCCCTTTGCATACTGCCGATCGACAATAGGATGTACGCCATGTCAGGACCGCTGTGGACCGATCGATACGCGCCAAGGGCCTGCTGGTAATAGCGCAACGCCAAAGCAGGATCCTTGGCTTCGTACAGCCCGCCCGTATTCTCTGCGATGAGGCCCGCCCCCACCTGATCGCCGATGCGGGTGAACAGGGGACCCGCTTGGGCATAGTAGGACAGCGCTTGCTCGGTGTCCCCTTCGCTGCGGTAGGTGTTGCCGATGCTCATCAAACAGATGGCCCGCTTGTCCGGACGGTCCATGGCCTCCTCCATCCGCAGTGCGCGCAACAATAGCTCACGCGCACGGTCGTAGTCCTCCATCTTGTTGTAGGTGGTGCCGATGTTGTAGAGGATCACGGCCACGCTGCTGGAGTCCTTCGCCACTTCAGCATGCTTCAGCGCTTCCTGGAACTCGCGGAGCATGCCCACACGGTCGCCCTTCCGCTCGGCGAGCCAGCCCATATTGGATCGCACCACGGCCAAGTAAGCGGGTTTTCCGATGGTGGTGAACAGCTGCAGAGCTGTATCGAGCTGGGCGCTGGCCTCCTCCAAGTGGCCCTGGTTGAGGGCGAGGTAGCCCAGATTGTTGTGGGCATCGGCCAAGCCCTTGGTATCGCCGATGCGTTTGGCAATGGTGCGCGCCTCCTCGCCGAACCGTTGGGCACTGTCCGGTGAAGCGTTGGTGAGGTTGAAGCACAGTTTGACCAGTGACTGCACCCGCGCGGTATCAGCTTGTGGGCCGCGCAACGCGGTGAGCAGGTCGGGTGCGAGTGAAGGATCCTGCGCACGCGACCAGCACGGAACAAGCATTACCAGCAGAACGAGCCATCGCGTCATGCGGTGAAGTTCGGGGATCGGCGGCTTGTGAGCGGCCCTTGCGCAGCGCGGCGATCAACCCGCCAACGCCCGCGCCACCTCCTCGCGACGCCGCGATGCCACCTCCACACGCATACCGTTGCGCAATACCACGAAGCCGCCACGGTCAAGGTGGTCGATGTGCGTGCGGTTCACCAGGTAACTGCGGTGCGTGCGTAGGAAACCGAGCGGCGTCAACATGTCCTCATAGTCCTTCAACGTACGCGCCGAGACGAAGCGGCGCTCGTCCGCCAGGTGCAGGTTGGTGTAATTCACATCCGCCTCACACCAAACCACATCGGCCGGATCCACGAAGTAGCTGCGGTCGCCGCTGGTGAGGGTGAGCTTCATACTGCGCTCATCGGGCTGCGCGATGTTGTGCAGCAATTGCTGTTGAGCTTCCATAGCCACCCCCTGTTTGGCACGGTGCCGCTCGATCGCTGCGCGCAATTCATCGCCCAGCACCGGCTTCATCAGGTAGTCCAATGCGCTGAAGCGGATGGCCTGAATGGCGTGGTGCTGGGAGCCGGTCGTGAAGACCACATCGAAGTCCCACGTGCCCAAGCGCTTCAAGAGTTCGAAGCCATCACCACCGGGCATCTGCACATCCAGGAAGAGGAGATGCGGCGCGTGT
>Ga0209174_10000574_pt1 | contig 27503 bp, 24 predicted proteins | sample JI91814BDNA_FD_187505 | JGI IMG/M metagenome (GOLD analysis project Ga0209174, IMG submission 187505) | Wastewater effluent complex algal communities from Wisconsin, to seasonally profile nutrient transformation and Carbon sequestration -... | ecosystem: Engineered > WWTP > Effluent > Algae...
TCGGAGTAATTTTATTAAATCGTATCTTTAAACAGTTTTGAGATTGGGATTTATGATCATCCTTCCTTTCAGGAAATTTTATATTGAAACTTCACTAAGTCTTGATGATGTCGCTTCTCGCATGCACTACAATATTGAAACAGACAAGATAAATAAGCGGATTGCAGGAGTACCAACACGTCATTTTGAGGGTCAGTTAACATATGACAACATAAACAATCGGTATGAGTTTGAGCTTTATCGTCTGCTTAATCACTGGAGATATTTACCTTTTGGAGTTCAGGGGACGATCATCGAAGCGGGAAATAAGGCCCGGGTTGAAGTGCAGATAGAGCTTGACTTCGTTCATCTCCTATCGCTTATGATTTGGCTGGGGTTTATTGTAATGTCAATCATCGGTCAAGTCCTTAGTGGAGATTTTTCTCCGTTTCCGGCAGTTGTTTTCCTTCTGGGGGCAGTTGTCTTCGCTTTCTCCTATTTGCCTGAAGCACACAGAAACAGAGATCTTTTGCTGGAGATCACCGAGGGAAAAGTTGTGAACCAATACAATTAAGCAGCTTTACATCTTTGTGCAACCTAGTTTGATTACTGACAATTACTGTCACGACTCTTTCAAACGCTTTTTATTACGCTCTGCATTGCCGTATTTTGATTCATCAAACACGTAACAACGACAATAGCTATATGAGTGACGCAAAAGAAAAGATCAAAGCCCTCCAGTTAACAATCGACAAGCTGGAAAAGACCTACGGTAAGGGAACCGTTATGAAACTAAGCGATGAGAAGGTGGTAGACATTGCCTCTATCTCAACGGGCTCAGTCGGACTCGACATTGCCCTAGGTATTGGCGGTATTCCGCGCGGCAGGGTAACCGAGATTTACGGTCCGGAATCGTCTGGTAAAACAACGCTTACGCTGCACATGATCGCAGAAGCGCAGCGCAAGGGCGGCATGGCAGCATTCATTGATGCTGAACATGCATTCGACAGAGCCTATGCAGAGAAGCTGGGCATTGATTGCGAGAACTTATTGATCTCACAGCCCGACAACGGTGAACAGGCGCTGGAGATTGCGGATCATTTGATCCGTTCTGGCGCGATCGACATTATTGTGATTGACTCGGTAGCTGCACTTGTTCCGAAGAGCGAACTTGAAGGTGAAATGGGCGACAGCAAAATGGGCTTGCACGCTCGTTTGATGTCGCAGGCGTTGCGGAAACTTACTGGTACCATCAGCAAAACAGGCTGTGCGTGTATTTTCATCAACCAGCTTCGCGAGAAAATCGGGGTGATGTTCGGTAACCCTGAAACAACTACCGGTGGTAATGCACTGAAGTTCTACGCATCCGTTCGTTTGGATATCCGCAGAATTGGTCAGATAAAAGAAGATGCCGATAACATTACCGGTAACCGCGTGAAAGTGAAAGTAGTGAAGAACAAGGTAGCGCCTCCGTTTAAAGTGGTTGAGTTCGACATCATGTACGGAAGAGGAATTTCAAAATCCGGTGAGATCGTTGACATCGGTGTTGAGTTGAATGTGATCCAGAAATCTGGCTCATGGTTCTCGTACAGCGGCAACAAACTCGGCCAGGGCCGCGATGCGGTTAAGCAATTGATCGAAGATACTCCGGAATTGATGGAAGAGCTGGAGGCTAAAATCAAAGCAAGTTTAGACAGCGCCAAGCAAACGCTTGAAGTTGCCGCAGACGAACGCAAAGCCGAACGTGCAGAGAAAGCTGAAAAGGCTGAAAAAGTAAAAGAGAAAGTTTAGTTAGGTTAGTAAATAACACAGTAGTGAAAAGCATCGGAGTGATCTGGTGCTTTTTTTATTATCAGTCCACGGTAGACTGTCGACAGTTAACCGTGGACTGATCTAATTCGCGCGAATCGCAGCTACCGGATCAAGCCTTGCGGCCAGCGCTGCGGGTATAATCCCGGCAATCAACCCAATGATACTCGAAACGGTAAGTCCGAGAACGATATTTTTAACCGTGAGCGTAACAATCAGGTCGCCCATCGGGATTAAGGTTATCAAGTACACCAGGAATAATCCTGCCAGTCCTCCAATCAGGCTTAAGAAGATTGCCTCAAATAAAAACTGAAAGAGAATGAAATAGTTTTTTGCACCTAATGATTTTTGTAAGCCGATGATACTCGTTCGTTCCTTCACCGAAACAAACATGATGTTGGCAATTCCGAAACCACCTACCAGCATCGAAAATCCACCAATCACCCAGCCTGCAAACCCTACTACGTCAAACAAGCTACCGATCGCATTGGCAATGGCTTCCGGCCGGTTCATCACAAAATTATCCTTATCGGTAGGGCGCAATCCCCTGCGCGTTCTTAAAAATCCCCGCACTTCATTTTCAAGCTCAACCAAACCAACGTCATAGTCGTAGCCTTTAATACCAATGCGCGAGCTAGTTTCATAATGCGCACCTGTGCCCGTCTGGTAAAGCCTTCTGAAATTATTATACGGTATAATCACATTGTAATCACTGCTGGTGAAACCCATGAAGCTCTGGCCTTCGCGTTTAACTACCGCAATCACCATATACTTCAGGTTTTTGATCTTAATATACTGGCCGACTGGTTCCTCTCCGTTAGGGAATAATGCGTTCGCTACCTCAGACCCGATAATGGCCACACTTCTTCCGCCTTCCAGATCCTCGCCTGTGAAGTATCTGCCTTTCTCAACGTTCACCTCAAAAATTTTGTCGTAGCCCTCGCTGCCGCCTACCAATCTTACCTGCCCAACACTATTACTGTTGCGTTTAATAAGTTGATTTCCCTTACCGGCAAAAATGGCAATGCCGCTGCTGTACTTAAGATTTGCCTCGAGAAACTTAAACTCATTGTAAGAGGCCTGAGGCCTCCGCATGTATTCCCACCATTTAAACTCGCCATCTGCGATGAAGGGCCATTTTTCAACGTAGATCACACTACTCCCTAAAAAGTTAAGGCTGTCCTTGATATTTTTCTCCAGGGAATCCACCAGGGTAAGCACTGAAATGATAGCGAAAATCCCGATTGTCACTCCCAAAAGCGACAAAATCGTTCGTAACAAATTTGATTTCAGGGCCTTGGCAGCAAACCTGAGGCTTTCAAAAATCTGGCGCACGGTATACATCAGTACTTCTTAACGGGGTTATTTGCTTTAGGTTAGTCGGTCCGACTACTCCGTAATTACGGAATTTAGACTTAAAACCGCCCTTATTTGTTACAGCCGCTAAAATAGCGTGTCTACCTTCGCAAATCTCAACTATTGCCTTATTTTTGCAACCTTAAAAAAAATTACCCTTCATTGGGCATACTTTGCTTTGAAAAAAAGCGGATCTGCTGCCCGTAAGCAGCAGCCAAGTAAAAAAAACAAACATGAAGCTATCCGAATTTAAGTTCGAAATTCCCAACAATCTCATCGCTCTCCGCCCTGCCGAAAACCGTGACGAATCCCGCCTGATGGTGCTGCACAAGGACTCTGGTAAAATAGAACATAAAGTTTTTAAAGACGTAGTCAATTATTTTAGCGAAGGCGATATCATGGTTGGTAACGATACGATGGTATTCCCTGCCCGTCTCTATGGACGTAAGGAAAAAACGGGTGCCAAGATCGAGGTATTTTTGCTGCGCGAACTGAATGCGGAAATGCACCTGTGGGATGTGCTGGTTGATCCGGCCCGCAAGATCCGCGTAGGTAATAAGCTTTACTTTGGCAATGGCGACCTGGTTGCCGAGGTTATCGATAACACAACTTCCCGCGGAAGAACAATCCGTTTCCTGTTTGATGGAGATGGCGATGCGTTCAATAAAGTAATTGAAACGTTGGGCGAAACTCCGCTGCCAAAGTATATCAAAAGAAAAATTGAACCGGAAGACAAAGACCGTTTCCAGACGATCTTCGCAAAAAATAAAGGCGCTGTTTCAGCACCTACTGCAGGACTTCACTTTACAAAACAACTGGTGAAACGCCTTCAGATAAAAGGTATTGACATGTCATTCATCACGCTCCACATCGGGTTGGGTACGTTCCGCCAGGTGGATGTTGAGGATTTGACCAAGCACAAAATGGATTCTGAGAATTTCATCGTTGGGCCAGAGGTAGTTGAGAAAGTAAATAAGGCGCTTGATAACAAGAGCCGTGTATGCGCAATTGGTACAACATCCATGCGTGCGCTTGAATCATCGGTATCAGCAGGAAACAGACTGAAAGTTAAAGAAGGCTGGACCGATAAGTTTATTTTCCCGCCTTATGATTTTAAGATCTGTAATGCAATGATCACCAATTTTCACATGCCTGAATCAACACTGTTAATGATGGCTGCTGCGTTTGGCGGATTTGATCTTGTGATGGAAGCTTATAAAGTTGCCAAGAAGGAAAAATACAAGTTCCTGACATATGGCGATGCGATGCTGATTATCTAGTCTTCGCGGCCTTGTGCCGCGACCCCCTGATAAAAACACTGCATAAAGAGATGTAGGAACAGGTGCGGCAACTAGTCTGTTCTTCTAATCAGATAAACAAACAGTGAAACCGCTACGGGATAGATCAGGAAATAGAGTGTGGAGGGTGGAATGATCCGGATAAAATACGCAAAAGGAACAATCAGTAAAATAATACCGGCCGTGATAATCACGGCCTTTTTTTGTCTGGGTAGAGGCCTTCGGGTTGCTTCAAACAAGCTATAGATCAGAAATGTAACCGCAGCCACATTGAAAGCCAATACCAGGAAGCGCATTATGACCATGGAAAAAGTATTTTTGTAAAAGTATGCAATCGCAGGAATATGCCATTATTGTAGCAGGCGGAAAAGGTACCCGCATCAAAAGCGCGCTGCCGAAGCAATTTCTCGAATTGAATGGCCTGCCGATTCTCATGCACACGATTAATGCTTTCCAGCGGTATTCAAAAAATATTATACTAATTCTTGTGTTGCCGGAGGATGATTTCGAAACCTGGAGTTCATTGTGCACGAAGCATAATTTCACCGCAAAGCTGATACTACAGAAAGGTGGCGAAACCCGCTTTGAATCTGTTAAGAATGGTTTGGAGAAAATCGATAGCGATGCCAGCCTGCCGGACAGGCAGGGATTGGTTGCCATCCACGATGGCGTGAGGCCATTGGTGAGCGAAGATATTATTGGGGCGTCATATCGGTTAGCAGCTGTCCATAAAACTGCAGTTGCTGCTGTTCGGCTGAAAGAGTCCATCCGTATAACGGATCAGGATAATACAAAAGCGGTTGATCGTTCAAAGTTCAGGCTTATCCAAACACCTCAAACATTTGAGGTTGCGCTTATCAAGAAAGCTTATCAAATAAAGGACGATCCCAGTCTTACCGATGATGCAAGTGTGGTTGAGCGTACCGGACAGGTTATTTCGTTGTTCGAAGGCAGCTACGAAAACATCAAGATCACAACTCCTGAAGATCTGATTGTAGCTAAGGCTCTGCTAAACGCCCGAAAATAAAAATGGCCACGCGAGAGCGCAGCCATTTTCAAATTTTCAAATTGACTAATTGTCAAATTAGTTAATATTCGTCTTCATTAAAGAAAAAGTCCTCCTTGGTCGGATAATCCGGCCAGATCTCCTCGATGCTCTCATACGGTTGTCCGTCATCTTCAAGCTCCTGCAGGTTCTCAACCACTTCCAACGGAGCACCGGAACGGATTGAATAATCGATTAATTCGTCCTTGGTTGCCGGCCAGGGCGCGTCTTCCAGGTATGAGGCAAGTTCGAGTGTCCAGTACATATTTTAAATTCTCCCTAGTATAATTTCCCGCAAAAATAGAATTAATTAGACCATAGTCAATACCCGGTGTCGTTAAAGACTTGGTTAGTCCGTCCATTGCAAAAACAGCCAAAAAGTAACCGAATTGCCGGTGTTTAATATCTATGCACTGTGGACTAAAAAAGCCATATTTGCGCCTTATTCGAACAATTACCCATGGCTGACGAAAAAATAATTTTCTCGATGACGGGAGTCAACAAGATCTACCCGCCCTCGAAACAAGTGCTAAAAAATATCTACCTGTCGTTCTTCTACGGTGCCAAAATTGGCGTACTGGGGTTGAACGGCTCCGGTAAATCTTCTCTCCTGCGCATCATCGCGGGCATTGATAAGGAATTCCAGGGCGAAGTTGTGTCGGACTTAACTTTTTCGGTTGGGATCTTGGAACAGGAGCCACAGCTTGATAAAACAAAAACAGTTAAAGAAATCGTGGAGGAAGGTGTCGCTGATGTCGTGAAGCTTTTAAAAGAATTCGAAGCCATCAATGAAAAATTTGCTGATCCGGAATTAACTCCGGAAGCCATGGACAAGCTTATCACGAAGCAGGGTGAGATACAGGAAAAGTTGGATGCGGTTAACGCGTGGGAGCTTGACAATAAATTGGAGCGTGCCATGGACGCATTGCGCTGCCCGCCTTCGGATGCAAAAATTGAACACTTATCCGGTGGGGAGAAGAGACGCGTTGCACTTTGCAGACTTTTGTTGCAAGAGCCTGATGTTTTATTGTTGGATGAACCTACAAACCACCTGGATGCAGAATCTGTTTATTGGTTGGAGCAACATTTAAAGCAATACAAGGGAACAGTTATCGCAGTAACTCACGATCGTTATTTCCTTGATAATGTTGCGGGTTGGATTCTTGAACTTGACCGAGGCGAAGGTATTCCATGGAAAGGAAATTACTCATCTTGGCTGGATCAGAAACAGAAGCGTTTGCAGCAGGAAGAAAAATCTGAATCCAAAAGACAAAAAGCATTGGAACGTGAGCTTGAATGGGTTCGCATGAGTCCAAAAGGCCGGCATGCAAAAGGTAAGGCACGTTTAAGTGCATATGAAAAATTACTTGGTCAGGAAGGAAGAGAGAAAGAAGAAAAGTTGGAGCTTTTTATTCCACCCGGACCACGGCTTGGAAATAAAGTTATTGAAGCAACAGGTGTTGCTAAGGGTTATGGCGATAAGTTGCTATATGAAAATTTAAATTTCACATTACCTCCTGCCGGCATTGTGGGAATCATCGGACCGAACGGTGCGGGTAAGACAACGTTATTTAAAATGATTACCGGAAAAGAAAAACCGGATGCGGGAACATTCTCCGTTGGTGAAACTGTACAGATTGCGTACGTGGATCAGGAACATGATGACCTGAAGCCGGAAGATACTGTTTGGCAAGCCATCACAGGAGGTAACGAATTGATTATGCTCGGTGGGAAAGAAATGAACTCACGCGCCTACGTAAGTAAGTTTAACTTTAGTGGAAACGATCAGCAGAAAAAAGTAAAAGAGCTTTCAGGTGGGATGCGCAACCGCGCGCACTTAGCGATTGCGTTAAAACAGGGCGGTAACTTATTGTTATTAGATGAGCCTACCAATGATCTTGATGTAAACACATTGCGTGCACTGGAAGAAGGCCTGGAGAATTTTGCCGGTTGTGCCGTAATTATTTCTCACGATCGCTGGTTCCTCGACCGTGTGTGTACCCATATCCTTGCCTTTGAAGGCGACTCACAGGTGTTCTGGTTTGAAGGAACATTCAGTGAATACGAAGAGAATAAGCGCAAGCGGTTAGGCGATGATCAGCCGCACCGGATCAAGTATAAAAAACTGGTCAAATAATTTAAATCCCCGGACTTCCGGGGATTTTTTGTTTATAACCATTTTAAACTACACATCGATTGAAACTCTGGCAGTAATCGAATCGTACACGTTCATTATTTTTAGTGTACAACCCCCTTTGCCATGAAAAAACTCCTGAAAGTAATTCTCATTGTGCTGGTCGTTATTGTTGTTGCCATAACCGGCCTGATCGGATATGTAAAAACTGCATTACCTGATATTGCAGTCGCAGAAGATCTCAAGATCGATTACACGCAAGAACGCATTGAGCGCGGAAAATATCTCGCGAACAACGTTGCCATGTGTATTGAGTGTCACTCCGAACGTGACTTCAAAACATTTACGGGGCCTGTTATTCCAGGCTCAGAAGGAAAAGGCGGTGAATTGTTCGGTAAAGATTTAGGTTTCCCCGGAGATTTTTATGCACCCAACATTACTCCAACGGGTATTGGCGACTGGACGGATGGTGAATTGTTCCGCACCATTACCACGGGCGTTTCAAAAGACGGCCACGCGTTGTTTCCGATTATGCCATATTTAAACTTCGGTACGCTGGACAAAGAAGATATCTATTCCATCATCTCCTATATCCGTACACTGAAACCAATTGAAAGCACCGTGCCGCAATCAGTTGCTGCTTTCCCGATCAATATTTTGATTAACACCATGCCGAAGGAAGCAAGCTTGACATCCATTCCACCAAAGGAAGAGTTAATCCCGTACGGAAAATACATCTTTACAGCAGCCAACTGCAGCGACTGCCACACACCCATGGTTAAAGGCGAGCGCATTGCCGATAAATATGTTGCGGGAGGAATGGAGTTCAACCTTCCGGACGGAACGGTACTGCGGTCTGCTAATATCACACCCGATAAAGTAACCGGCATCGGAGCATTAACTGAAGCGCAATTCGTTGCGCGCTTTAAGTTGTACAGCGATTCTACCTACGTACCGTACAAAGTAGGGCCGGGAGAATTTCAAACGATTATGCCATGGACATCTTATGCAAATATGGAGGAGCATGACCTTAAGGCTATCTATGCATATCTTCAAACCGTTCCGGCTGTAAGTAACAAGATTGTAAAGTTTGAAGTGCGGGAAAAGACCGAGTAAGTGTGGCGGTGATTCAGATCGATCGCTTACCTTAGTGATATGAAAGGAATCACCACAATTATTCTTCTAGTACTCTCCAACACCTTCATGACGTTCGCCTGGTACGGCCACCTGAAGTTTAAGGAAATGAGCTGGAGCCAGAACCTCGGCTTGATAGCCATTATTTTTATCAGCTGGGGTGTTGCCTTGTTTGAATATGCCTTGCAAGTACCTGCCAACCGAATTGGCTATGCCGAATATGGCGGACCGTTTTCGTTGGTGCAGCTAAAGGTTATCCAGGAGGTAATTACACTGGTTGTTTTTGTGATCTTTTCGCTGATTTTTTTCAAGAATGAAACGTTCCGGCTCAATCATTTGATCGGCTTCGTGTTTCTTGTGCTGGCAGTGTATTTTATTTTTAAGAAGTAATTATCGTATCTCCTCTCCCGGCTTGGTCTTCCACCGTTCATGCATCCATACCCATTGCTCCGGATATTTGCGCACTTCCTGTTCAGTAACATCACTTAGCTTTTGCGTGTTCACGATAAGATCGGTTTCATCATCTCCGGTAACAGTCATCTCCAGTTCGGGATAACAGTTGATCTCAATCTTAAAATCTTCACGCTGATGCAGAAACATCGGAACAACAGCCGCCCCTGTCTTAAGTGCCATGATGGTAGCGCCAATTGGAGTAGCACAGGGGTGTCCTAAGAAATTAACAAAACGGCTCTTCACTTTTGTATCCTGATCAATCAGGATGATCATCGTGCCGCCCAGCTTTAAATTTTTCACAAGTTTTACGGTGTCCTTTCCTCGTTCGACCAACTGAGCGCCAAATTTGTTACGGTTCGAAGCCAGCAAATCATTTAATCGCTGATCTTTTAGCTTCGTACCAACAATAAGCGGTTTATATCCCCTGAAGGCAAGCTCTGTAGCGATGTACTCGAATGGTCCGATATGGGCCGTAAGAAAAATAACTCCCTTGCCTTTTTTATGAGCTGCTTCAGCATGCTCAACACCCCTGATAACCCGGAATTTTTCATAGTCTTCCTGGTTGGAAATATTTACACTTTGGATAATATCACCCGCATTCATACCCAGCATTTTAAATACCTTTTTGGAAAGGGCCTTGATCTCTGCTGGTGTTTTCTCTTTTCCATACACCATCGTAAGATGCTCTACGACCCGCTTGCGTGAGTTGGCAGTAAAGACCGAGGACAGCCGGCCCAGCGCTCCGCAAAATTTCAACCACGCGGCCCGCGACATCAATCCTGATATAAACATCATCGCCCGCAAAAGCGCGTAAATAAAATTATAGCGAACCTTCCGCTTAAATCGTTTTATGACTTTTTTTCTCTTAGCCATTTGGCGCAATATAGTATTTCTTGATGGTTCGTATTACATTCGAGGATGAAGACGTTGTATGTTATCCGCCATGCAAAATCAAGCTGGGACGATCCCACCTTATCAGATTTTGACAGGCCGTTAAACAAACGGGGGAAAAGGGACGCTCCGGCAATGGGTAAAAGACTTGTGCAGCGACAAGTCGTTCCCGATCTGTTGCTTTCCAGTCCGGCCGAACGCGCGCTTACCACATGTAAAATCATCGCGGAAGAGATTCACTATGCGTCCGGTAAAATTAAAACCGATAAAAATCTTTACCATGCAGAGGATGCTGGAATTCTACGGATCATTCAAAACCTCGATAATAAATATGCCTGCGTTTGGATCTTCGGTCACAATCCCGGGCTTACAGATTTTGTCAACTTGCTTGCCGAGGCTGACATTGACAACATCCCAACCTGCGGTGTTGTGGCGTGCGCACTTGATATTCAGTCGTGGGATGATGCCAACCGTAAAAAAGGCATGGTAACTTTTTTTGATTACCCGAAAAAGAAATAACAGGAATAGTCACTCTCTTTATGTAGACGGTTCTATCGATTGCTGCCTTCTAAGCATCTTGCATAGCATAATCCACTCTCCTATGAAATACATCTTCTTTTTTCTAATCAGTGTACTGCTTGTTGCAGGCTGTGCAACAAAAGCTACGTACGATCCTCAGGATGGACTTGATACGTTCACAGAAGCCGGCTTTGAAAATCATTTGAAAAAACTTTCGTCAGATGAGTTTATGGGTCGTATGCCGTTTACAGAAGGCGAAACAAAAACGCTTGCTTACCTGGAAACTAAAATAAAGAACCTTGGCCTTGAGCCGGGAAACGGTACAAGTTTTCTGCAGGAAGTGCCAATGGTGGAGATCACGACACAAACCGATTCTGTTCTAACAGTTAAGGGCGGAAAGATGCAGATGAAATTATCCGGGTTAAAAGATTATGTTATCTGGACCCCGCATGCAGACCAGGAAAAAGTCAATCTGGAAAATGAAGAGTTAATCTTTGCCGGTTATGGAGTGGTTGCACCCGAATACAACTGGAATGATTACGCAGGAATTGATGTGAAGAATAAAATTGTGCTAGTGATTGTGAACGACCCCGGCTTTGGTTTTGGAGATTCAACATTCTTCAAAGGCAACACGATGACGTATTATGGGCGCTGGACTTATAAATTTGAAGAAGCTGCACGACAGGGCGCCAAGGGCTGCATCATTATTCACGATGATGTTCCTGCAGGTTACGGGTTCTGGGTCGTACAAAACAGTTGGAACACTTCGAAGCAGTATCTTGATACGCGTGGTAAAGAACAGTATGTATGCCCTGCTGTTGGCTGGGTCTCTCAACCTGCAGCTAAAAAATTATTTACTGCGGCCGGTATGGATTATGCTGATGCTATCTCCCGCGCGCACAAGCAGGGCTTTACGGCAGAGTCTATGAAGCTTACTGTTTCTCTTTCCATGAACGTAAAAGCGAAGTATGATAAGTCATATAACCTTGTGGCGAAAATCACGGGCGACACGCAGCCCGATGAATATTTGATTTACTCAACGCATTGGGATCATCTTGGTGTCGGCAAGCCGGATGAAACCGGTGACTCGATCTATAATGGCGCGCTCGATAATGCGAGCGGTGCTGCCGGTCAGCTTGAAATTGCCAAAGCATTCCTTTCGTTAAAAAATAAGCCAGCTCGAACTGTTGTATTCCTATGGGTTACCGCTGAAGAGCAAGGCTTGTTGGGTTCATCGTACTATGCACAGAACCCGGTTTATCCAAAAGAGAAAACAGTAGCTAACATTAATATTGATGGAGTTAATCCTTACGGAAAAAATAAAGACGTTGTTCTTGTGGGAATGGGCCAGTCTGACCTCGAAGATTATTTGAACGAAGAAGCAAGGCGCGTAGGCAGATACGTTTCACCAGAACCGAATCCGGTTGCCGGATATTATTTCCGATCAGATCATTTCAGCTTTGCAAAGGTGGGCGTTCCGGCTTTGTACACAAACGATGGTATTGATAACATGGAGAAAGGCGCTGAGTACGGAAAACAAATTCAGAATGAATACGTGTCAAAATATTACCACAAGCCTTCTGATGAATACGACAGCACACGCTGGAAGCTTGATGGTTCTCTGGAAGATCTGAAGCTTCTATTTAATGTTGGAAAGAAGATTTCCATGGAAAGTACCTGGCCGCAATGGAAATCTAGCTCTGAATTCAAAGCCATTCGTGACGCTTACATGCCGAAATAGTTTATAAAACTCCGAAAATCTTACATAAAACTTTGAAGTGCCCTTCAACGAGGGCATTTTTCATTGATCCCTGTGTATTGCCGTTGGTAGATAATTTGGTCGATTTATGCATAAATGCGCAGAACAGGCACTCACTCTACCTATCTTTAACTATCAATAGGATAAAAGACTTTGTGTATGGAAGGAATTACGTGTTTCCTGATCGATGATGATGCCGATGACCGTGAAACGTTTGAAGTTGCCTTACATGAGATCGACCCGAAAATTGAATACATCACCGCAGCATCCGGTGAAGAGGGTTTGAAGATGATGGATACAAGCGAAATTATTCCAACTTATATCTTTCTCGACTTAAACATGCCGAAAATGGATGGCTGGGAATGCCTGAGGGAAATCAAAAAGCGTCCGCACTTAAAACATGTTCCGGTCATTGTTCTTTCTACCGCAGAATGGCTGCAGGACAGGCTCGCACTTCAAAAGCTTGAAATTGCACGCTACATCACCAAGCCCAACACACAGGAAGAGTTTACCAGGGCCATCTCAAAAGTGCTTGTGAAAGAGATTGTACTATAATCACATTTCGGTTATAATAAACTCCACCCGTCTGTTAAGCTTGCGAATCTCCTCGGTATCTCCGGCCTGCAGTGGTTTTGTTTTACCATAACCCTTTGCCGAAAGCCGTGTGGCATCAATGCCTTTACCGGTTAGATACGTTAGCACGGCTTGCGCTCGCTTAACGCTTAATGGGTTATTATAAGCATCCGTACCTACATTATCGGTATGTCCGGCAATTTCAATCTTCATCGCGGAATTCTTCTTCAGCAGTTCAGCCAGACGGGTGAGCTCGGCAAATGATTCTTTTCTTAACTCCGATTTATTGAAATCGAAAAACAAGTTGTTCAGTCTGATCGCAAGACCCTTTTCAATCGGGGCCAGGTAAAGATCACGGGTTATCTCTTTAAATTCATGCAGCTTGCTTAGGTCAATGTTCTCGCTGATCGAATAATAGTTCGCAGCATCAGCCAGAAATTCATAATTACTTCCCGACTGAAGCACAATACTGTATTGGCCGTCAATGCTATTGGAGTTGGCGTAGCCCAGGTTCTTATTGGTCAGCAAATTCTGGTATGAGATGCTCGCAGCAAGCGGTTGCTTCGTTTTAGCATCAAGCACCCGGCCCTTTATAATCACCACGGGATCGGGACGCGCACCTTGCGGTAACTTTTTCCGGAAGATATCGGATGATCCATTCCTTCCGCCCGACACAAAATAAACATACGAGCCATCAGCCGTAAACGTATAGTAAGCATCCCATTGCGGAGTATTTAAATCGGGGCCAAGGTTTTGAGGCTCACTCCATTTTTCCCAGGTATCATCCAGGCGCTGCGTAACAAATACGTCATTGCGACCGTATCCCGGCAAGCCATTGGTTGAGTAATAAAGTGTCCGGCCATCGGCCGCAAGGAACGATGATGTCTCACTTTCAGCCGTGTTCAGTGTTGCACCTAGATTTTTCGGTTCGGTCCAGGTTCCATCGTCTTGTAAAAAGCTCACATGAATATCTTTCGATCCGAAACCATCATCACGCTGAATGGTCATCAACATGGTTTTACCAGAAGCAGACAGGTTGTATTCACCGTACCGGTTCTTGTTATAAAAATTCTTTATCTCAACTTTTTTAGGAAAGCCCCAGTTTTCACCTTCTTTTCTCGCCAGCGAAACCCCCGTTTCCATCGAGCCATCAGGATTGTAAACATTCAGCACAAGCAACGTTTGGCCATCAGGGGTTATGCCCGCCACGGAATTGTTTTGTGCATTGTTAATGGGTAACGGAACACTTTTGGCCAATGAAAACTTTCCGTTTTCATCCTGCGTACTAAACCAGGCATCCTGATTTCCAATAGGTGGGATATTCTGCGGATGGTTCTGTCGGGTAAAGTACAAGGTTTTGCTATCGTATGAAATTACTGCCGCCAGATCATCGGTGGGTGTGTTAATGGCGTCACCTAAATCTTCACGTTCACTCTTTTCAGTAGATCCTTTTACAAGATTAATTCCAAGCTTCACGGAATCACGTGAGTCGGCAATCCCGATGGCGTCAATCTGTTCATAACCTTTTAACAGCGCAGTGTTTAACGTTATTCGTACGGATGAAACTTTATAGGCGGTTCGATCCGTAAAAATATAGTTCCATCTTCCGGTAACGGTGAGTGGTTGCGGTGTTGCATTCTCATAAATCAAATGCTCTACCCCTGCCTCGTCAACAAGGTCAACCCGTACTACGCAGCCCGCATTATAATTTTCTGCGATCACAACCTGTTGTACCTGCATGGGCGATTCATACCCCACATGAATCCATTCGGAAGAAGCGGCATTATCCTCCGTAGCCGCACTCCACGCACATGCAGTGCTGCCGAAGGCCGGATACCGGGTCGGCTTTCCTAAAATCTGAATAGCATTGTATTGAAGCGGAAGAGTGGCATTATTGTATTCACTTGAAAATCCGATAACCCGTTTCGCCCATTGAACATTCTGTGAAAAACAACCTGTTGCAGTAGAAACCAGAAGAAGCAAAAACAAAAACCTTTTCATTTGGGGGATTAGTTTGATGACGCCAGAAAAGTAGACTATCCCACAGCCGGAAGCTATACCCTGAAACCCTTATTTTAACTATGTGTCGGACCTAACTTCCGTTAGCTTCTTGCTCCCCTTATCCTTATTTTTAAGGCCTAATTGGAATGTATGAGCACCCAAGCCGCAAGCGCAGAGAAAAAAGAAAAAGCACAATCCCTGGCAGGCCATCAAGCCCCTCCACCCTACAAGCCTGTAAATAAAGTCCGGATTGTTACTGCAGCCAGCTTATTTGACGGCCACGATGCAGCCATCAATATTATGCGCAGGATTATCCAGGCAACAGGGGTTGAAGTAATTCACCTCGGTCATGACCGCAGCGTGGAAGAAGTAGTGAACACGGCTATCCAGGAAGATGCACAGGCTATTGCGTTGACCAGCTACCAGGGCGGGCATAATGAATATTTTAAATACATGCATGATCTGCTGCAAGAGAAAGGCGCAGGTCATATCAAAATTTTTGGTGGTGGCGGTGGGGTTATTCTTCCGGAAGAAATAAAAGAATTAATGGAGTATGGCATCACCAAGATCTACTCTCCTGACGATGGTCGTGCCATGGGCTTACAGGGAATGATCAACGACCTTGTTGAACGAAGCGATTATCCAACCGGCAAGACACTTCAGAAAGGTGAATTAACAACCGACAATTATTTACAAATCGCGCAGTTGATCTCCGCTGCCGAGAATTTTGCAGATGAGCATAAAGCTGTTTTAGCGGATATCGGAAAGAAATCTGCAACGTCAAAAGCGCCCGTACTTGGCATTACCGGAACAGGCGGTGCCGGTAAATCATCCATGGTGGATGAAATTGTCAGAAGATTTCTAACAGATTTTAAGGATAAGAAAATTGGACTGGTTTCGGTTGATCCATCGAAACGTAAAACCGGTGGAGCATTACTGGGTGATCGTATCCGCATGAATGCGATTAATAATCCACGTGTGTTCATGCGCTCGCTGGCTACACGGCAAAGTAACCTCGCATTATCAGCCTATGTAAAGGATGCTATCCAGATTTTGAAAGCTGCCGGGTTTGATTTGATAGTACTAGAAACTTCCGGGATAGGCCAAAGCGATACAGAAATTCTGGATCACAGCGATGTGTCATTGTATGTGATGACTCCGGAATACGGAGCAGCCACGCAGCTTGAAAAAATCGATATGCTGGACTTCGCGGATGTCATCGCGTTGAACAAATTTGATAAGCGTGGCGGACTGGATGCCTTGCGTGATGTGAAAAAGCAATACCAGCGTAATCACCAGCTCTGGGATAAAAAGCCCGAGACCATGCCGGTGTTCGGCACGATCGCTTCGCAGTTTAACGATCCAGGAACGAACAGGCTGTACAAGCACCTGATCGATAAGATTGTTGAAAAGACAAAAACAAATCTCAACTCAACGTTTGAGATCACACATGAAATGTCGGAGAAGATTTTCGTGATCCCCCCCCACCGCACCCGCTACCTGAGTGAAATTTCAGAAAGCAACCGCGCCTTCGACAACTGGACGAACGAACAAAGTGAAACTGCACAAAAGCTGTTTGCCGTTCAAAAAACAATTGAAACTGTTTCAGACGACAGCATTAAAAAAGTACTACAGGCTGAGTTTGATAAGCTAAAGCTTAATCTCGACCCAAAAAATTTAAAGCTTATTGAAGGCTGGAGCGAAAAAGTAAAGCAATACAAAAGCGGAGTCTTTAAGTTTAAGGTACGGGATAAGGAAATTGGTATTCAAACGCATTCTGAATCCCTTTCCCATGTTCAAATCCCAAAAATTTCTTTGCCGCGCTACGAAGCGTGGGGCGATCTGTTAAAATGGAACCTGCAGGAAAATGTTCCGGGTGAGTTTCCGTATACAGCTGGGATTTATCCCTTCAAGCGTGAAGGTGAAGATCCTACCCGCATGTTTGCCGGTGAAGGCGGACCGGAACGTACAAACAGAAGATTTCATTACGTAAGCATGGCCATGCCGGCCAAACGTTTATCGACTGCATTTGATTCTGTAACATTATACGGTAACGATCCGGATTACCGGCCGGATATTTATGGCAAGATCGGTAACTCGGGCGTTAGCATCTGCTGCCTGGATGACGCGAAGAAACTGTACAGCGGCTTTAACCTTGCCGATCCGAAAACTTCGGTGTCTATGACCATCAATGGTCCTGCGCCCATGTTGCTGGGATACTTTATGAATGCCGCTATCGATCAGCAATGCGAGCTCTACATTAAAAAGAACGGTCTTGAAAAAGAAGTTCAGCAAAAAATTGCAGCGCTTTATAAAGGAAAAGAAAATGAAAGACCTGCCTATCAGGGACCGTTGCCAAAAGGAAATGACGGCCTGGGGTTGATGCTGCTGGGTGTTACGGGCGATCAAGTGTTGCCAAAAGATGTTTATGAGAGAATAAAAGCTGAAACACTGACTCAAGTGCGGGGTACTGTTCAGGCCGATATTCTTAAAGAAGACCAGGCACAAAACACGTGCATCTTCTCAACCGAGTTTGCGCTACGCCTCATGGGCGATGTACAGCAGTACTTTATAGATAAGGCCGTTCGTAATTTTTATTCGGTTTCCATTTCCGGGTATCACATTGCAGAGGCAGGCGCTAACCCGATCACGCAGCTTGCCTTCACGCTGGCGAACGGCTTTACGTACGTTGAGTATTACCTCAGCCGGGGAATGGACATCAACGAGTTTGCTCCTAACCTGTCGTTCTTCTTCTCGAATGGTATTGATCCAGAGTATGCAGTTATCGGTCGTGTGGCCAGACGAATTTGGGCCAAGGCGATGAAAAACAAGTACAATGCCAACAGCCGAAGCCAGATGCTGAAGTATCACATTCAAACGTCCGGCCGCTCGCTGCACGCACAGGAAATTGATTTTAATGATATCCGCACAACGCTACAGGCATTATATGCCATTTATGATAACTGTAATTCTCTCCACACCAACGCGTACGATGAGGCCATCACCACACCTACAGAAGAAAGCGTTCGCAGGGCGATGGCCATTCAGCTGATCATTAATAAAGAACTGGGATTGGCCAAAAATGAAAACCCGCTGCAGGGGTCATTCATCATTGAAGAGCTGACCGATTTAGTGGAAGAAGCTGTGCTTACCGAATTCGACCGGATCACCGAACGCGGTGGCGTGCTGGGCGCGATGGAAACGATGTACCAGCGCGGTAAGATCCAGGAAGAAAGTCTCTACTATGAAACCTTGAAGCATACGGGTGAGTATCCAATCATTGGCGTGAATACATTCCTGAGTTCAAAGGGTTCCCCGACCATCATTCCACAGGAAGTTATCCGTGCAACAACCGATGAAAAAGAATATCAGATTGTAATGCTGAAGAACCTGCACGAGCAGCAAAAATCAACAGCAAAACAGCACCTGGCCCGGGTTCAGGAGGTAGCTATTCAGAACCAAAACATTTTTGCCGAGCTGATGGAAGTTTGCAAGGTCTGCTCATTGGGTGAGATAACAAAAGCATTATTTGAAGTTGGCGGTCAGTACCGCAGGAATATGTAATGCTTAATTAAACATTAAACAAAAAACCCCGAATGACTCGGGGTTTTTTTATCCGTAAGGATAACTCAGCTTAAAGTGTTTTATACTTCAGCAATCCCTGGCTGTCCGATACTTGCACCGTTACTGCACCTTTTACTTTTTCCAGGTTGAAAGACTTTGCAGCCTGACCATTCACTTTTTCACTTTTTGAATACAGTACATTGTTGTTGATATCCAGAACGCTGTAGGTTACTTCTGTTTCGCCTGAACTGAAAACTGTTACCATCGCTTTGCGGCTTTCCTTTTTGTGAATAATGGAAGCTCTTACATCTACAGATTCCTTGGCAAACATTACTTTCTCTTCCGTTCTGCCATTTTTATCCTCTAATACGATGGTGTATTCACCATACGGAAGGTTTTCAAGATTATACGGACGAATAAAGGTTGACTTCCTTTTTATCTCCTCTGTGAAGACGGCTTTAGAAGATGCATCATATATTGTAACCTTGACTTTGTCTGATTTGTCTGAATTTTCAGAGCGATAGAAAATCTTTACAATTTCTCCTTTCATGCTTACCGATGTACTGGTAGCTTTTGGAGTGTTTACTCCACCTGCGAACGCGACCCTGCTAATGATCATTAGCACTCCGAACATTACGACTAATTTTTTCATGGTAGTTTTTAATTTACATCTCTAAAGACGTCATGCACCATTATAAAGTTGTCTGATTTGCGCGAAAGTGTTGTTAAATATTGTTAACACTGGAGTAACCTGCACGTGCAAAGAAAGATTGGCTTTAACGCACATTAACAATAATCGACCATCCTTTTTTGATAAAAGGCAGAAGAAAAAATTTCACGCGGGCTGTAACATTTTTTCTGTACATGAATGAACAGCAACTGTATCAAAACCGGATATTGAAATACCGATATAGTGATTGCTTTTAAAACGGCTAACCCTTACTTTGAAGTTAAATCAATCCACCTGCTATGAATAAAAGAATTCTGCTCGTAATCCTTATTCTGTTGACCGGTTACGCCTATGGCCAAAAGCCTAAATCTAAAAAAGGCCCTGAGGGGCCTAAAATGGAGGACAAGCCAATTGTTTCTCCCCCCACAAAAGTCACCTCAGTTGAAGGGATAACTGAATACCGGCTTCAAAATGGCCTCCGTGTGCTGCTTTTTCCGGATCAGTCCAAACAAACCATCACCGTGAACATCACCTACATGGTGGGTTCAAAGCATGAAAACTATGGGGAAACCGGAATGGCTCACTTGCTCGAACATCTCGTTTTTAAAGGAACGCCCAAGCACCCGAACATTCCTCAGGAATTAACTGAGCATGGTGCACGCCCAAACGGAACGACCTGGGTTGACCGTACAAACTATTTCGAAACATTCAATGCAACGGAAGAGAACTTACAATGGGCGCTGGATCTTGAATCAGACCGCATGGTAAACTCTTATATCGCCAAGAAAGATCTGGATAGTGAAATGACTGTTGTGCGGAATGAATTTGAATCGGGTGAGAACGATCCATTTGGCGTGCTGATGGAGCGCGTAATGTCAACAGCTTACTTGTGGCATAACTACGGTAAATCTACGATTGGCTCAAGAGCCGATCTTGAAAATGTTCCCATCGATAAATTGCAGGCATTCTACAGAAAATACTATCAGCCCGACAATGCCGTATTAACGGTGGTTGGAAAAATAGACGAAGAGAAAACACTAAAGCTGATCAATGAAAAATTTGGAATGATTCCGCGTCCAATGCGTGAAATCCCTGCAACCTACACAATGGATCCAACACAGGACGGTGAACGGTTTGTTTCACTTAAGCGTGTGGGTGACGTGCAGGTCGCGATGGTAGCGTATCACATTCCGGCTGGCTCACATCCGGATTTCGCTGCCGTTAATGTGTTGTCCAATATTTTATCGACTCAACCTTCAGGCAGGCTATACAAAGCGCTTGTTGAAACAAAAAAATCCAGCTCGGCCGGTGCCTTCTGCTTTCAATGGAAAGAGCCCAGCTTGTTGCTTGCCTACAGTGAGGTATTAAAAGAGAAATCGCTTGACGAGGCCAAAGCCGCCATGCTTCAAACTATTGATGATGTGGCAAAAAATCCGCCAACCCAGGAAGAAGTTGATCGTGCAAAAAACGAACTTATTAAGAGTATTGAACTGATGTTTAATTCATCGGAGCGCATTGGCCTAAGCCTGAGTGAATCCATTGGCGCGGGTGACTGGAGACTGATGTTCATTTCCCGTGACCGCATTAAAGAAGTTACGGTTGACGATGTGAAGCGTGTTGCGCAACAATACCTGAAAGCAGACAACCGCACGGTCGGTGTCTTCATCCCGACTGACAAACCAGACCGTTCTGAGATTCCTGCTGTGCCGGACGTTGAATCGATGGTAAAAGATTACAAAGGCAATGCTGCATTGGCGGCAGGTGAAGCATTCGATCCCGCACCGGCAAATATTGAAAGCCGTACCATGCGTTTTGATATGCCTAATGGTATGAAGGGTGCTATACTTTCCAAAAGAACACGCGGAGAATCGGTTGAAGTAAGAATTACGTTCCGCTTTGGTGATTTAAAGTCATTGTCTAATAAAGGAACTATCGGTCAGTATACGGGCGCGATGTTAAATAAAGGAACGTCTAAGCATACCCGTCAGCAATTGAAGGATGAGTTCGATCGCCTGAAAGCAAACGTTTCGATTAGTGGTAGTGCTACGCAGGCTTTTATTAATATCAGTACAACAAAACCTAACCTGGCCGAAGTGCTGAAGCTGGCTGCAGAGGTTGTACAGTCGCCAATCTTCCCGGCTGATGAGTTGGAGAAAATGAAAAACGAAAACCTGGCGGCTATTGAATCTAACCGAAGTGAACCAGGCTTCATTGCTTCCATGCGTCTGCAAAAGCATACGAACAGATACCCAAAAGAAGATCCGCGCTACGCGGAAAGCATCGATGAGTCAATCGCTTCGATCAAGGGCGTGAACCTGGAGGATTTGAAAAAGTTTCATAAAGACTTTTATGGAGCCTCTAACGCTACCGTATCCATGGTTGGAGATTACGATGCTGCAGAATTCCAGAAGCAGATCACCGAACTGTTTGGCAACTGGAAAAGTCCCTCACCTTACTCAAGATTGGTAGCACAACTGTTCCCTGTACCCGCTCTCAACGAATCACTGGAGGCTCCGGATAAAGCAAATGCAATTTTCCTGGCGTCATATAATTTTGAAATGCGTGACGATAATCCGGATTACCCGGCCTTGGTGCTAGGCAATTATATGTTGGGTGGAGGATTCCTGAATTCACGTCTTGCCGTGCGTATCCGCCAAAAAGAAGGATTGAGCTACGGTGTGGGTTCTTCATTCTCTGCCGGATCACTTGACAACATCGGAACATTCTTCGCAAACGCGATCTATGCGCCTGAAAATGCGGAGAAGCTGGAGGCAGCTTTCAAAGAAGAAATTCAGAAGGTAATTACCGAAGGCTTTACTGGCGAAGAGGTCGCTGCAGCAAAAACCGGCTGGTTGCAAGGCCGTACCGTTACACGGGCTCAGGATGCCAGTCTTGCCGGAACATTGAACAATTATCTTTTCGTCAAGCGTGATTTGAAATGGGATGAGGAATACGAGAAGAAGATTGCCGCGTTAACCCCGGAACAAATTAATACCGCGATGAAAAAATACCTCAAGCCTGAAATGATTAACATCGTTAAGGCCGGAGATTTTGCGAAGGCAAAAGCAGCTCCGCAGAAGTAGTTGATTCTTTCATGTTGAGCCTGCCTGTCGGCAGACAAGCGTAAGCGAAACTTCCCCAAGGATCTTTCGCTTACGCTCTTTTTATTTCTGAATAACGGTGTTATTCAGTTAACAACTTATCCGCGATTATTTGTGCAGCAACCTCGCTTCCTTTGAGCGATGGATGGAATCCATCATCTCCATAATAAGAAAAGTCACCTGTTGCTTCCATGTGTTTCTTCCACGCTTCGCCAACCGGACATAAAAGTGACTCGCTTTTACTGGCAGCATCCCGATAATTCGTTATTACTCCGTCAAAGGTATGCAGGTTTGCTTTTGCCGGCCACACCATAAAGAAAACCAATCGGGCGCCAGCCTTTTTACAGATCGCTGCGATTTTAGAGCCGTACGATAACAACATTTCTCTGCCATCTGACTGCGAAGAGGGTCCCTGCTGCACAACCACGTAATCAAATTCGCCCTTTTCTATCCGAGTCTGGATCTTTCCATCGTTCCAATGATCTTCAAGTGCATAATTTGGAAGGGCGATCATTTCAGTTTTTATCGTCACGTCTTGGTTCTTCCCTTCTTTTCTGACCAGTGCCGGAAGGTCATTCGTATACGTTAAACTATTACCGATGAATAAAATCTTTAGCTGCTTTTCACCCGTCTCCGTGTTTTTATCAATATCCTGTTTTTGACAAGAAGACAACTCAAACGTGCTGAGCATTAAAGCCAGCCATAGTACAGCTTTCATGGAGACAAAAGTGTTGGAAATAAATCATTCAAACCATCCTCCATTTTTAGGTATAAAATAAAGTCAGGGTCTGTTGACAGAGACCAAAATGGAAGACGTTAAAGTTCTCAGCTTAATTTAAATGAAATACATCCCGACTTCGTTCCTCCTGGTTGAACAAATGCAACTGATACCGGATACGTTGAAGCAGGAATGCCTCCCGGCTTTTGGCATCTGTTATCAGGAAGTCATACCGATCATTGAGATCAAGATTTAGCTCAATCGCCACAAGCAAACGAATTGAAGGATGATTCCGGCCGGACAATATTCCGTTTTAAAAGGTACTCTTTGAAAAAATCTTCCAGCTTTGCACCAATCGGTTCATGTTGATTGGTACGCCAAAGATTAACATCCCCGGCAGGGTATTGCTTCGAGCGGTAGCTCCGGAACATTTTATCCATTGTAAACGCATCGTAGCATTTCACAATAATATCTGATTCACCCGTTTCGTGTTTGCGGATAACACTTTCGAGCTTCATCAGCGAGCCGATGCGTTCAATATTGATTGCATGATTAAAGTAAATTCCGAACTTTATATCATCTGTTTCTGCATCCGTCAGCAACTCGCGATAGCGGGGCTCAAAAATGTGCAATGGCACCAGCTCACCCGGAAGCGGAAGAATTGTAAGGGGGAACAGAGGTATTGTATTGGCCATTCGTTTACAGCATTAATATTTCAAAATGTATTTTGGCTGAACGTTAAACTCTTTCGAAAGTTTTTGCTCGCCCGGTAAAAATGAAAGATTGATTAAAAAAGAAAAGCCTGCTACCGTACCGCCTAGCTGTTGCACGAGCCAGCCTGCCGCACTTGCCGTCCCTCCCGTTGCCAATAAATCGTCATGCACAAGAACATTCCAGCCTTTTTGAATAGCATCTTCATGAACTTCTACCGATGCCGTTCCGTACTCCAATGCATACTCCTGTGAAATCGTTTTGTACGGTAGCTTACCGGATTTACGCATCGGGATAAATGCACACTGAAGTTCCTGCGCCAGGATAGAACCAAAAATAAATCCGCGTGCCTCCACGGCCGCAATAGCATCAATCTTCTGATTTTTATACTGCGCTCCAATGGCTGAGATCACGTCTTTCACAAGCTTGTGATCAGCCAGCATGGGAGTAATATCTTTAAACAGGATTCCAGGTTTTGGAAAATCGGGTACATCGCGGATCACGCTTTTGATTCTGGCTTCTAAACTCATTCAACGATTGATAATCGTTCAAATTAAGAAGTAAATTGGGATATAAAAATGGCTGTCCGGTTACCTGTCCTCAAAATTTGAAATTGAACTCTGAATCCTTCAGAATGAAAAAAACTTTCGTTGTCGCGCTTATTTTTATCAATTCAATTTGCTCTGCGCAAGATAAGTTCTTTCAAATCATCGCATTCAAAGGCAATGTACTGGTCGACAGTTTACCTGTTACCTGTGGACAGAAGATTGATGCCTCCAGTCAACTTATGCTGATCGAAAAGGATGGTTATGCTGCAGTTCTGACTTCGCAGGGGTATGCATTTCAATTAGGAAGAGGGAAACATAAGGTTAAAAGCATTCTTGCCCAAACTCATTCCAATTTAATCCGCGTAAAAGATTCACGGGGTGTGGGAGCAGTTCACCGGCCATATGCTGATCCCATAAAAATTTTATCGGTAGATGAATTTCATGAATATGCCTACCTGGGGGGTGACACGCTTACGATTGTCTGGCAGGCGCAAACCGGAATCAGTACATATTCCGTTATTCTAACAGACATGCTTGACAAAATTTTGGTTGATACAACTGTTTTCGGAAACACAGTCACGATTCCGGTTCCAAATATCTTTAAAGATAAAGCCTTATTGTTCCAGGTTAAAGCTGGTAAATTGTCTTCCAAGCAAATGTTTGTTAAGGCTTCTCAGGATTATAAGGATTTCAGGTTTGATGCGAGTTGTGCATCAGGAATGAGTCTTATCGAAAGAGAACTTTTACTGGCTGGTCTGTGTGAGGTTTATAATCTCTATTACGATCAGATTCATCATCTGCACAACCTATATGTGTATAGTAAAAAAACAGGTATAGAGATTTTACATCCTTACTACCAACGGATGCTGAAAGAACATGATTTTGAAATTTTTTTTGTCAGCCAGCCGTAATCTTGCCCTGTAGTATTACCTGATCAATGATGCGGCTTCCAAACGCATAAGGCAAATAGGCAATCGATGAAATCGGTTTTGTGATAAACACGTTGGCAACTTTTCCCTTCGTAATGCTACCGTGTGTTTTCTCAAGCTCAAGCGCGACTGCGGTATTGATGGTTGCCGCATTAATCGCTTCTTCTGGAGTCATCTTCATTTTAATACACGCCAAGGAAATCATCAGTGGCATATTTCCGCTAGGCGCGCTACCGGGATTATAATCAGATGCAATGGCCAGTGGCAAGCCAACTTCCATCATTTTTCGAGCAGGAGGAAACGGGAGACCCAAAAAGAATGCCGCTCCGGGTAACGCAGTCGGCATAACCGATGAATTTTTCAAACAGGTAATTTCTTCATCGCCTATGTTCTCTAAATGATCTACACTTAACGCACCTGTGTTAACACCCGCCTGTACCCCACCCGACCTGTGAAGCTGGTTGGCATGAATGCGAGGCTTCATTCCAAATTTCTTTCCCTCCGTTGCGATACGTTCTGTTTCAGCCTGTGAAAAAAATCCTTGTTCGCAAAACACATCGATATAATCGGCCAGTTTTTCTTCCGCGATAGCGGGAATCATTTCTTTCAGGATCAGATCAATGTATTGCTCTTTGGTTTTGTCTTTAGGAACAGCATGGGCGCCTAGGAACGTAGTCTTTACTGTCAGGGGACTTTCTTTTCCAATGCGTCTCGCTACGCGGAGCATCTTGAGCTCGTCTTCAGTCGTGAGACCATAGCCGCTTTTGATTTCAACGGCTCCGGTTCCGGATTTAATAATTTCCTGAACGCGTACCATAGTCCGTTCAAACAATTCCTCTTCCGATGTTTGCTGAAGTTTTTTTGCCGAGTTAAGAATTCCACCGCCACGGGCTGCGATTTCTTCATACGTAGCGCCTTTGATCTTCATCACAAACTCTTCCTCACGGCTTGCAGCAAAAATCAAGTGCGTATGAGAATCAACAAATGAAGGAAAAACAAATCGGCCAGTTGCATCTAACTCCGTTTTGCCTATTGCTGCAGCGGGCAATTCTGCCATGCTTCCGTATTGCTCAATGAGACCGTTATGAATGGCGAGGTAAGCATTTTCCAGAACAGGTAGGTGTGCCATCGCATTTCCCTTAATCGGGCCGATAGCCTGATCACGGGTCTGAACGAGTCCTTTAATGTTGCGTATGAGAATATCCCAGGTCACAGGATATTATTTGCTTTTCTCGAAAGATTCCGTTTTATAATCGAGGTTGGAACCAAACACCGGGAAGCTGATCTTCACCAACGCATAAAACATGCGGCCATCAATGCCGGGGCGATAGCCAATCTCTCCGCCATATGCCCAGCTCAGGGAACGATTAAATTTACCTTCAATACCGGCACGAAACCCAATCTTTTTAGTGCTCAGCGGACTGATGTCATAGGATGTTCCATTGTAAACAATATCCTCCAGGCTCACCCGTGGCGCAATTAAAATATCTACGTATGTTGTAAGTATCAGATCATCCACGCCACCTTCATACTTATCAAAGGTAAAGGCAGCATTGCGAATCCAGCTGAAGGAACCTCCGACAAAAATGCCGGCAGTTGAACCATTTGAAAATACGGTTATGTCATCATCACCGTTTGCAATTCCTGCATCCTCTAGTGTTCCGCCTTCCTCATTTTCAAAATCTGCAGTGGTGAGGCCCTGTGCTTCCATGATGTTATTAACATCGATAGTGCTTTGCCAAACCGTTACGCCTAACCTTCCACCAATAACCTGGCGAACTTTACAAGGTACCTCCGCATTTAAAGGAACCCGCGCAGCCCACTTGTTACCGGAATAGCTCTTCTTGTACAAGACAATTTTTGTATTCGAGCTCTTTTCAAAATCTTTAATGTGGTAGGTACCTCCAAGTTCAAAATACGTAAACGGCTTCTGAGTATTATCCACTTCACTCGTCTGCTTACCTTGCTCACGATTCAGGTCGAAAAATTTACTTCCATACGTGGATCTGAAATTTGCCTTAAGATCCACCTTATTTTTAATGGAATATTCTGCCTGAAGTCCAAACCCTGCGTTAACATTCGTAGCGAAGACTTCTCCGTACAGTGGCTGGAGGTGTACAAACAGCTTGTTTATATTATTTGGCTCGTCATAAAGTTCCTCAAATGTAACAGCGGTCTTGTCAGTTCGCTCACCCTGGGCGAATACCCATGCGGGTAGAGCAAGCAGCAAAAAGATGATTAAAAACCGGGAGATTAAGGCCATATTGAATTCAATAACCGTAAAAATACTAAATATATACCGATATACAGG
>Ga0209174_10000578_pt1 | contig 27348 bp, 23 predicted proteins | sample JI91814BDNA_FD_187505 | JGI IMG/M metagenome (GOLD analysis project Ga0209174, IMG submission 187505) | Wastewater effluent complex algal communities from Wisconsin, to seasonally profile nutrient transformation and Carbon sequestration -... | ecosystem: Engineered > WWTP > Effluent > Algae...
GACCTGCCCTCTTCTTCCTGGCGTTGGTGGCCGTGGTGGTCGTTGGCTACATCTGGGTGTTGCCCTTCACTGCTGAACGGTTGGCGCTGTTGCTTCCGTTGGAGGTGGATGAACGTTTGGGGCAGGCAGCCTATGGCAGTGTGACGCTCGGGATGGATGAGGATACCGCACGTAGCGCAGTACTACAGCGATTCGGTGATCGACTTGACCTGAGCGATAGGTTCGAGTTGCGTTTCCACTATGTCACAAGCGATCAGGTCAACGCGTTCGCCATGCCTGGAGGTGATATCGTGGTCTTCAGTGGCATTGTGGAGGGCATGGAACACCCGGAACAACTGGCTGCACTGCTCGCACATGAGGCCACCCATGTGCACGAACGGCACAGCACCCGCATGATGGTGCGACAGATGGCAGGGTACCTTTTCCTCTCGCTGCTCATCGGCGATGTGAACGCAGTGGTCGGCGTGTTGGCGGAGAACGCGGATAACCTGCGCAACATGTCCTACTCACGCAACCTGGAGACGGACGCTGATGCGCGTGGTATCGAACGCTTGCGCGCTGCAGGAGTGGACCCCCAAGGCATGGTGAAATTGCTTGAACTCCTTGAGTCCGAAGCTGGCGACATGCCCGAGGAGCTCAGCTTCCTCAGCAGTCACCCACTCACCGAGGAGCGTATTGCCAAGGCCAAGGAAGCAGTTGGTGACGGAACCTTGACGGATCCTGTGACAGGAGAGTTGGCCGAGCTCTTCGAACGACTGAAGGCCGAATAGCACTCAACCCTTCACCACGATCCCCAGCTCCTTCAGCTGGATATCGTCGATATGGCTCGGAGCATCGATCATCACGTCGCGGCCTGCGTTGTTCTTCGGGAAAGCGATGAACTCGCGGATGTCGCTGCGGCCACCGAAAAGGCTGACCCAACGGTCGAAACCGAAGGCCGCGCCACCATGCGGCGGTGCACCGAACTCGAAGGCATCCATCAGGAAGCCGAACTTGTAGCGTGCATCCTCGTCGGTAAAGCCAAGCACCCGGAACATCGCCTCCTGCATGCTGCGATCGTGGATCCGGATGCTGCCACCTCCGATCTCCGTACCATTGATGACAAGGTCGTAAGCGTTGGCCTTTACCGCGCCGGGGTCGCTTTCCAAGAGGTGTGCGTGTTCCGGAATGGGAGAGGTGAAGGGGTGGTGCATGGCATGCCAACGACCGCTTTCCTCGTCCTTCTCCAGTAGCGGGAAGTCCACCACCCACAGCGGTTTGAAGGTCCAGGGATCGCGCGATCCGAGCAGGTCGCCCAGGTGCAGGCGCAGTTCGTTCAGTTGCTTGCGGGTCTTGTCGGCACCACCGGCCATGATGCACATCAGATCACCTTGCTGCATACTGAAGCGTTCAGCCCACTTCTGTAAATACTCGAGCGTGTAGAACTTGTCCACGGTGCTCTTCAAGCCTTCCTCCGTCCACTTCAGGAACACGATGCCCGTGGCACCGATCTGGGGGCGCTTCACGAAGTCGATGAGCGCGTCGGTCTGTTTACGGCTCCAGCCAGCACAGCCTTCGGCCTTGATACCGACCACCAGTTCGGCATCATCAAAGACCTTGAAGCCGACGCCCTGCACCAGGTCGTTCAGCTCATGGAATTTCATCCCGAAACGCAGATCCGGCTTATCGCAACCGTAGAATCGCATGGCGTCGTCATAGCTCATGCGCGGGAAGTCCTCGCTGAATTCCTTGCCCAGGATCGCCTTGAACAAGTGCTTGGCCAGACCCTCGAAGGTGTTGAGGATATCCTCCCGCTCAACGAAGGCCATCTCGCAGTCGATCTGGGTGAACTCCGGTTGCCGGTCGGCGCGCAGATCCTCGTCACGGAAGCACTTCACGATCTGGAAATAGCGGTCGAAACCGGCCACCATCAGCAGTTGCTTGAAGGTCTGTGGGCTCTGCGGTAGCGCGTAGAACTCCCCGGCGTTCATGCGGCTGGGCACCACGAAGTCACGCGCGCCTTCCGGTGTGCTCTTGATCAGCACGGGCGTCTCCACCTCAAGGAAATCCTGTGCACTGAGGTAATTGCGCACTTCGATGGCCATCCGGTGGCGCAACTCGAAATTCTTCCGCACGTTGGCCCTACGCAGGTCCAGGTAGCGGTACTTCATGCGCAGTTCGTCGCCGCCGTCGGTCTCCTCCTCGATAGTGAAGGGCGGGGTCTTGGCGCCGTTCAGTACGTTCAGTCCGGTCACCACCAGTTCGATCTCACCGGTGGGGATGTTCTTGTTCTTGCTCTCACGTTCCTTCACAACGCCGATGACCTGCACCACGAATTCGCGGCCCATCTTGTTCGCTTGATCGCACAGGGCTTGGTCCCGTTCGGTATTGAAGCTGAGCTGCGTGATGCCGAAGCGGTCGCGCAGGTCCACGAAGGTCATCCCGCCCAGGTCGCGGGTACGTTGGACCCATCCGGCCAGGGTCACGGTCTTGCCAGCGTCAATGAGGCGGAGTTCGCCACAAGTATGGGTACGGTACATGAGGAATGGAAAGGAGCCGCGAAGTTATCCGGTTCCCCCGTGTGGTTCAGACCTTACCGGATCCCAGTGCTTTCCGGCATTCCGAAAGGGTGGCCAACGTATCGGGGTCGGGGGCAGGTGAACGCAGGTCGAGCGTCTCCAACCGAAGGCGTATCAACCGGGCCACGATCGTGCGACTTTCCCATTGCTCATCGGCCGGCACCAGGTACCATGGGGCATGTGGCGATGCCGTAGCTCCGATGGCGTGCTCATAAGCGTCCATGTAGGCGTCCCAATGCTGACGTTCGGCCAGGTCCTGGGCATTGAACTTCCAGTTCTTTCCAGGGTCATCGATGCGTTCCAGGAATCGCTTCCGCTGCTCCTCTTTGCTCATGTGCAGATAGAACTTCATGATGACCGTGCCGCTATTGGCCAAGTGTTCCTCCCAGGCGCGGATGGCTATGAACCGCCGCTCCCAGAATTCCTTGTCCACATGGTCCGTGCGTGTGATGCCCGGTATGTTCTGGCCCAGGATGAATTCCGGATGCACTCGGGTGACCAACACCTCCTCATAGTGGGAACGGTTGTGGATGCCGATCTGTCCGCGCTCCGGAGCCGCTTGGAAATGCCGCCACAGAAAATCGTGGCTACGTTCAAGTGTACTTGGAGCCTTGAAGCTCCATACGCGCACGCCTTGTGGGTTCACTCCGCTCATGACGTGGCGGATGCAACTGTCCTTGCCGGCTGCGTCCATCGCCTGGAAGATGAGCAACAGCGAATGTTTGCCCGAAGCATAGAGCAGCTCCTGTAGCTCACTGATCCTTTCGCGGTCTCCTTCCACCTGGTCCTTCAGCTCCTTCTTCTCAGTATTGCTCGGCAGGTCGGTCGGATGATCCTTCAAACGGATGGTGCCGCGGCTGGTGATGGCGATACGGGGGTCGTTCAGTGGGGACTTCATGGTCGGCGAAAGCTACGGTGTACGGTATAGGCGCGAGACCCCTACAATACCCGAACTTCACGCGGCAACCCGAAAGTCATGAAAACCCCAGCGACGATCAACTCCCCCTTCACCCGATTTGCCAAACGCACGTCGACCATGACCGGCCGACCGGTCACGTTCATTCTGGCGGTCGCGGTCATTCTTGGGTGGGCCATCACAGGTCCGCTATTCGGGTTTAGTGACACATGGCAGTTGGTGATCAACACCAGCACCACGATCATCACCTTCCTGATGGTGTTCCTCATACAGAACACGCAGAACCGCGATACGGAAGCCCTTCAGATCAAGTTGGATGAGCTGATACGCTCACAGAAGGAGGCGAACAACGCACTGTTGGACCTGGAGGAACTTGACGATGACGAACTCGACCGGATACGCGCGGTCTATATGGCGCTGGCTCGGCACGAACGGGAGAGCACACCTCCAGCGGATGGAGCCGCCAAGAGATGAGCATGGTATTCCGGGAATATCCTATCCCAAGGGATGCATCCTGGAACGTGCTGTTCAGCTCTTGATGGATCGGTCACTTTCAAAGGTGCCGCTTACTTGGCTACTGGTCATTCCTTGTTCAATGAGGAAGCGCTGATCCACGCCCGACACAAGAACATCAGCGACCCATGGCCGCATCCGAACGATGCGGCCATGGGTCGCACAGGGCGGGCTGCTCACGATCCTACGTTGCACAGGTACTCGAGCAACGTCGAGCCGTTCACCATTGCGTGGGAGGCTCGGAGTTCGTGAACTACACCAGTTCCGCGTTCAGCGTAATGGGTACGCTCTTCAAAAGTTGGCTGATCGGGCAGTTGACCTTGGCGTCCTCCGCGCATCCGTCGAACTGTTCCTTACCGATACCCGGAACCTTGGCTTTCAGCACCAGGTGGATGCCGACGACACCGGTGCCGCCTGCCACAGGACCCAACTTCACCTCAGAGTTGCAATCCAGTTCATCCGGCGTGAAACCTGCGTTACCAAGCAGGAAGCTCAGCTTCATCGTGAAACAACCGGCGTGTGCAGCCGCGATCAATTCCTCTGGATTGGTGCCTGCCTTTCCGTCCTCACTTATGAACCGGGTCATGAATGAATATGGGGTGTCCTTCAGCACCCCGCTGGTACTGGTCAGATGCCCCTTACCTTCCTTTCCACTTCCGCTCCAAATGGCCTTGCTCGATCGTATCATGATGCTCGGTGTTGCGTTGCTTGAGTGCGTGAAAGTAGAACACGTTCATCGGGGAATTGGTTTGCCCAGGGTTCTTGGGCCTTTCTTCGAAGGGGGGGGGGCGGTCCTGGCATGTGCACCACGTGTACATGTCGATCCGGACCTACATGGAATGCAGGCCCTGATGATGGTGCGGATGCGAGGGGATCAACTCCTGAGGATCGACCTTGCAAACCCTGTTTCAACCGTTCGTGTAGCTGTTCCAGCTGAGGCCCCGATATCGCCCGTTCTTCGTCGCACGATCTCCAATGAGCATATCGCATCCCTCATTTGCGGTTGGTGTATTGGCTGCGGCACTCTCCCTCGGCAGGGTGACCGCTCAACCCGCACCGGTGATACTTCGTAATGGCGCGCCGGAGGGCGCCGTGGTCGAAGCTCCCGATACGTTGAAGTATGCGATGGATCTGCAAGCAGGTTCTTGGGCTTGGGTCCGGGTGGACCAACACGGCGTGGATGTGGCGATCACGACCTACAGCCCGAATGGAAGCAAGCTGAACGAGTTCGATTCTCCCAATGGCGCGTTCGGTCCCGAATGGGTGCGGCTGGAGGCGAGCGTGCAAGGGCAGTACCGCATTGAGGTGCAGGCCATCGACGAGACAGCACCCGAGGGCAGGGTCGAGTTGCGGCTGGTGAGTTCCGGAACAGCACCCACCACACCCCAGGCAGCGATGGATGCCTATCTGGCGCGGTACAACACCACGGATTCGCCGGGTCTTGCGATCCGCATTCTCCGCGACGGGGCTCCTGTGTACAGCAAGGCCTTCGGTATGGCCGATCTGGAGCATGACATCCCCATCACCACCTCTTCGGTCTTCCAGGTCGCATCCGTGTCCAAGCAGTTCACGGCATTCGCGGCTCTGCTACTGCAGCGGGATGGACTGCTTTCGCTGGATGACGATGTGCGCAAGTTCATCCCGGAATTACCGGAATACTCGCACGTCGTGACCATTCGTCACTTGGCTCAACACACCAGTGGCCTTCGGGATATCGATGACCTGCTCGCGTTGCGAGGCATTGCTCCCAATGATGAGGTGACCCATGCGGAAGCGGTCGCGCTCTTACTGCGCCAGAGAGGCCTCAATTTCGTTCCGGGTACTGCCTTCGAGTACAGTAACTCCGGGTACATGCTGCTGGCCGAGGTCGTGGCACGCGTATCCGGGAAACCGTTCTCCGACTTTCTACAGGAGCGGATCTTCCACCCCTTGGGCATGAAGGACACGCACGTCATGGATGCTCCAGGTACCGTGATCGCGAACCGGGCATCTGCCTACGGATTGGAAGGAGCGGCCTATGTGGAGCGTCCGGTCAATGGTGCGCTCATGGGATCCACGGGCGTGAACTCCACGGTGGAGGACCTCTGCCGCTGGGCGATGAACTTCAAAGATCCCGTTGTTGGCGATCGCGAAATGCTGGATAACATGGAGCGATCAGGTAAGCTGGTCACCAACGAGCCGTTCACTTATGGAATAGGTCTGGACCGCAAGGAATACCGAGGTCAACAGGTGGTGTTCCACGGAGGAGGGTTGGCGGGCTACAGGTCTTATCTCGTTCGTGTACCCGCTCACGACCTGGTGATCGCCATCACCGCCAATGCAGAGGACTTCAATCCGATCGAAACGGCGGAGAAGGCCATAGACCTGTTCCTCGAGAACGAGATCAGCGCGTCGGAAGTGGCACAAGCAACCATGAAGCGGCCATCCCGCAAGCGCGATGGATCGGATCGACCTACCGATCTCGATGCTCTTGTCGGCGACTACGAGCTTTTTCCAGGTCTGGTCTTCACCGTGAAGCGGAATGGACCGGGCCTGGTGACGAACGTACTTGGAAGTGGGGATGTACAGGCGTTGGAAGAACTCGACGCGAACACCTTTCAACTGAACAACCGCTACAACCGATGGGTGTTCTCGCTAGGTTCGAATGGTCGTGCCCAAGGCTTCGCTTATCACCTCTACGATTTCACTTGGCAAGCGAAGCGCATCGCATTGGAGCCGTTGGATGTTGCGCGGATCCGTCCAGAGGAATTCATAGGGACCTACGTGAGCGAAGAACTTGGTGTGGCCTTGGTCGTTGTTCAGGAGGACAGCGCCTTGGTGGTACGTGGTCACCGTTGGGGCGATGCGGTCATGAAGCCGTTCCAACCCGATGCCTTCACCACGGACCAAGCACGCATGGGGCTTGTCGCTTTCACGCGTGATGCGCAAGGCGAGGTGACGAAATGCCTCGTATCCGGCCAACGGGCGCGGGATATCGTGTTCGAGCGGGTGCGGTGACGGCTACTTCAACGCTAACAGTACCATGCACACCAGCACCATAGCGATCAGATGGTACGCACCGGTGATCACGCCGTACGCGATCGGCCGTGGCATATTCGGGTTGATGGCGATGTTCACCGTGTTCGTGACCAAGTAGCCGAACCCCACAAGTAGCGCGAATAAGAACGCGGCGCCATATGACGTGATGTTCAGCCATTGCATCAGGATAGCACTGGTGAAGATCACCAAGAAGCTGCAGACCATCGGCCCCACGAAGTAGATCGGATCCTTGCTCTGGGGTTCGTTCGCCGGCCGACCCAAGGTGAAGAGGTACTGTTTCCTGAACAATGCAGTGAACCAAGCAGCACCGAGTGCAGAGGATAGAACGAAGGCCAGGGCGATGCCGAGCCAAGGGAGGTTGGAAATTGTGATGGTCATGGGTTGTTGTTCGTGTGCCGCCAAAAGTGACGGCAGGCGTTGACAACCCTATGTCAGGGGTGTCGGAAGGATCATTCGCTCTGGTGGAACTGTCTGCGTTCCGGGATGCCGCTCGAAGAATTGCTGCAGCGTCATATCGTGCGGTGTGAACTGGTCGGGTAGCACCGCCATCTGTTCGATCCGATCCAATCGAAAGTAGCGGAACTCCTTGCGCGAACGACACCACGCCACCAAGAGCCAGTTCTCCGTGCTCAATAGCGCGAACGGTTCAATGGACCGGTCCGAGGTGAGTTGCTCCGCGTTCGTGTACGTGATGCGCACCACCCGATAGTTGGTGATCGCGAATTGCAGTTCCGAAAGGTTGTCGCTGGTGCGCGGGATGTTCTCGATGTTTTTGAACTGCGTGCGATCCACGAGCAGGTTGATCTTGTCCTTCAGCCCATGGTCCAGCACGGACGTGATCTTGTCGATCGCCTCGGCGTAGTGGGCGATGAAGGAGGAGTCCGTGGTCTTCAGTACCAGTTGTTTCGCGGCGATCAGCGCATTGGCCTCCTTCTCCGTGAACGCCACCGGAGGAAGGCGGTAGTGGTCCATAAGCAAGTAGCCCTTGCCTTCTTCAGTGATCACCGGTATGCCAGCTTCTTCCAAGGCACGAATGTCCCGGTAGATGGTGCGGATGCTCACCGAGAACTTCGCCGCCAACTCAGGAGCCGTCACCAAACGCTTGGTTTGCAGTCGGGTCAGGATCGCCGTGAGGCGCGTTAGGCGTTTGGTGTCGGAATGGGGCATAGTTGGTTGGACGAGGATGGGCTAGGGAGATAACTGTTTGGGATTGCGACCCAAGGCCTCTTCGAGGAGCGCACTATTCGAGGAGGTCATATCGCCAATGGTACTGTGGAAGTCATAATTCTCTCGCTCTATGCGAAACTCGCCTTGTATTACTTGTCCGGCCAGTCTGACGGGAATGAAATACGAACTTGCCTTTACGGGAGATGATCTCCCTGCAATGGAGACTACTAAGCGGAACTCGTTGCCAATACTTGAAGTTGGGAGTTCAATCGACAAACGCTCCCATTTGATAATGCCATAGTGCAGGATATCAGCAATCCCCCGTTTCCGGATTTCGCGCTGATTGTTCAAGTAGTCGGTGTTAGGTCCTTGGAAGGATCCCATACCTGTGAATTGTCCTTGCGTTGTGGTTGCAAAGAGCGAAATGTCAACCTCGTTTTGGAGGGTGGAGTGATTCACAATGAGGATTTCCAAATTGACGAGAATCTTCTTGTCTATCTGCTGCAGAGTTGCGCGTCGTAAGTACGGGGCGATGTCAGGATAGGAGACCTTTCTCATAAGTGCTTCGACAAAGTGATGGGGCGCAGGTTTGGTGGTTGCATTGAAACGGAACCAGTATGCCCCCTTCTCCTTAACCTGATGCGGAGCGTATGGACTCCGAGGAACCTCGAAGACATAGGCTCGATGACCTCGATGCATCAACTTCTTGATTCGAATGTCCTGCGGTGGTGGACTTATCCTGTCGAACACCATGTCAGACAGTTGGTCATCTCCATAGTCATTTACGACATGGGTGAGAGATCCATGGAATTCCTTCTCTTGACCCTGGGTGGGAGACTTTCCGATTGGCGCCCCCCAAATGAGCAGCCCTCCTTCTGAGTTCAGGAAGGCACAGATAGTTCGGAGCACAGCGTCGATTCCACCTTCGCCGGCCTTGGGATTGTCTACGTATGACTTGAACTCTTTGCGATCACTTTCCTTCTTTGGCGTCTTGAAGTATTTAGTCAGATCCGTAGGAGTGAGCTTCTCGATCCGTTTGCCGAGTGCCTGCTGCGTAATTGTGCGTTCGCTCATGGTCCTGAAATGTAGAAAGGCGCCTCAACAGAAGCACCTTTCCTTATTTGCATAGTACTAACTACGGCGTCCCTCTATTCTCCTGCTCCCGCTCGAGCGCCTCGAACAGCGCCTTGAAGTTGCCTTCGCAGAGGATGCAGGAGCGCATCAAGCCAGCATCTCTTTCACGATGCGATCGATCTGGTCGAACTGGTCCTTGCCCTTCAGTACATACTGTTCAGCGCCCTTGGCCACCGTTTGAAGGGCTACCCCATATTGCGTTTGGCTACTGAGCATGATCACATGCACACTGCGGTCCATTTTCTTGATCTTCTCGAGTATCCTCAGACCATCGGCCGCATCCTTCACCGTATTGTTCAGATGATAGTCAAGGACCACAAGGTCAGGATGCTCGTTCAAGTGGGCAAGGCAATCCTCTCCCGTGTGAAAGGCGGTCACATCGTGCGGAAAGGTCGTTCGGAGGTGGTCGGCAAGCATGGTCGCCAGCATCACGTCGTCGTCCACAATGAAGATCTTCTTGGTCGCCATGCATCTTTGGGAATGGTCGCAAAGTAACGGCTTGTGAGGCATCCTTGGTCCGGTGATCGGACCTCAGTCTTTCGCGAGCGCAGGGTCGGTGGTCATGGCCACATCGTCCAGTAGCCCCTGCACATAGTCTATGTTCGTATGGATGGGTACCGGGGCAGAACCCTGCACCGCGGTCACCACGCGCACCAGACCGGTCAGCACATCGTTGCGCATCTCCAGGTACTGGTCCATCACCACGGGTTGGCCATCGAGTGAGCCGGTGTAGCGCCCATGCATGAGCGAGCCATCAATGATCTCGATATTCCCTTGAAGCGTAAGGCGGGTGCCAGCCAGGCCGAAGATGCCCGCCTTCAAGAACGCCTCTCCGTTCTCCGTAGTGATGATGGGCTGGCGGTCCACGAGCACCAGCGCTCTTTCCGGAGATACATGGACCTCCATGCCGTCGGTCTCCAAGTCGAGCATCCAGGATGCCGAAGCCTGTGAGCCGAGCGTTTGTTGGTTGGCGGCCATCCAATTCGAAGTTTGTTGGGCGAAAAGCGGGAGGGAGAATAGGGTGTTCATCGCGGTGGTGAGGATGAGGTGTTTCATGGTTCGGGCCGGTGGGTTTTGAGGCGCTGACAACAGGACAAATGTGCCCTTGCAACGGGGCCTCCCACCAGCGTTGATACACGGGAAACGCAAAACAGGTGGAAATACGGGGGGTGGGTATTCCCACCTATTCGACCTTTGGGCTCCCCGAATGCTCGGGGCACCGACGCATGATGGAGCCCGCTCTTACCGACCTGGATTACCTCGAGCGCTTCTGCAAAGGCGATCGGACCCGTATGGAGCGGTACATCTCCATGTATCTGCAGGGTGCCCCCGACCTGTTCGCAAAATTGACGGAAGCACTAGCGGCGAATGACGGTGACGCACTGGCCATATCCGCGCACAGCCTCCGGCCTCAAGTGAACTACATGGGTGCGCAACGCCTCTTCGACATGCTCACGGCTTTGGAGCATCGCGCACGCGCAGAGGGCGCTGCCGCTTGCACAGGAATGGTCCACGAGGTTCTGGAACTGAACGGGAACGTGATGGCCGAGCTGCTTGCGCGGCCCGGCCATTCAAGTTGAAGGGAGGGGTCAATTCCTGGACAGCGCCGGTTCGTTCCGTCCGTCCGTCTGCTCGGACATCAGTTGGAGCGCCTGCGCTTGCAGGTCATCGTTGTTCATCGGTGCGGAGCCGTTCACCCGGGCGATGACGCGCACCACGGTCACCGGTACGCCGTGGCGTAGCTGGATGTATTGGTCCATGATCACCGCTGTGCCGCCGAGCAGTCCGCTGTAGGTGCCGTGCATCACGCTGTCGTTGACGGTTTCCACCTTGCCCACCAAGGTTAGGTGCGTGCCACCGAGGCCGAAGACACCCTTGCGGAGGTAAGCGGCACCGTCCTGTTCGATGATGGGTGTGCGGTCCACGATCATGAGCGCGTGGTCCTTGGTCACGTACAGTTCAGTGGCGTCGATATCTAGATCGATCATCCAATTTGCCGAGGCATTCGGACCCAAGGTTTCGCGGTTCGTGGCCAGCCAGTTCTCGGTGGGGGTCATGGGTGCGTTGGTTTGAGCGCTGAGGACGCTTGCAAAAAGGGTGTTCATGGCGATGAGGAGGATGAAGTGCTTCATGGTTCGGGCCGGTGGGCTTTGTGTTGCTGACCGACGGGGCAAAAGTGCCCTTGTAACGGGGCCTCCCACCAGCGTTGATACACGGGAAGCACAAATCCCGTGGAAATACGGGGGTCCGGTATTTCCACCTGAACGACCTTTGAACAAATGATCAAACTCGCCCTCGCCGACGACCAGGTCCTTTTCCGCCGTGGCCTCACCATGTTGCTCCGCGATCTTTCCGATGTAGAGGTCGCGTTCGAGTGCTCGAACGGGGAGGAGTTGCTCACCGGCCTGAAGAACAATTCCGTGGACGTTGTGCTGCTGGACCTGGAGATGCCCGTGCTCAACGGCATGGATACCATGAAGCGCATGCGCGAGGAATTCCCGCAGGTGAAGGTGATCGTGCTCAGTATGCACAGTGAAGAGAAATTCATCGTACACCTGATGGAGCTGGGCGCCAACGGCTATGTGCTGAAGACCGCCGAACCTGACGAGATCGAGGACGCCATCCGCGCAGTGGCCTCCACCGGCTACCATTTCAGCCCGATGGTGAGCCGCGTGATGCTGCATGGCTTGGTGAAGAAGGAGAAGCTGAAGCCCACCTTCGATGATGTGGACCCGCTCACCGAGCGCGAGCTCGATGTGCTGCGCTTGATCTGCCAGGAACTCACTACCACGGAGATCGCCGGAAAGCTCTTCCTGAGCCCGCGCACTGTGGAGGGCCACCGCAACAACATCCTTCAAAAGACCGGCGCGCGGAATACGGCGGGGATCGTGGTGTACGCAATGAGCAAGGGGATCTACACACCATGAGCAACGGAGCGCGTGTTGCCCTCTCGTTCGTTATCGGGCTCCTGATGACGGCAGCGTCGCCTGCACAAGTCGATACCCTCCACATTCCCGTCCGCCACCTCCGCATTGAGGACGGCCTTTCACAAGGCATGGTGCGCAGCATCCTTCAGGACCGCACCGGCTTCATGTGGTTCGCCACCAAGGACGGCTTGAACCGGTATGACGGGTACACCTTCAAGGTGTTCCGCCACGATCCACAGGACAGCACGTCGGTGCGGGACAATCACATCCATAAGATCTTCGAGGACAGCAAAGGACTGCTCTGGGTCGGCACCAATAGCGGGCTGGACGTGTTCGATCCGGCCACGGAGATCTTCCGCCATCTACCCTGCTCCAAGGACAGCTCACGATTTGGCGGTGCTCCCGAGTGCGCTGTCCGTTCCATTGCCGAGGATCCGCAAGGGAATATCTGGTTCCATTCGAGTTGCAATCTCTACCGCATCCGGCCGCAGCCTGCCACAGCGACTTTGGGAGCAGCTACGCATGCACAACGCATCGCCGATGTCCCCATCTGGGGCTTGTTCATCGACCATGCCGGTATCCTGCATTCGTCCACACAGGAATTGTTGGATCGTAGCAACCCGGCAAGGGGCTATTTGCACATCGACACCAAAGACGAAGCGTCGATCGCCGCGATGGTAGGCGACCTGGCGATCCGTCCAACGAAGCCGATCCCGGGGCATCTGAGCACACCTGTCGCTGGATTGGCTTTAGCGGATGCACGGCGGAGGGTCACCTATCGGGCGTCGGGCACCGGAGGCGTAACGGAGATCGATGAGGCTACAGGCCATGAACGCGACATCCCGACCGGGCAGCCCGCTTGGGGATGGCCGAAGTACGGAATGGTGGATGCCGACGGCCGCCTCTGGATTGGAACGGACGCCGGACTCTGGCGCTGTGATCCCTCCACAGGTCGTTCGTCGGCGTTGCGACCGATCGACGTGCACCATGGGAACGGGAGCGTGGATGTCGCCTGCTTTTATCAGGATCGCAGCGGGGTCATCTGGATCGGGACCCCCGGCTACGGCATCTTCACCTACGATCCGCGTATCGAACGCTTCCACACGCAGCAGGCAAGCTCCATCGGATGGATGGCGCCGCTGGCCGATGGTCGTGTGTTGCTCGCCGCGGGCTTGAAGGTCAAACTCTTTGATACAGGACGATCGGTCGTTGACCCCGCGCCACCGTTGCTGGTCGATGGAAGCGAACGTGAATACTACCATGACCGGGCGGGCTCCTTCGTGGTAGCGCCCAGGGGTACGATCTGGTCGTTTGCGAACGGGAAACTCTGCCGGAAAGATGATCAGGACAGGAGCCTCGTGTACTTCAGTGATCCAGCGGTTCCCGTTGGCTTTCCTCTGTGCGCAAGTGGCGACTCGCTCATCGCCTTCGGCAGTTCGAACGCCTTCGGCCAGTTCGATACACGCAGCGAGCGGTTCACGCGCGTGCCCTATCCCATTGAGGGTTCCGGAGGGGAATACCAGTTCGTGCAGGCCATCCAGCACGGTGCGGACGGTACCTTCTGGCTGGGCACCATGAAGGGCCTGCTGCGCCTGGACCCGCTGACCCGGGCATGGAAGCACTATCGGAACATCCCATCCGATACGACCTCGTTGGCTGCGGATGTCATCTTCAGCCTGCTCCCGGATCCGAAGGACGCCAGCATCCTCTGGGTGGGCACCAATGGCGGGGGCCTCTGCCGCATGGACAAGCGCACCGGGACATTCGAGCGCTTCACCACACGGAACGGATTGCCGAACAACGTGATCTACGGACTGCTCAACGACGACGACGGGCAAGTGTGGATGAGCACGAACAAGGGGCTCTCACGCTTCGACCCGAAGACACGAACGGCGATCAACTTCGATGCCCGCCATGGCTTGCAGAACGACGAGTTCAACCGCTACGCCTTCTGCAAGATGCCCGACGGCACGCTCTTCTTCGGCGGCATCAGCGGCTTCAACTACTTCCACCCGCGCGACCTGCGCACGGATGAGCGCCCGGTGGAAATGGCCATCACGGACATCAAACTGGGGAACCGCTCCATCGCGCTCGGCGAGCCGCATGCTTTGCTGCACGTGCCCACGCACTTGGCGAAGGAACTGTCCATCCCCTACGCCGAGGCGAGCATGCTCAGTTTCGACTTCGCCAGCATGGACTACATCACGCTGGGCAGCCGCACCTACCAGTACCAGCTGGAAGGCTACGATCTGCAGCGTATCGATGCTGGCCGCGCGCACTCAGCGAACTACACGAACCTGGATCCCGGCAACTACACCTTCAAGGTCTGGGGCCGCAACCGCGATGGCATCTGGAACGCCGATCCGATCGGCTTGCGCATCACGATCCTGCCGCCATGGTACCTCACCCTCTGGGCGAAAGTGCTGGGCGCGGTGCTCCTCGCTGGTGCCGTGCTGCTTTTCATCCGCATCCGCACCAGTGGATTGAAGAGGCAGAAGGAATTGCTCGAAAGAACGGTGGCCGAGCGTACCGCTGAGCTCAAGCTGGAAAAGGTGGAAGCCGACCGCCAACGCGAACGCGCGGAGCATAGCGAGCACGTGAAGCAGCAATTCCTGGCCAACATGAGCCACGAGATCCGCACGCCCATGAACGCCATCATGGGGATGAGCGGGATCCTCAAGCGCAATGAGCATTCGCCGGAGCAGGACAAATACCTCAACGCCATTTCCCAGAGCAGCGAGAACCTGCTGGTGATCCTGAACGACATCCTGGACCTGAGCAAGATGGAAGCGGGCAAGATCGACCTGGAGCAAGTGCCCTTCGATCCGCGACAGGTCATCGGCAACGTGCGCGACATCCTGCGTTACAAGGCCGAGGAGAAGGGCCTTGCGCTGGTCGTTGAAGTGGATGGCGATCTGCCGGGGATGCTCCTCGGCGATCCCACCCGGCTGAACCAGATCGTGCTGAATCTGGCCGGCAACGCGATCAAGTTCACGGAACGCGGCTCCGTCACGCTGCGCGTACGATGGGTGAACGGTGAACTCCGCATCGATGTGATCGATACCGGGATCGGGATCCCGCAAGACCGGTTGCACAACATTTTCGAGGAGTTCACCCAGGCGTACAGCGACACAACGCGCAAGTATGGCGGCACCGGTCTGGGCCTCACCATCAGTAAACGGCTGACGGAGATGCAGGGCGGAACCATCACCGTGAAGAGCGAACAAGGCAAAGGCAGCACCTTCACGGTCACGATCCCGTGCGCTATTGCAACGGGAACGCAGGCGACACCGGCACAGGTCCCGGGCGCAGAAGAGAAGGAGCTCAGGAACGTGAGGATCCTGTTGGCCGAGGACAACGACTTCAACGCGATGGTGGCACAGGATGAACTGGCCGATGCGATCCCCGGCGTGCAGGTGGATGTGGCGGCGAACGGGCGCATCGCCGTGGAGATGGTGCAGGCCAACGCCTACGACGTGATCCTGATGGACGTGCAGATGCCCGAGATGAACGGCTATGACGCAACGAAAGCGATCCGCGCGCTCGCCGGTGCCAAGTCCCGGATCCCGATCATCGCCATGACTGCCAACGTGATGAAAGAAGAGGTGGAGCGCTGCAAGGAAGCGGGTATGAACGGGTATGTACCGAAGCCGTTCAAGCGGGAGGAGTTGATGAATGCCATCGGTATCTCACTGAACAAAGCTCCGCGCCCCATATGAGCCGCTCGCCGCATATGGCCGCATTCATGGCCCTGGCCCTGCTTACCGGCGGTATGGTGTGCGCGCAGAAGAACGTCATCGACACGCTCCGCTTGCCTTTCCGCTCCCTCACCATCGAGGACGGACTCTCCCAAGGCATGGTGAACACCATCCTGCAGGACAAGTACGGCTTCATGTGGTTCGGTACCAAGGATGGATTGAATCGCTACGATGGCTACACCTTCACCGTTTTCCGGCAGGATCCGGAGGACAGCACCACCCTTCGGAACAACTACATCCACGCGCTATTCGAGGACAACCAAGGCCGCCTGTGGGTGGGAACGAGCGAAGGGCTTGATCTCTTCGACCGGGACAGCGAGCGGTTCATCCATGCGCGTGCGGGGTCGATCCCCATCAACGACATTGTACAAAGTATCGCACAGGACGCGAACAACGAACTCTGGCTGGCACGCAACAACGGCTTGTTCAAGCTGACGTTCGCCGGGGGATCCCAGGTCGATGGCATGCCGCTGTGTACGATCAAGCAATACCTCGGCAACAGTTGTCTCGTGAGCGCGGACCAGGCGGGAACGATCTGGGCCAGCCAGCATGATGGGAACAGCTTTCACGTGATCCCTGACCATGCAGGCAACGAGCGCTTGGACACCTTGCTGCTCGATCACACGGTCGGCACCACGAGCACGGGCAGGACCCGTCTGGAGCTCACAGGGATGGTCGCGGCCGAGGACACGGTGAACCAGCGCACCTTTGGCCTCCACACGTTCGGCATCGTTCAGCTCGATGGACATTCCGAACGGGCGAAGACACTTTTCGAAGCGGGTTCCGAACTCGGCCAGATGCGCGGCACGAACGCTGCCTTGGACGGCGACGGTCGCTTGTGGATAGCTGTTTACTCTGGCATCTACCTGTTCGATCCTGCCTCTGGACGGCTCTCTCGCGTGCTGCCTCGCGACCAGAATCTCCTGCTCCAAGCGCAAGGCGCCAAATGCGCCTATCGCGACCGCAATGGTCTGATGTGGATCGGCACCTCGGGCTATGGCCTGCTCACCTATGATCCGCGCAGTGCCCGCTTCAACACGGTGAAGTCCACGAGCTGTGGTCCCATACAGGCCTTGCCCGGTGGGCGCGTGTCAGTTGCCTTCCACGATGGATTCCTGAACGAGTTCGATCCTCGGACCAACACGTGGCCCACGTGGATCCCGTGGACCGAGAAGGTCCAAGACCCGGCGTTGGACAGGTTGAGCCGTGCGAACCGGGTGTTGGTCAGGGATGAACGAGGGATCTATTGGTTCAACCACGAGGGTCTCGTAACCTATGATCCCGTGTGGGACAGGATCACCCGCATCGCGCGCGACACGGCCGCCATACGCGCCTTCCCGGAGGAGACCTACAACGAGACCTTCCTGCTGGAGGGTGACTCGCTCATCTGGTCGGGCTCGGTCCAAACGCTCTGTCGCTTCGATCGCCGGACCGGTCTGTTCCACTATGTACCCTATCCGCGATCACGGGTCGGTGAGGTCGATCGCTTCCTGCACGCGATGCTCAGGGATGACAACGGGCTGCTCTGGCTGGGAACCGCAACGGGCTTGTACCGCTACGATAGGCGCAAGAGCGGCGCGGCCGCCTGGCACGTGTACACGCACGACCCCGCCGATCCGGCTTCGCTCTCGGCCGACATCATCTATTCGCTGTTGAATGACCCACACGATCCGGATGTGCTCTGGGTGGGCACCAATGGCGGCGGATCGAACCGGTTGGACAAGCGCACGGGCAAGTGCATGCGCTACAACACCAAGCATGGCTTGCCCAACGATGTGGTTTACGGCATTCTACCAGATGAAGCCGGCAACCTGTGGATGAGCACCAATAAGGGGATCTCGCGTTTCACACCAGGCACCGGTGTTTTCCGCAACTACGATGCGAGCGACGGTCTACAAAGCGACGAGTACAACCGGTACGCGCATTGTAGGCAGGCCGATGGTACGCTCTTCTTCGGTGGGGTTATGGGCTTCAACTACTTCAAACCATCCGAACTCGCCGATGACAGCACCGCCAGCGCTATACGCATCACTGGCATCAAGCTCATCAACCGAGCGTTGGACCATCGCGCCGAAGGTTCTCCCCTGGACCGGCCCGCCTACCTGAGTGATGGCCTCACCATCCCGTACAGCGCGAATATGGTCACCTTCGAGTTCGCCACCTTGGAATTCTCAGCGCCCAAGGAGCACCGGTATCAGTACAAGCTTGAAGGCTTCGACAGCGACTGGATCGTGGCGGGGCATGACCGTTCGGCGGTATACACCAACCTCGACCCCGGCACGTACACCTTCCATGTTCGCGGCGACAATCGCGACGGGGTCTGGGACACGGAAGGCACCGCTTTCAAGCTGGTCGTGCTGCCGCCTTGGTGGCGCACGTGGTGGGCCTATGCGCTCTATGTGTTCGCGCTGGTCGGTGGAGTGCTGCTCTACATCCGGATACGCACCAAGGGTTTGAACCGACAGAAGGAGATGTTGGAACGCACGGTGGCCGAGCGCACTGCGGCGCTGCACCGCGAGAAGGAGGAGGCCCACCGTCAACGCGAGCGCGCCGAGCACAGTGGCAAGATCAAGCAGCAGTTCCTGGCCAACATGAGCCACGAGATCCGAACGCCGATGAACGCGATCACCGGCATGACCGGCATCCTGCGGCGCAATGCGCATCTGCCCGATCAAGAGAAATACCTCGACGCTATCGCGAAGAGTTCCGAAAGCCTGCTGGTGATCATCAACGATGTGCTCGACCTCAGTAAGATGGAGGCAGGCAAGATCGTGCTGGAGTCCGTGCCCTTCGACCCGCGCGCGGTGGTACAGGGAGTTCAGGAGATCCTTCGTTTCAAGGCAGAGGAGAAAAAGCTCTACCTGCGAATGGAGATCGACCCGTTGGTGCAGGGATCAGTGCTCGGCGACCCCACGCGCTTGCAGCAGATCGTCATGAACCTCGTGGGCAACGCGATCAAGTTCACCAAGGAGGGAGGGGTCTCGATATACATGTCGTCCAGTTCGATCGATCATGCGCAGGCGCTCTTGCGCGTCAGCGTCGCGGACACCGGTATCGGCGTGGCACCGGATCGGCGTGATGCCATCTTCGAGGAGTTCGATCAAGGCCAGGGCAGCACCGCGTTCAAATATGGCGGCACCGGCCTCGGCCTTTCCATCAGCAGGCGTTTGGCGCAGATGCAAGGTGGCGACATCACAGTGGAAAGCGAGATCGGCCAGGGCAGCACCTTCATGGTGAGCATTCCGTATGCCCTCGCGAAGACGGACGTTGTACGGGCGGATCATGATCCGCCACAACGGACTGCCCTACGCGATCTGCGCATCCTCCTCGCCGAGGACAACGACTTCAACGCCATGGTGGCCCAGGACGAACTGGCCGATGCGATCCCCGGCGTGCTGGTGGATGTGGCCGTGAATGGGCGCATCGCCGTTGAGATGCTGCAGACCAACGACTATCACCTCGTGCTGATGGATGTGCAAATGCCCGAGATGAACGGGCATGATGCAACACGGGCCATCCGTGCACTGGTTGGCCCTAAGTCACGCATCCCGATCATCGCCATGACCGCGAACGTGCTGAAAGAGGAGGTGGATCGCTGCAAGGAAAGCGGCATGGATGGTTACGTGCCGAAGCCGTTCAAGCGGGAGGAACTGGTGGATGCGTTGAACGCCGTACTGGTCTGAACAGGTGTTTTCACGGGGTGCGCATTTCGGGTAGTAACGCGCTGGTGGAGGCTTCCGCGCCTCCGTTGTTTCGCATCGTCGGACAAGGCCGTCCGCCAAGTCCCGACGATCATCATGAAGCGTCAAGGAACCCTGCTCATTCTCGCCTCTGTTCTCATGCTCATCACATGCGGAGCGTATCGCACGAACAAACTGACTGTTGCGTCAAGCCCGGAACCCGCCATGGTTCCTGCCGACCACCCGTTGCTCCTCCAACGGTCGACCGGGAGTTCCATCACCTTCAAGGACGTCTTTGCGAGGTGTGTTGCCGGTCTGCTCGGCAGGGTGACCGCTAACAAGGCGAACAGCAGTGCGGCTGATGGGTCGGTCGCAACTGCCGACCAAGGCGGGGCCCGTTCCGCCAACCGTGCTGATGGTTCGGCCGATCCCGATCCATATCGGTTACGTGCCCGGGCACAATTCCGCACGCCTTCGCTTGCCGGTGGGCCTGATGACCGCCGGTGACCAGCTCGGATGCCGCATCAGGAGGGCGGGTGCAACTCGGATCTTCGTTCCACGAATATTGGAGAGTGACCATTGATGAGGCGGACCGAGTGCTTGTGGCTGTTGTTGAAAGCACGCAAAGTAGGTTGATCCGCGGTGGATCTCGAAAGCAAAGAAGGGCGCCCACCGGGCGCCCTTCTTTGTGTGTTGTGTGATATCGGGTTAGAGCGTACCCCTGTTCTCCTGCTCCCGCTCGATCGCCTCGAACAGCGCCTTGAAGTTGCCCTTGCCGAAGCTCTTCGCGCCCTTGCGCTGGATGATCTCGAAGAACATCGTCGGGCGGTCCAGCACCGGCTTGGTGAAGAGCTGCAGCAGGTAGCCCTCGTCGTCGCGGTCCACCAGCACCCCGTGTTGCTTCAGCACCGCCAGGTCCTCGTCGATCTCGCCCACGCGGTCCATCACCGTGTCGTAGTAGCTGGGCGGCACGTAGAGGAACTCCACGCCGCGGTCCTTCAGCGCGCCCACCGTTTCGATGATGTTGTTGGTGGCCACCGCGATGTGCTGCACGCCGGCACCGTTGTAGAAGTCGATGTACTCCTCGATCTGGCTCTTCTTCTTGCCCTCGGCCGGCTCGTTGATCGGGAACTTGATGCGGCCGTTGCCGTTGCTCATCACCTTGCTCATCAGCGCGGTGTACTCGGTGCTGATGTCCTTGTCATCGAAGCTCACGAGCTGCGCGAAGCCCATCACACGGGCGTAGAAATCCACCCAGGTGTTCATCTCGCCCCAGCCCACGTTGCCCACCATGTGGTCGATGAACTTCAGGCCCACGGGCTCCGGGTTGTAGTGGCTCTTCCACGGCTTGAAGCCGGGCATGAACGCGCCTTTGTAATTGTCGCGCTCCACGAAGATGTGTACCGTCTCGCCGTAGGTGTGGATGCCGCTGCGGATCACGTAGCCGTTCTCATCCTCCTCACGCACCGGTTCCATGAAGCTCTTCGCGCCACGTTTGGTGGTCTCCTCCCAGGCCTTCTTCGCATCGGGCACCCACAGGGCGATCACCTTCACGCCATCGCCGTGCTTGCGGATGTGCTCGTTGATCGGGCTCTCGGGGTTCATCGGCGTGGTCAGCACCAGGCGGATCTTGTCCTGCACCAGCACGTAGCTCGTGCGGTCCTTCATGCCCGTCTCCAGGCCCGCGTAGGCCAGGCTCTGGAACCCCCACGCGCTCTTGTAGTAGTGCGCGCTCTGCTTCGCATTGCCCACGTAGAGTTCCACGTAGTCCGTGCCCAGCAGGGGCAGGAAGTCCTGTGCATCGGCCATGATCTTCTCCAGGCCGTAGTCGACGTCTTTCAATCCGGTTGCCATGGTCGTTCAATGTGTCGATCGGATGATCGGGTTATTGTTCAGTTGTTAGCGGCCGAGCACTCAGGACAAGGTCTGGTGTGTTGCACCATGATGAACTGGATCACCTGCTGCATGCGGGCTTCCATTTCCTTATCGGGGTTCTTCACCTGCGCCGGTAGCTTGTAGTCGTTGATGACCACGATCTCGCAGGAGCGTGCCTTACGCGCTTGTTTCCTCAGGCGCTTCAGTTCAATCGGAGTTAGATCCGCGAACGACCGGCGCGATTCCGTTTTTTGCAGGGTGACCACTCGCACCACCACGATGCCGGCGGGAAGGACCTGCTCGTCAGCATCATAAACGAACCTCACCTCATCCGCATCGACGCGGCAGGGGATCGAGACGTACATCTCTTTCTTGGCCTCTTGTGAAAGCACAGGAACCGTGCATCCGATCGTCATCAGAATTCCGAAGAACAGATCTTTTGTTCGCATGGTGTTCAGGGTGTTCGGATCACTCGATCCAACTCTTGTAATACTTCCCATCATCGATCTTCAAGCACTCCTCCGTCACCATCAGCGGCTTGAATGTATCCACCATCACAGCCAGCTCGTCGGTCACTTTCTTGCCGATGCTGCGCTCCATGGCGCCGGGGTGCGGGCCGTGGGGGATGCCGGCGGGGTGCAAACTGATGTGGCCCGGGCCGATGTCGTTGCGGCTCATGAAGTCACCGTCCACGTAGTAGAGCACCTCGTCGCTGTCGATGTTGCTGTGGTTGTAAGGTGCGGGGATGGCCTGCGGGTGGTAGTCGTAGAGGCGTGGCACGAAACTGCACACCACGAAGGCATCCGTCTCGAAGGTCTGGTGGATGGGCGGCGGCAGGTGTACGCGGCCGGTGATGGGCTCGAAGTCGTGGATGCTGAAGGCATAGGGGTAGTTGTAGCCGTCCCATCCCACCACATCAAAGGGGTGCGAGGCGTACACGAACTCATGCAAGAGGCCTTGCTTCTTCACCTTGATCACGAAGTCGCCCTTCTCGTCGTGGGTCTCCAGCTTCTTCGGACGGCGGATGTCGCGCTCGCAGAAGGGGCTGTGCTCCAGCAGCTGACCGAAGTAGTTGCGGTACCGCTTGGGCGTGTACATGGGGCGGTGGCTCTCCACGATGAACAGGCGGTTGTCGCTGTCCTTGAACTCCATGGTGTAGATCATCCCGCGCGGGATCATCAGGTAGTCGCCGTACTTGAAGTCGATGTTGCCCAGGAAAGTGCGCAGGGTGCCGCTGCCCTTGTGGACGAAGATCATCTCATCGCAGTCGGCGTTCTTGTAGAAGTAGTCCACGCTCTTTGCCTGCGGCGCGGCCAGCACGATGGCGCAGTCGCTGTTCACCAGCATGGTCTTGCGGGCGGTCAGGTGGTCCTTCTCCGGCTTGGTCTTGAAGCCGTGCAACCGCAGCGAGCGCATGTTCTTCTCGATCGCGATCTTCGGGCTCACGTCCTTCGGCTTGCGCAGCTCCTTCACCATCGTGGGACGGTGGGTGTGGTAGCTCAGGGTGCTCATGCCATCGAAGCCGATCGTGCCGAAGAGCTGCTCGTAGTAGAAGCGGTCCTTGCCGTTCTTGAAGACGGTGTGCCGCTTGTGGGGGATCTTGCCCAGGGTATGGTAGATAGGCATTGGTCTCGGCTGTGATCTCTGTTCAGGACGAAGGTTGGGGCGCGAAATTTCGCGCCCTTAGTTGGGCTTTTGACTGATAACCGTCAACTCAGGATGAAGCGTCCCTTTTTCGGCAAGGATGGTCTCCTCCTCCCGGATGCGCTGCCGCAGACCTTCGGGGTCATTGATGGCTTTGGTCTTGGTGCTCCGGGTGCTGCGGCCTTTGCGCCAGATGCGCTGTTGTTCCATGGGCAGTTGGTGGATCTCGCGGCAGCTCGGTGAGCAGCAGTCGGCGTATTTCCCAGCGCACGTTTCGCATTGGACCAACAGCATGTTGCAGGTAGCCTCGTGGCAGTTACCGATGCGGTCGCTCTTGGTGCCGCACTGCATGCACGTGCTCACCACATCTTCGGTGATGCGCTCGGCCAGCCGTTCGTCGAACACGAAGTTCTGCCCGAGGTATTTACTCTTCAGCCCCTCGGCCTTCAATTGGCGCGCATAATCGATGATGCCACCGTGCAATTGCGCGACGTTCGTGAAGCCTTCGTGTTTCAGATAGGCGCTGGCTTTTTCGCAGCGGATGCCGCCAGTGCAGTACATGAGCACTTCCTGCTCCTTGCGGTCCTTCAGCGCCTCCACCACCTCGTCGATCGCCCCGCGGAAATTGTCGGCCTTAGGCAGGTAGGCGCCTTCGAAATGCCCGATCAGGCATTCGTAGTTGTTGCGCATGTCGATCACCACCGCACCTTCTTCCATCTTCCGATTGAAGGTCTTCGCGTCGAGGTGCGCGCCCACGTTGGTCACGTCGAACACGTCATCGGCCAGCCCATCAGCTACGATCTTCTTCCGCACCTTGATGGCCAGCTTCAGAAAGCTCCGGCCATCATCCTCCACAGCTATCTTCCAAGGGACTTCCCGGAAGGTTCCGCGGCTATCGAGGTTGGCCCGGAATGCGTCCAGGTTCGCCGTAGGCAAGCTCAATTGCGCATTGATGCCTTCCTGGGAGAGGTAGATGCGACCGAGCACTCCCAGCGCCTCCCACTCCTGGTAAAGGGTGTGCCGCAGCGCTTCCACATCGATCAGCCGCACATACCGATAGAACGAAAGGGTGGTACGGGGCACGCCTTCACGTTCAAGACGGTTTCGGAGCTCCTGTGGGCCGCGTAGGTTGCGGAGGTGGTGTATGTCGTTGGCACTCATGACGGACCGAGGCGCTAAGGTACTGAGGTTCGATAGGAGCGTGTCGATGGGCGCCGAAGTCATCCTTCGTCAGGGGTCCCAAGGCAGGTGATGACGATCAAGTGCCTGATGATCAGGAGGACAGAACTTATTTTGGGTCAACTGGGTCAGTTGCGCTCGGATATGGATTTTTACTATGTTTGCCCCCCAAACCCCCCAATAACCCTTCGAACGATGAAAAAGGTTCTTGTTGTTCTGGCTGCGGCCGCTTTCGTGATGACGCTCCCTTCTTGCAAGAAGTGCAGCACCTGCAAGTACACCTATGACTTCCTGGGCACCCAGACAACCTACACTTACCCTGAGACCTGCGGTAAGAAGAAGGATGTGGAGGCTTACGAAGATGCTTGCGCTGCTGCTGCTACCCTCGCTGGTGGAAGCTGCACCTGCGACAAGTCGTAGTTCACTGTTCAAGAAGTTGGGGAACCTTGGAAACAAGGTTCCCCATTTTCTTTTCAACCGGTCCCATCCATGTTGAGGTCAACGAGTTTACTACTTATCTCCGGTCTCCTTCTCGGTTTTCTGGTGCTCGCAGCCGATCTTGCCCATCAGTCCATGATCGATGCCTGTGTCTGCGTCGTCAATTCCGCCGCACGGGCTTCGCTATCGCTCGCGGTAAGTGCCGCCATCGGGTGCATCCTTACCTTGGGCTCTACCATCTCGACGAAACCCACCAGGGTATTGGAAGTGTTCCAAGTACTCTCCTTCATTGTTGCACTTTTCTTTCTCGTTCAGCATGTCTTCTTTGTTCTCCAATTGGCCTAAGGCCGTTTTCCTTTCTGCTGTACTGTCTGTTGGTTGTTCTGGATCATCCGATGAGTGGCCCCTATCTGAAGCGATCGATGACGGCGGCTTTTCAGTCCGGATGCCAGTGGCCAGTGGCGCTCAGAACGGGACGATCCTCCTTGGTAGCGACACGGTTTCCACGCACATCAATATCCTGGCTGATAGTGGGATCACCTATGCCTCGTCCTGGTTCCGATTACCTGAACGTTGGGGGACGTTGACCGAAGCTCAAACAATGGACTCGCTCTGGCCACTGATCGTTGAGCGTATTGGAGGCACTCCCAGTGTGGGCCCTGGTCCTGTTCAGCAGGTGGGCAACGGTGTCCGGGGAGGCTGGTTCGTGAACGCTAGCGAGATCCGACTAGGCGTCGTCGTCCATTTGATGGGTGACCGCGCCGTGGTCATGAACGCCGCCACACCCGCACCGTTCTACACAGGGCGCGAAGAACGCAATATGCTGCGTTTCCTTAACTCCTTCGAATCGTCCCAAGGTCACTGAGGTGATACTCCCGGGATACGGTTCCTTTGCAAGGTCCGTTGATGATGAATGAAACTCCCTTGCGAAGCAGGGAATGGTTTCGATACCTCGGATCTTCACCAACTTTGACCCCCGATGGAACAGAAGAAGATCCTCGTCATCGGCTCCAGCGGCCAGATCGGTACGGAACTCGTCGAAGGCCTGCGCGCTCGTTTTGGCAATGAGAACGTGGTGGCCTCCGACATCAAGGAGCCACAGGTGAGGATGGACGGCCCTTTCGCCATGGTGGATGCCATGGACCGCCGGGGGATCGAACGGATCATCGAGAAGTACGCCATCACCGAGGTGTATCTGCTGGCAGCCCTGCTCAGCGCTACTGCCGAGAAGGACCCCGCCTTCGCTTGGAAGTTGAACATGGAGAGCCTCTTCATCGTGCTGGAACTCGCCCGGGAGGGAAAGCTCCAACGCGTCTACTGGCCCAGCAGCATCGCCGTGTTCGGCCCCACCACGCCCAAGGATGGCACGCCCCAGCATACCATCGCCGAGCCCAGCACGGTCTATGGCATCAGCAAGCAGGCGGGTGAACAGTGGTGCAACTACTACCACAAGCGGTATGGAGTGGATGTTCGCAGTATCCGTTATCCGGGTCTGATCGGCTGGAAGAGCGCGCCGGGCGGAGGTACCACCGACTATGCAGTGCACATCTTCCACGAGGCGCTCAAGCACGGCACCTATACCAGCTTCCTGGATCGCGGCACCAAACTTCCCATGATGTACATGCCCGACGCCATCCGGGCCACCATCGACCTGATGGAAGCCCCTGCCGAGCTGGTCAAGGAACGTACCAGCTACAACCTGGCCGGCTTCAGCTTCAGCCCCGAGGATATCGCTGCTGAGATCAAGCGACACCTCCCTGGGTTCAAGCTGGACTATGCACCGGACCATCGCCAGGCCATTGCCAACAGCTGGCCGAGCAGTATCGACGACAGTGCCGCCCGTGCCGATTGGGGTTGGAAGCCCACATTCGACCTGCGTGCCATGGTGGATGATATGATGCTCAACCTCAAGCGGGAGATCCCGCGCTAAGGGGGCTGGTTCGACGCGCTGGTTCCGGATACCGGGCAAGGCATTCTTGCTTGCGGTGTAACCTTGTGGCCTTGTTCCGCGTTCCGCGCACGGATCACCCAGTTTCGACAGCCATGGACCGCACGTTGCTCATCGCCCTATTCTCCCTTTTGCTGGCCGCAGGATCCTCCTTCGCTCAGGCCACGACCGCAATACCCGATACCCTGAACCGGGTGGATGAGATGGGTCGCAGGCAGGGCTACTGGAAGGTGATCGCCCCGTCCTCGGATAAACCGGGATATGCAGAAGGCGCGCTGGTGGAGGAAGGACGCTACGCGGGTGGCAAGCGTGTCGGACTTTGGCGCCGATACTGGCCGAATGGTAACACCATGAGCGAGATCACCTATCAACTGGGTCGGCCGCGAGGCGGGTACAAGACCTACTATCCCTCGGGCAAGGTGGAAGAGCAGGGTAGTTGGGACCTTGATCGCAATACAGGTAAATTCCTACGCTATCATCCGAACGGCAAGCTTGCACAAGACTTCGTGTTCAACCAAGAAGGAGTGCGCGACGGCGAGCAGAAGTATTACCATGAGAACGGACAATTGGCC
>Ga0209174_10000579_pt1 | contig 27320 bp, 19 predicted proteins | sample JI91814BDNA_FD_187505 | JGI IMG/M metagenome (GOLD analysis project Ga0209174, IMG submission 187505) | Wastewater effluent complex algal communities from Wisconsin, to seasonally profile nutrient transformation and Carbon sequestration -... | ecosystem: Engineered > WWTP > Effluent > Algae...
ACGCTTCCTACTGGTCTTAGCATTAACCCTTCGACTTGTGCGATAGGCGGAACACCAACATTGATTCAGGGAAATGTAAATTATACAATTACGGCAACCAATGCTTACGGAAGCACAACGGCTAATTTGAGTATGTCGGTGGCTACAGTTCCTCCAAGCGGCCTTACTTACCTTGGCTCCCCTTATACCTGGAATCTGCCTGGACCGGTTTCTACTGGTATACCAGCATTAGCCGGTTCTCCTTTGTCAAGCTGCACGATTTCGCCTGCTCTCCCCGCTGGACTTACAATTAATAATTCTAATTGCACGGTGAGTGGAAGTCCAACAGACCCGATTCCATTGTCGAATTATACAATCACCGCAACAAATGCTGCGGGCTCTACAACGGCAAATATTTCCTTTAGAATTTTGGCTACGTATAATTTTACAAGTGCAGGAGCCTTTGGAAGATCGGGACCTACACAAACACAAACTAATACTGCTTATGCGGGAACCTCACTTGCGGGTAAGGTTACAACCACTGGAGGCATACAACGATTTGTCGTTCCGCTAACTGCGACTTATAATATAGAAGTCTATGGTGCGCAGGGAGCAACGAATGATTCCAATTATGGAAGAGGAGTTATTTTAAAATCTTCCATTGCATTAAATGCTGGAGATGTTCTTTGGATACTTGTAGGTCAGCAAGGTCTTTACAATGGAACCTGTGGCGCATACAATCAAGCAGGTGGAGGCGGAGGAACCTTTGTTACAAAGGGAGCGACTATGGGAACAAGCACACCAATTCTCATTGCAGGAGGTGGGGGAGGTGCTTGCTGGTATGCGCACTATGCGGGATTCTATGATAGCGCATTTTATTATGCTCATGCAACGACTTCTACGTCTGCAAATAGTGGACAATACTTCACAGGAGGGGCTTGTGGAGTCGGAGGTTCTGGGGGAAGTGCTGGAGGAATTGATCCTGATCCAAGTTACCCGACTCAGTTTGATGCTTCCGCTGGTTGGTTGAGTTCAGGAACGAGCTCTAAAACTTTTTATGCGGGTGGACTTGGCACACTAAGTGATCCTGTTGGTGCAGATGGAGGTTTTGGAGGAGGTGGAAGTTCCTTTGTTTGGGTCAGCGAAGGTAAAGCTGGCGGCGGCGGTGGTTATTCGGGAGGCGGTTCTGGATGCCACAATAATGGAGATGTCGGAAGCGGTGGCGGTGGTGGAAGTTTCTCTACCGGCTCGCTTTATTTTACTGGCTCTGCTTCGAGTGGAAATGTCGGTGCAGGAAAAGTTGTCATTATATATCAGTGAGATTAGGGTTCTTATATGTATCCGCGACTAACGGTTCTATAAATAATCAAAAGCTCCAATTATAATTGAAAGAAGTAATTATTGTCCGATTATGGCTAGAATTTTTCCATCCATACAATATCCTTTTCATTTATTTTGCATAATGTGTCTCTTGCGAAAAATAGGCTAGCGCATTATGTAAATATTTTTCTGAATAGATTGACTATCATTGTGATTAAAATGCAGTATACAAAAACCATATTGCATAGCCATAATATTGCAATGAGAGAATGTCTATCTGAGGGTAATTATATGTTAAACGTTATTAGACGATTTTACAATTATAGTAGTTATTTAAATACAATAATTGTAAAAAAATCAATCTTCCTCTGTCTTTGTGCCTCAGTGGCAATATTTTTCTTTTTGGGTTGTGAGGCTACAATGAATACAAAACAGGTAAACAAAAAATCAATCGTAGTATTTATTCATGGAATCAAAGGCTCTCTTTTAGTTGATGAAAAAGATTCTATTGTTTGGTTGAATGGATCACAGGGACTCGGGCTTGATACGCCTAATCTCTCTTTGCCGCTATCCTGGCAGGGGGACAAACAGGACAAAGATTCTATTCGTCCAAAAGAAGTTTTATCCGAGGTGAAGGTAATTCCGTTTATACTCGAAGAAAAAGTTTATAGCCCCTGGCTGTCTGCGGGAAGAAAAATCTACGGTGACAAGTTTTATCCTTTTGCTTATGACTGGAGAAGGGACAATCTAGAAAATGTCTATTCCTTTGAAGCTTTCTTGGAAACAGTTCGAAGGGACAATATTGAAGCTAATATAACAGTAGTCGCTCACAGTATGGGAGGGCTAATTACACTCTCACTTTTAAATAAACGTCCCGAGTTATTTCAGAAAGTTGTATTTGTGGGAGTTCCTTTTTATGGAGGAATCGGATTTATGGAAGACTTGCATATTGGAATTCCAAATGGATTAAATCATAAAATACTTTCACCGGAAGTCTTATTTACAATGCCATCTGTTTATACTCTATTCCCAATCGAAACAAAAGAAAGAGTAGTTGCAGAAGACAATACTGGAAATCCAATCGAGGTTAATTTCTATTCTCCCGAAGATTGGAAAAATAATAAATTTAGTTTGTTTGCAAAAGAATCAGTTTCTAGCGAAAAGAATTTTAATTTTTTAACAAAAGCATTATCACGAGCCAAGCAATTTAAAGAACAGATTAAAGCAGCTAATATAAAGTATCCTCCTATTCTTGTTGTAACCGGCAAAGCACACCCGACTCTTTCTAAAATTCAAAAGAACGGCAAACAGAGTGTAAACGGTTGGGATTTTCTAAGTCTACCCCGCGAACCGGGAGATGGTCGTGTTCTCGAGAAAAATTCATTTCCACCGAAAGGAATTTCTTATGATACTTTCTATTCTACATGGACTCATTCTGCTTTGTTAAACGATCCTGCGGTAGTTGAAAGAGTAAAGAATTTTGTAGACAATTAGTTTTTTTAAGCTCGCAGAAGAAACTACAAGAAGTATTAAGAATATTGATACTCTTACATTAGCAAATAACGAAGAAATTTTAGACGGAGCAAAAAGTTTACAATCTTCTGTGAAAGTGATTCAGAGTTTTTTTTCTGATATTCTTTTCCTTCAAAATACAATACTATCTATTAGTTCTCATATTGAAAATGAAATTAAGACAAACGAAGAAGTAAACAGGCAGGCAGAGAAGACACTTCAAGGATCAGAAAATTTGAATTCTACTTCAAATGAATTAAATCAATTAGTTCAAAAAATAGATATGGAAATTGAAAGAATCAAATAAATTACTCAATTCTCTGAATTGAGATCAGAGATATTTCTAGCAATCCCGATGATTCTATATATCTCGCCATCTTTATTTTTGACTGGAATAAGTTGTGTATAAAAATTTTGTCCATAAACAGATTCTTCGTACGAAATAATTCTTCTCTCTAGGACACAACGCTCATAATTTTTTTTAACTTCCCGGTATATTTCATCGGGAATACTTTCATCTAAATATTTATTTAATAGTTTTCCATACCTACTTACTAACGCTTCTTCCGCTGGGTTTAAACCAATGACTTTGTATCGCCTATCGTCTGTAATTTCTAAAATGAAAATATTATCTAATGTATTGTCGTATACCTGTTTGAATTTTTCTTCGCTCTCTAAGAGTTTTTGATGTGCTTCAAAGAGTTTAAATGCCATTTTTATGGATGCATCTAAAACTGTTATATGGGAGCTTTTTACGACGTAGCCATAAGAAGTAATTTTTTCTGTCTTCTCTACTATCCCTGGCTCAGTATGACTTGATAAAAATACGATTGGTATATCGTGATTAAAAAGTATGATTTGTGCTGTTTCTGTTCCATCGAGAGAGTTGCTTCCTAAATCTATGTCCATAAGGATAAGATCGATTTCTCTCGATTTTTCTATTACATTAATTGCTTCCTGTCCTGTGCTAGCCACACCATAGTTTTTGAGTGCACTGACTTCAATGGTTTGAATGATAGGATCATCTTCTACTAAAAGAATAGTTTTATTTGTGAATGCTTTCATTTTAATTTCCGAAGTAATTTCTGAAAATTAAATAAAATCGATTTGGTTGCTTTTTTTCCTGTAGAAAACATTTAATTCTCTGCAAATAATATGTATATACCAGCTTTGGTCTTAAAGATTAGAAAATCAAGATTTATTTTTCCTGATTTTAAAAGGGCTCGAGTAATATGAGTGAATAGGATTACATTTTATAAAAAAAGCTATTAAGGATAAGTTTAATTTTTAAGTTGATTTTAGGTTAACTGCTATGAGTAAAATTAATTCCATTCAACCACCGCTACATTTTATTGAGCCAGACTTTGATTTTAAGGCGTATTTCTTTGCAAAGTATGTTCATCCATTTAAAATACGTTTTCAATCGCCAATACGTAAAATCGAATTTTCGAATATAGAAGTATTGGGTGATTTATATTCCAAATTTGCAAATAAGAAAGCGAGGCTAATGATAGCATTCCGCCATCCAAACGCAGATGATCCACTATGCCTGATTCATATTTTTTCTAAGCTACTTCCTAATTACTTCAAGAGAAATAATATTAAGATAGATGACATAACGCATTTTCATTTTGTATGGGATAGAGGTATCCCGCTCTGGGCAGGAGAATTTACAGGGAAATTATATTCCAGGTTAGGCGGCACGCCAATTCATCGGGGAAAAGTTGATTGGAAAGGATTAAATTCAATTCGTAATCTATTCGCTAACGGCAGATTCCCATTAGCCATTGCACCGGAGGGAGCAACGAATGGTCACAATGAAATCATAGGACCACTGGAGCCTGGGATTGGACAAATGGGACTCTGGTGTTTGGATGATTTAGAAAAACAGGGTCGTAGCGAAGAGGTTTATATTCTACCATTAGGAATTCAATATACATTCTTGGATGCAAATTGGGAAAAGTTAGAAACACTTCTTGATTCTTTTATTCATGACTTGAGCGCAAAAGATCAAGTTATCCCTTCTGGACTTACAGAGGGAATGAAACCCGTTCAAGCTCGACTCTATGAGAAGTTATACAAATCTGCTCTTAGTTTACTTGACACACTAGAAGATTATTACAAAGCGCATTACGGACGTTTGCCCAAAAAAGAGGATATAAATGATTTACCTAGAAGGTTTCAAACACTTTTGGATAATATTCTTTCAGTCCCAGAGCAGTTTTTTCAAATAACGCCCCATGGAAATATCATTGATCGCTGCCGAAAATTAGAACAGGCTAGTTGGAATTGGATTTATAGAGAAGATGTTTCGGGTAGTATTTCATTGATTAAAAGGCAGCTCCTCGATCGAATGGCAAGTCAATCCAAAGAAATGGACTGGCATATGCGACTTGTAGAAAGTTTTGTTTCTGTTACCGGGACTTATATAAAAGAAAAGCCAAGCTATGAACGGTTTACAGAGATTACCTACTTACTCTTTGATACCATTTTCAAAATCAAGACAGGAAGCGGACAAAAAAGGCCTGATCTCGGAAAGTATGAAGTAAGGATAACAGCAGGTAACCCTCTTTTAGTAAACCAGTATCATGCCATTCATAAAACCGGTAAACGTGGAACAAAAGAAGCCATCGAAAAAATCGGAGATGAATTATTTAAAAGAATGAATGATCTTATTATTAGATAAGTTTTATCCTAAGAAAATTTTATCAGGGTCAAGTCTTCTTAGAATATCTAATTCGTCCTGGGATGGTGGTTCTTCCATTTGTGGTATACCGGCATAAGCCGACCAGGTTGTATATTTTTCTACTGCGGCGTCGGCTGCTAGATCTCCATCAATGGGAGAAGGAACATAATGCGTTAGTTCATACATTGACTTGTCTGGATTGCGGGTAAATCTTCCAAACTGACAAACAACTTGAAATACATTGGAACCGGGAGAGGTGATATAACTTACTTTATCAACAAAACGGCTTTTAATAGCTTTTCCCACTACAAGACAATCCGCAGTGGATGCGATATCATTTGCACCACCCGAGCCTACCATGAACTTACCATTTGGAAGACGGGTAGAATTGATGTTTCCTAGTTTATCAATTTCAGCAAGACCCAATACACCCAGGCAGTCTTTGGGAACTAACGTCCCTAGAATTTGAACAATGTCAGATAGTTGTTCGGAACGATTTGCATGCAATTGACTAAATAGAAATATATCTCCATAGTGCGGCAAAACTCCGTAAAACCCTAACTCGGCCATCACTTTTACTTTTATATTTTTACGTTCAAGTAAGTAAGCTGCACACCAGGCAGCCATATGCGCCGCTCCAATGCCTGCTAGAATTGTAGAATAATGTCGATTAACCACATGATCGACGATTGCACGCGATGCGATGATTATCATTTGCTCTGATTCGTTGGCGGGAGCCTGGGATAGACGTTTATTTCTAATCTTCTGTGGTTTTTTAAGGCTCTGTAGTCTTTCCTCTCCGAGTAATTCTAAATAAGTATTATGACCACCCTTTACATCAACCCACATCATTTCAAATGCTTGAGCGGCTATATCTGAATCACCCACAGTAGCTGCTTCCATGATGAATTGATAATCATCCCGATAAGAACTAATATCTTCAAAATCAGGGATGCTTTTTAGGGAAAGTGGAACACGTAGGGACTGCGGATGGGCTCCAAATTTTGCTTCGCATACGGCTCTTACACAAACACCAGGTATATGAATGTATTCAGGTGGAATTTTATCTGCGGGAACAAATTTTTCGACCGTAGCAATTACACCTTGCTTTGCGGCTAACGCTCCCCAGTTTCCCTCGCCCATAGGCTGTGGTAAAACGATGTTTCCATTTTCGTCTGCGCAAACTCCGTGCACAAAGGTATAGTCTGGATTTAAAGCGCTTACTAATGTTATATTTTCTCCTGGCTTGTCAGGGTCAGGGACGAGGAAGACAGATTTATTTAGTTTGTCCCAAAATAGATCACTCTCTATTAAAGACTTGGTTACATAATAAGGTAAATTTTGTGCGCCTGCCATTAATCTTTGGATCATGCTAAGTAGAGACCAGAGCTCCACTTCAAATGGCTGGTTGTTCAAGACATTCATATAAAGGCGGTTAGGGGAAGGTTTGGGATAATTGTCACCAAGAAATCCGGTGATAGCCTTTTTCATTAATTTCTTTAATGCTAAAACATGGGCAGTCGAGTGGAATGCCACCGTGCTAATTGTAAAATCTGGTTTTTTATTAGCGAATACCCTTGCTAAGGAGCTGACGAGGGCATTTGGCCTTCCAATGGTTGCGGAAATATGGATGTGCATATTCGGCTCAATGAACTGAGCTATCATTTCATCTGGGTTTTCAAAAACCAAAACATCTTTTTTCATAATTGCGTAATGTTAAACCTTCCAAAAATCCAAGAAATGAGCAAGCATTTTAAAAAACATTTTCTAAATTAAATTAGGAATAAGATAGTTATTCGTAAGACTTGTCAATAATAAAATTCCTAATTTAAATTCCCCTCTTTTAAATAGCCGGATATCTTTTTTAGTTTTTCCCCACTAAAATTTAGAACTTGAATTTTTTCTTCGAGCTTATGAGAATATTGAAAAATCTTTTCAATGTTTTGTTTTAATCCTACTGAACTTTTTGCTTCGGTTTCAGTAAGCTCTCTCATTTTTTGCGCTAGATTCTGGATTTTTTCAGTGCGGGATTTATTGTCTAAGATTAATTCCAGTTGTTCTTTGATATGCTTGGAAATATCTTTTACATCATTCGAAATTTGTTGGATAATCGTGATTATCTCTCTCAGGGAGCCAAAGGAATTTTGAACCTGGTTCTCTCCTTCCGTGACGGCTGTTTTCATTGTGGAAATAATACTAGCGATTTGTTTGGAATTGCGAGAAGAAGACTCGGCCAATTTTCCAACTTCGTTGGCTACTATTTCAAATCCTTTTCCTTCTTCGCCAGCTCTTACCGCTTCGATAGCTGCATTGAGTGCAAGTAAATTTGTCTGGTTTGCAATAGAGTGAATGATATTCAAAATTTTCGAAGCCTCCAAGGAGGAGTTAGAAATATTTTGCATTTCATTTACAGTGCTACTTAAATCTTTTTCACTTCGTTTTCCATATTCGAGTGATTGAATTCCTTTTGATTCGATTGACTCAGTCCATTTTTTTATTTGGTTTGTTCTTTCTGAAAGACTAGAAATGGATTCCGTATTTACAATGCAGTTTTCATCTTGCACTTTTGCCATTGACGCAATAGAGTTTATAGAGCGGGAAAAATTTTCTGTAGAATCAAGAGACTCGCGGGCAAAACTCAATTGTTCGCTCGATATGTTTAGACTTTCTTGCAGCGTGTCATTTATATCCTGCGCAATTTGGTTTAATTCTTTTATAGCAATGCTATTTGTCTCTAAGAGTGATTCTAGCTCTTTTGTTTTTTTGGTTGCCTTGTCTTCGGATTCTTTAAATCGCATTACTACTTTTCTTACAAAGGTTGTTCCATAATAAGAAGCAATGGTCATCGCAAAAATAAATAGAGCACCTAGAATGATGGTAAGAGTAGATACCGGAAAAGCGGCCTTATCCCCACCTTTTCTTTGAATTAAAAAGCCCAATACTGTAAATAGAGTAGTGCAGGAAAGACCTGTAATCAGTGTAAAACGGGGAGAAAAACGAAGGATTGATTCTGCAATGAGTAAAAAATAAATTGCATAAAGAGCAATGTCATTGATTGCGATAGTTAAAATTTCCGGGTTATCGAGACGTAAAAATCCAAACAGGACAAAGGCTAAGCCAAAAAGCTCCAAACCCATGGTATAGTATTTTACATTTGTATTGTATTTTCCATTTTTTAGAACGAGCGCAGAATAGACAGTAGCCACAACGTAGATGCAAACTCCACCGGCATAGTTTCCTAGAATCTTAGAAACGAAATTATCGACTAAGAAACCCATTAAGGTTCCTGCTGAAAATATGAAAATTAAAAAAAGGCGTAAGTAATTTGCAGCCTTCTCACCGTTGGTTTCTAAATCAAGCTTATGGTCCATAGTTTAGTTAATATTACTCTCTTTTTAGTATCGGAAAAAACGAGTAGGTTAGATTCTAATATTTCTAGCTTGAGAAAGTCTGTAACTCAGTGACATCTTTTTTAAATTACCTCAATCGAGATGGTAATTTGGTATGCACCAAAAATAAAATACTTATTTTTGGTGCAAAATGTAGAATCTATTGACAATAGTTTCGAGCTAGTAAAACATCCTATTCTTAGATACCTAGCACAATCAACTGACAATCTAGAAAACAATGCCACTAAACTTTGCTATGAATGATCCTATCGATTTAACAAATTGTGACAGAGAGCCAATTCATATCCCAAACAAAATTCAACCGTTTGGATTTTTGTTAGTTGTAGATTTACAAACGTTTAAGATACTTCAGTTCAGTAAAAATATTTCCCAATTTTTAAATGAAACCGAAGATAATCTCATTGGAAAAGAAATTCGTTCCTTGTTGCCCCAGGAAGAATTTGAACAAATCGAAACAGCAATCAAAGAAGGACAACTCAATTATCTAAATCCAATTGATCTTCATTACAAATCTACCAATCGACCATACCGAGCAGTGCTTCATATCTCAGAAAAAAATCTAATTCTAGAAAATGAAGAAGCTATTGATAATTTTAAATATACAGATTATTATAGTGCAGCCAACCGACTAATGGAAGATATGAAGAAAAGTAAAAATTTAGGAGAACTCAGTAATATTCTCATAGAGCACATAAGACAGATTACCCGCTATGACAGAGTTATGGTCTATGAGTTTGATGAAGATTGGAATGGAGAAGTGATTGCAGAAAATCGAAAAAAAGAACTCTATTCATTTTTGGGTCAGCATTTTCCAGCTTCTGATATTCCCGTTCAAGCCCGACAGTTGTATCTGAGAAATCCTCTTCGTATAATTCCTGATGTTGATTATATTCCAGTTGAAATTGTTCCAAGCTTAAATCCTATAAGCCAGGGCTATATTGATCTTTCCAGGTCTTTTCTTAGAAGTGTATCTCCTATTCATATTGAGTATTTACAAAATATGGGTGTAAGGGCAACTTTAGTTATTTCAATTATTATAAATGATCGACTATGGGGGCTAATAGCTTGTCACCACTACCAACCAAAGTTTTTGGATTGTAGGCTTCGTAGTCTATTAGAGCATTTTGGGAATATTTTTGCGTATAATATTGATTTACTTCATAGAATCAAATTAAAAGACTTTGATATAAAAATTCACAGCGTAGAAACTGAAATTATAAAAAAGCTAAACCATGAGGAGGATTTTTTTAGTGGACTAGCGAAACAATTACCACTTCTTTTACAATTAAATTCTGCTTCTGGAGTTGTATTGTTTTATGGAGATAATTTATTCAAAGAAGGTGTTACTCCGGATCGTGAATTTATAGTAAAGCTTGTAGATTGGCTTTTTATGAATCATCGCCAGACTATATTTCAAACAAATTGTCTGAGCGAATTATTTAAAGATGCAGAAGGATTTGTTGCCATTGCGAGTGGAATACTCACTATGCGACTTACCAAGTATGAAAAAAATTATATAATCTGGTTTAAGCCCGAAACAATTCAAAGCGTTGTCTGGGGAGGAAATCCAAAAGAAAAAATACTTTCTATTCCGACTGACGATGGGTATAGACTCAGCCCGCGCAAATCATTTGAAAAATGGGAAGAGGTCGTTAGGAGAAAGTCCTTAAAATGGGAAGAGTCCGAAATTAATTTAGTAGAAAGTCTTCGAATTTATTTTCAAGAATTCTTAGCCAACCAGATTAGTTTTCTAGAAGCAAAAAACCTGGAATTAAATATTCGAATACAAGAAAAAGTTTTAGAAACAAAACGAGCGAACCAACAATTACAATTAACAAACGAGCAGATACTTTATCAAAATGAGACGTTGCGTGTGCAGCATGAAAATATTATGCAACTTTTTCAAGAACTCAAAAATCATAAAAACCAATTAAAGGCAATTTTTGATAACACAAAGCATGTGATTTATCTTTTAAACTTAGAAGGAAGAATTCTTTTCTTTAATCAACTTGCATACCAGAGAATTCTTTTTTTCTATAAAAAGGAATTGGAGATTGGAGAAAAAATTACTGAATATGCAAAAGACAAAGATGAGCTAGAAAGAATGGAAATTCGAATCGAGAAAGCTCGTTCGGGAGAAAGCTTTGTAATTGAAGAAGAATACATTCATGGGGAGCATAATTCTTCTTTTTGGTTTCGCATTGAATATGATCCTGTATATGAAGAAAGCTCAAAGAACCTCATCGGGATTGCAGTTTTGATTACCGATATAACCGCAATTAAAAGAGCAAGCAATCGAATTGAAAATCAGAATAAGATGTTAAAGGAAATTGCCTTCCTTCAATCTCATAGAGTTCGTCGTCCGCTTGCAAATATACTAGGGCTGATTAATCTTTTCAATCAAAATGATATGAACGATCCATTTAATAAAACTATACTAGATAAAATGTTATTTAGCACCCACGAGCTAGACGAAATTATCCACAGCATAGTAGATAAAACTTACGATATGGAATAATATGATACAGATTGGTTCACTTTTAAAAGAAAATACAAATGATTTGCATACACGTCTCGAGCAAATCGGATTCATTGATAAAATTTTAAATCGTTCTTTAACAAAAGAAGAATACAAAAAGCTAATTCTATCTAATTATATATTTCATCTTTCTCTGGAAAAAAAGTTACAGGGGATAACCGGCATTGACCAACTAAATATAAAATGGAAAATGCCATTCCTGGAAAAAGATAAAATCGAAGTAGGTGGATTTGAATTTAAAAAACTAGAAATTGATTTTGAAATCAAAGATATCACGGATGCCCTGGGCTGCCTTTATGTTTTAGAAGGAGCAACACTCGGAGGAAGGGTGATTAAAAAACACCTGGAGCATTTATCAATTCCCATGCATTATTATGGATGTTATGGGGAAGAAGGGGGAATGCATTGGAAAAAATTCATGCAAGACCTGGCAACCTATGTAGATACAAACGAAAAAGCAGAAAGAAGTCTTAGCACTGCAAAGAAAACTTTTGAGTTTTGTATAGAATGCTTTGAAAAAGTAATTTCTAAATCAAATTAAAGTAATACTTTAATTCCGAGGATAATTAATATTAATCCCCCAAATATCTCTGAGCGTTTACCGAACTTTTCACCGAGTAATTTTCCGAAAAATCCTCCAATGATACTAAACAAAAAGCATACCAGTCCAACGCATATAGAAGTAAGGAACCAATCCAGATTAAGAGTCGGAAGTGTAAATCCTGCGGCTAGCGCATCAGTGCTTGTTGATACGGATAATACAAAGTAATCTCTAAAAGTATTTGCACCTACTTCGTTTTCTTCTTCCTCTTCTAATCCTTCTTTTATCATCTTTGCACCAATTAGAAAAAGTAGAATAGCAGAAGTCCAGGTGGCGAGGCTTCCTAAAAGACCGGTAGAATAAGAACCCGCAAAGTATCCAATAAGTAGCATTCCCGATTGAAAGAATGCAAATAGAAATGAAAGAATTAAAATCGCTTTGATTGGATTTAGATTTTTACGAAGACCCTGCGAAATAGAAATCGCAAAGCAATCCAAAGACAAACTTATCCCGATTAGAATAGAGGAAAGAAAAAACATTAATATATCCTAAATGAAATATTTAAAACTCATTGAAAGACTTGTTTGAATTCATATTTGTGAGCGATGTCATTTTTTCAATAAGTTTAATTTAAACAAGGAAATAGTCTTTAGAATAAAAAAAGGTTCACGCAAAGTTGCAAAGATATTATGGAGTGACTAACGGACGCAACATCGAGTTGTTTTTTGCAAGATACGTAAATAAAAATTCTTTTGCGTTCTCGGGTTAAAAACTAAAATTGGCAATGTATGAAGTTTTATTCATGCATTAATTTTAAATAATTCGAGGTTTTAGATGGTAGATACATCTAAGGGATTGGTCAATCCAATTCTAACTGCAATGGTAACTTGTCCTGTTTGTGAAAATGACAATGTAATATTTTATTCTTTAAAAGCGAAGTCTTTAGCCAGTAAACAAAACGTATTTAGTATTCCTATTTATTTAGATACACCTAAATATGTTTATGTGGATTACAATGATTATACGTTCAGTGTTTGCCCTGATTGTTATTTCACGGGAGTAAATAAAAAGGAATTTATCTACACAGATTCAATTACAGGAATTAAAAATAAAACTGTATTACTCCCAAAAGTATTAGAGCATTGGAAAAATAATCCAAAGGAAATTGAAGATCTATTGGTTGATAATTTTGTAGATGAGTATTCTTATAAAGAGCCGAGAACCGATGAGGGAATTATTTCAAGTGTAAAGCTTGCTCTTTATAAAACAGGACTTGAAATAAAATATAAAATACCATATTCCTATTTAAAAAGGGGAAAAATCTATTTGAAACTTTTTTATACATCGAGAAAGTTATACAAAAAAGACAACGAAGATATTTTAAAGCAAGCCCTAGAAGATTTCGAGTATGTATTCAAGGAGTCAGATTTTCCTGATATAAGTTACGAGTATGAGCTTCTTTATTTAATTGTAGCGATATATATACGATTAGGCGATGATGCAAAAGCGACTAGTTATATGAAAGTCTTTGATCAAACAAAAGCCGAAATTCTACAAAAAGCAAAAGCAGATCCGGGTATCAATACGAGCGAAGTAGTTAAGTGGCTAACAAGAGCTAAAAATTTATGGCAAGAAAAAAGTGATAATAATGTATGGGAAGTTCTAAAACCCTGGCCCCTACGCTAAAAAGGATTAATTAGATTGGCAGATAAAATTAAAAAAATCGGAATCATTGGAGCTACAGGAATGCTTGGCAAGCCTGTGGTAAATGCTTTATTAACCACAGGATTTGAAGTTTATGCAATGGTGAGAGATATTATCCAGGCAAAGATTGAGTTACCCATTGGAGTGCAGTTGATTGTGGGTGATATGGGTAATCCACTTGATATCGAAAATTTTTTAAACAATGTAGAGGCAGTTCATTTAAACTTATCAATTAAGCCGGGGGAGTGGGAGGGAGAGTTTCATACAGAAGACCAGGGACTCAAACTCTTTTTAGAAATTGCTAAACGAAAAAATATTAAGCGGATATCTTATTTATCCTCTCTTTTAATGAATTACCAGGGGATGAATAAATTTAACTGGTGGGTTTTTTCTGTAAAACAAAATGCAGTCAAACAAATCAAAGCTTCGTGCATTCCCTATGCAATTTTTTATCCTTCAAGCTTCATGGAAAACATTTTACACAATCAAAAGCACGGAAATAAAATCCAATTATCAGGAGTTTCCCGCTTTAAAATGTTCTTTATTGCAGGCGAAGACTACGGTAGACAGGTCGCCAACTCTTATAAGATACTAACCGGGGAAAATCGAGATTATCCCGTGCAGGGACTTATGCCCTATACCAATGACGAAGCAGCAAATATCTTCGTTCGCTTTTATAAAAAAGAAAATCTAAAAGTCCAAAAGGCTCCTCTTTTTATACTTCGCTTTTTAGGAAGATTCAGTCATAAACTATTCTACATTTCTAGGATTGTAGAGGCGATTAATAATTACCCCGAGAAATTCCAGGCAGAGCTTACCTGGAAGGAGTTGGGTAGACCAATCTTAACACTAGAAGAATACGCAGCTAGGTTTTAATTAGACATATCCAAAATAAGTATGATTTACTTCTTCGCCAATATCGATCAAGTCGTTGATAAAATTCGTGAGGTATTCATGAAGTCCGAAAAAGAAAATTTCTTCTGCGTTGCTATAGGCAATTTGGTAATACAGCTTTCCAATTTTTTGTTCTGCTTTGTTGGCAAAGAATTTTTCTCGAATCGAAGATATCTGGCGGAAGGATTGTAAAGCACGCTCCATACAAAATAGTAGAGATCGGGGAAGTTGTGGATTGAAAATTAAAAGCTCTGCAATTTTAATAGGTGTAATCTTTATATCGTAGTGTTGCAGATAAGCCTCGTAAGCCCCTGTCGAGTCTAACAGAGTTTTCCACTGATAGATATCAAGTGGATTCCCAACATCTTCTACACGGGGAAGTGGGATATGATATTTTACATCCAAAATCCTCGCAATCTGGTCTGCTCTCTCTAAGTATTTTCCTGCTCGCATGAAGTGATAACCTTTTCCGCGAAACATACTAATCTCGGTTGCACCTTCAAATAAATAACTGCGCTGGCGGATAAAGTTAAATAGCTTGTCAGGACCTTCTTTGCGGACTAGGTCCATATTGAATTTATTGAGTTCGTGGTAGGTTACGTTTACAATCTCCCAACTTTCTTTTGGGATCATATCTCTTACTCCACGTGCATTTTCACGAGCTCTATTGATACATTCCAAAATAGAGTTTGGATTTTCGGGAGAAAAAATTAGGTAGTCGATTACATTGTCTGAAGATGCTTCTTTGTGAACTTTGTAAAAAGAACTAAGTTGTCCGACTGCATTTAAAATGGGTTCCCAATTATTAAAACCATATAAATCTGCTTCGAGGGATGCAGAGTGTTGGACTTGAAGGCTAATGGATATACCTTCTGCGCGCTCTACAAACCTTCCTAACCAAAAAAGGGATTCTGCAATTCTACTTAGCATCATATTAACTTACCACCCACGTATCTTTACTACCGCCTCCCTGAGAAGAATTTACTACGAGAGATCCTTTTTTTAAGGCTACTCGTGTTAGTCCTCCAGGAATGAGCTGAATTCCGTTTGGAGAATAAATTGCAAAGGGTCTTAGATCAATATGTCGCGGTTCAATCGTCCCATTGAAAAAACAGGGAGCTGTAGAAAGATTGATTGTCGGTTGTGCAATATAATTTCTTGGATTTTCCATAATCTTGGCTTTGTAAGCTTCGATTTCTTCAGGTGAGGCATCCCGTCCAATTAACATTCCGTATCCGCCGGATTGATTTGTAGCTTTAACAACTAATTCATTCATCTTAGAAAATGCCTCGGCTCTTTCTTCTTCAATGCCAAGACGGTATGTTGGAATGTTTTTTAGGATAGGCACTTCGTTCAAGTAGTATTTAATCATATCAGGAACATAGGTATACACTGCTTTGTCGTCAGCGACTCCATTTCCAATCGCATTTACTAGAACAACGTTTCCTCTTTTATAGGCTTCGAATAAACCGGGAACTCCAAGAACAGAATCTTTTCTAAATACCTGTGGATCAATAAAAGAGTCGTCTACTCGTTTGTAAATTACATCGACTTGTTTTAAGCCATCGATTGTTTTCATGTAGACTTTATAATCGGAAACCATTAAGTCATAGCTTTCTACAAGTTGAATTCCCATTTGAGAAGCGAGGAATATATGTTCGTAGTAAGCTGAGTTGTAAACACCCGGAGTTAAAAGAACTATATTTGGTTTTTCTTTATCAGCAGGTGCTAGTTGCATTAGCATATCATGTAAAAGAGCAGGATAAGAATCTACACGTAGAACAGAGCTTTCCTTAAAAATTTCTGGAAAGATTCTTTTCATGATAATTCTATTTTCTAATACATAAGAAATTCCAGATGGAGTTCGGAGATTATCCTCTAACACATAGTAGCCGCCATCTGCATCGCGTATGATATCAATTCCGGAAATATGAGTGTAGATATTGTGAGGGACTTTTACTCCAACCATTTCAGGAATAAAATCGGGACAGGAATAAATTAATTCGGAAGGAATGATTCCATCTTTTATGATTTCTCCTTTCGAATAAATATCTGTGAGGAATAAATTAAGGGCTTTGATTCTTTGTTGTAAGCCGGTTTCAATTACATCCCATTCTGCTTTTCGAATGATGCGGGGGATTAAATCAAATGGAAAGATTCTCTCAATTCCCTTTCCATCACTGTATACGGTGAACGTAATTCCCTGGTTAATTGATACTAGTTTTGCTAATATTTCTTTTTGTTTGAATTCACTTATTCCAAGAGTAGCCAATAATTCAAATACATCTTTGTAATGCTCTCTGGGTTTTTCGATTCCATGAAACATCTCATCGTAAGCTTTAGATTGCTCGGGATAATTTAATCGAATACTCATTGTAAATCCTTTAGGTGCTTATCAAATAAGCATAAATACCGAAATTGCTAAGTTTTTAAGAAAAAAGAATAAAAAACTCAGACAGTATTTTCCCTAATATTATATGCGTGCAAAAATAAGACCATTAAAGTATAAAAATTTTTGATTTGCAAAAATATTGCCTAGAAAGGATAGTTCTCGGCAGTTTTCAGGATAATTAACTTTAAATTTACTTTTTTAAACTGTAGGAATCTAAATATATCGGTTAATGGTATATGATTTGCAATAACTAAGATGAATACTATCTTATCCTTAAAGAGAATTCAATGATTTTAGAGGAAAAAATAAATCGCACACCGGAAGAGTGGATGGAATGGTTGAAGTTAGGTCAAATTGTGCCTTATTTTCAACCAATTCTATCTATTGAAAATAAATCTGTGTTTGGGTATGAATCTCTTGCCAGGATTGTTTTTCCAGATGGAACGGTTCGCACAATTGGTGAATTTTTTTTAATGAGTCATATTGATTTTAGAATTGAAAAAGAATTTTTGCGTTTTCAAAGAAGTATCGATCACAAGCTACGAGAAAAAGCACTTACACTATTAGCAAAAGACACTAACCAAAACTCAAAACTATTTATCAACATTTCTCCCGCCATCATGATGTCGTATATCGATGGAGAAAATATAAAAAACGAATTGCCTTCTACGATTCGAAAGGTAAAAGAATTAGGGATTTCGCCGGAGAGAATTGTTATTGAGGTTACTGAGGATTATATTCATAAAAATTTAGAAGCCTTAAAGCCGCTGATAGATTTGTATAAAGAATTTGGATTTCTAATTGCAATAGATGATTTGGGCTCCAAGTCCTCGAATCTAGATCGCATAGGAATCTTTCGTCCGGACATTATTAAGGTAGATATGCAAATGCTTCGTAAATCGCTCGTAGAGCGAAGCTATAAAGAAATTCTGTATACTCTTTCAAGGTTGGGAGAAAGTTTGGGCATATCCCTGTTATTCGAAGGAGTAGAAACAGTTGATGAGCTCCACCAGGCGATGAGTTTTGGCTCCCGGTATTTACAGGGATTCTTATTTGATAAGGCGATGGAAAGTCCTCCCGAAAAAACAAAGTATACAAACCAGCTAAATCAATTAGTGGATAGTTTTTATTCTATTAAAATTGAAGAGATTAAGCAAAAGGTAAATTGGGAAATTCGATTTGAAGCATTGATTCAAAGAATTGGGGATGAGATTCAATTTCATGAAGATGGAACGTTAGTTTCCTATTCAGAAATTTTTATCGTAGATGCGAGTATATTTCGGTTCTTCGTCACCGATTTACATGGAAATCAGGCTTCACCTAATTATATTAAAAAGAAAAATTCTGAAATTATAGTTCAGCGACATACTAGAAATAACAATTGGAGTTGGCGCCCTTATTTTTTAAATCATTTGTATGAGTCTTATCGACAAAGTAACTCCTGGGTAATTAGCCAGCCTTATCATGACATAAACGAAAATTTACTTCTAAGAACTTTTTCTAAAACTTTTAAAAATAAATTTATTCTTTTCATTGATGTACTTTATCCAGAGGATTAAGAAAATGTTATGGTTTGGATATAAAAAGAGCCTGATAAAGCGATTGCAATACCAGGCTCTTCTTTGAAGAAAAATTTACTACTTTTTCTTTTTTGCTTTTGCACCTGCTGGAGCTTTAAGCGATTTTCTCTTTTGTAGAGCTAAGTCGTGGTGGAAATCACAGTATTTGTATGGTTGTCCAGTTTTTGGATTTGTACGTTTTACTTTTGTTCCACATGCAACGCAAAGACCTTGCTCTCTTCTTCTTTTAGCAAATGCACGAATTCTTTCAGTCGCGCTTTGGTTGTACTTACTTACTTGGATGCGGTATCCGTTGAAAAGGTAATTTCCAATAGAATCATCCGATTTATTTTTTAGATTTTTTTCTAATGATGTTAGGTCATTAGCAGTAACTTTCACAGGTTTAGGTGTCAATTTGTATTATCCTCAAGAATGTATTTGAGTTGTTCTCGTTTTTTATAATAAGATTCAACTCTATGGGTAATAGTATTATAACGCTAATAATAATCAAGAAATATTTTGATAGAAGGGGAAAATAAGATTATTCGTAGAGTGGATACTCCCTATATACCCAATTCTGAGTATATGAAAATTAAAAAATGCAAAGTTTAGAGGTAGAATGACATTATACTCTCAGCAACTAAAGAAAACAATAGAAGCGAAATACATGAATTTGAGGCTAATTGCCATACTGTTCTTAGAATTAATCTAATCGGATTTGAAAGAATTGGCTTTGCCTTTAGCCGCAGCAAAAAAAAGGGAAAAAATAGTTTTACATTGAACTAGTTTACTTAGAATAATTTATCGGTAAAATAAACCCAAAAGAAAATTCTTTTTTTGGGGATGCATTGCAAAATTTAAAATGACCGAATACATCATTTGTAGTAGTATAAAATTGGTGGGTTACCAAAAAGTTAATTGCCGTATAATCGGAAGAAACCGCATTTTAGTTCTATATTTTTTGCTAGAAGTTTTTTAGGTCTATTTGTAAGTAAGAATGCGAGAGGGTATTTAAATGAAGTATGTATATATAATTTTTCTTTTGTGCATTGGATTTATTCCTGTTCTCGGGAATGAAGGTAAATGTGAGAGTGGAGATTGCAATAATGGAAAAGGAGTTTTTGTTTTTCCCGATGGGAGTAAATACGAAGGAAATTTCAAGAACAAAGAAATGGAAGGAACGGGAATTTTCTATTTTAAAAATGAAAACGTGTATGAAGGAGAATTTCTAAAAAATAAAATAGAAGGGCGGGGGCGTTTAACGTTTGCAAACGGAGATATTTATACAGGGGACATGAAAGATGGAAAGTTTCATGGAAGGGGAGTTTTCTTTACAAAAGATGGATACCGTTATGCGGGAGAGTTTGTAGATCAAAAGTTTCAAGGGAAAGGTTTTTATCAATACCCTGGTGGACAACTTTACATTGGAAATTTTAAAGATGGAAAACCATTTGGACTAGGAATTTTCAAAGAGAACGAAGTCTCTAGATTGGCGGGAGATTTTTTAGATGATAGAGCGGTATCTCTTGGTATTGCGATTAATCTCAAGAAAGAAAAAAGTTTTCAGACAATCCAAAAAGGAAATGCATACGATAAGAAAAAACTCATTCATAAAAACGGAAAATTTTATGCAGGTGAGTTAAAAGACGGTAATCCCGAAGGAAATGGATATTTGATTACAGAATTGGGAAATGAATACTTTGGAAATTTTAAAGAAGGAAAATTAGAAGGATTTGGTTTTTTAATTTCTTCTAAAGGAAATTTTTATTTAGGTAATTTTAAATCCAATCAATTTCATGGAAAGGGAGAGTTTTTTAATTTTGCGGGAGAATTAAAAGTATCCGGTGAATGGGAAGAAGGAAAACCAAAGTCTGGCAATTAACATTTGACGACAAATTATTTTAACTGAATTTGGATGTATGTTTCAAATTCTAATTTTTGTTTTTGTTCTTTTTTTTTCTAACACTCTTTTTGCGCAGTCGACTGATCTAAGTTTTATTTCTTACGGCAACCTTCCTACCTTTTCGGGAGTTGCCGTTGATTGGAATACTGCACCAAAGCTTCATATCTATGACACAAAAGTTTACCAGGGACATTCTGAATTTGTAGCCAGGGGACTCGGTCGAAAGATTCGATTTAATGAGTTTAAGAAACTTGCGAGGCAATCAAAGAATCGGGAGTATATGCCGTTTTTCCTCTACGATTTAAATTCCAAACCATTTAAAAATAAACAGGGTAGTTTTAACTGGGCGATACGTTTAGAAAATTATGCTTATGATGATAAACCAAATGAACTTGCAGAAGAAATTATAAAACTAAGTAAAATGGTTTCGCAGTTAGACAAGAGTTTTAGCGGCAAAGGGCTAATTGTATTAACAGAAGGGGATAATAATCCATTAGGCGTAACAAAGCTTGGTAAGTTTCTAAAAAAATCCTCTGAATCTTTTGTCACACTAAACCAATTAATAAAGCATGTCGGCGGAAAAAAAATGGATGTTTTAAATCCGGGCACTGCTTATGGACTTTTGAAGCTTGTAAAAAATGATAAGGAGCTTGATTTGCTATTACCCACAGATATAGCACTTCTCAATTACTCTCCAATCCATATTCCGCCTGTTGCAGGAATTCTATCTCTAAAGCCTCAGACTCCTTTGTCGCATGTAAATCTTTTAGCAAAAAATCGAGGAACGTTTAATGCTTATGTTACGGATATTTATGCAATCCCGGGATTAAAAGCGTTAGTTGGGAAATATGTAAAACTTTCTAATGTCGGAGACAAGGTGATAGTTGAAAAAACGACAAAAAAACTAGCAGAAGAAAATCAAAAGAATACTTTGCGTAAGCCAGTTATCATTCCAGAGATAAACCAGGAGATGCCAGAGCTAATTAGCCTGACAAAAGAAAACGAAAATTTTATATCTACTTCTTTCATTGGAGCAAAGGCGGCAAATTACTATTTGCTACTACAGGCACTTCCTGATATGACAAGACCCGCTTATGCAATAGGATTCAAAGGATATTTCGAGACTATCAAGGGAGAGCCAGAGACATTAATCCAAAACTTTTTAAAAGACAAAACAAAGTTTACAAAGCAAGAAAAATCAAAAGTCTTAGAAAAGATCAGGGTCTCCATTCAGAAATCAAATGCTCTTCCAACGACAATCCTAACAAGTATTCGTAAGGTTCTAGAAAAATACCCTGCGAAGACAAAAATTCGCCTGAGAAGTTCAACGAATAACGAAGATTTGCCGGAGTTCAACGGGGCAGGGCTTTATGAATCAAAAGGATTTAACAGCAAAGACAATGACGAGAAGCTAAAGAAAAAGATACTCGCAGTCTATGCGTCTCTGTGGTCAGACAGAGCCTTCGAAGAAAGAGAATTCTTCGGAATCGACCATTTAAAAGTAGGAATGTCCATTCTAATCCAGGAAGCATTTCAAAAAGAAGCGGCTAATGGTGTAATCGTAACCACTCTCACAACCACAGGCAAGGTGCAGATAATCGTAAATAGCCAATCAGGAGAGCACTCGGTCACAAACCCCGAAGAGAATATTCTATCTGAATCTTTTTTAATCAACCCTGAATCAAGTTCGATTGAGAAGACATACTCCGAGTCCAGTCTCTCCCCTGTATTCCTTGGAAATAAAGCAAACGAACTCCAATTAAAACAACTCCAGGAAGCAACTCTTAAACTCCACAACCAATTCACCAAACAAAGAGTAGACGCAGGAGATAAAAACAAATACGGCATCGACATTGAATTTAAAATCATGCACGAGAAAGGAAAGAATAAGTTATACTTTAAGCAAGTGCGGTTGCTTAGGTATTAAAAATCCTGTGAAAAAGAGAGACAGTTAAGAGTCCAGTGTGTGATAGTTAAAAGACTTTTACAGATTACTTACAATTAACCGCTTCGGTGCTGAAAAAGGAAAAAATATCTATGTTAAATTCAGTTTACAAATTGTAGGCATTTTTTTTTATTAGATTAACCTTTTATGGTAAGGAATAACCGATGAAAAAAAAATTATTACTTCTATTTTTAGTTTTCACTTTTTTGTTTTGCGGAAAGTCAGAAAACAACGCTCCCCAATCTCTAGTTGGGAAAACGATCAATTGCTCAGCACATAGAAAATTTGTTTCTGATGGTGGCGGGTTTTACAGTATCAATTTTATAAGTGAGACGAAGGTTAAATTTAATGAACCTCAGGAAATGGGCGAACCAAAAATCTATGAAGAGAATTATAAGATCAATGGTTCTGCTATCCTAATAGGCAAAGATGTTTATACGATGGTCGATAATAAATATTTTCGCTCCGATGCTGATGCAAAACTATATATTAACGATAAAAAGATAATCGAAAAAATTAGCGCTGCTCATGATAATTCTGCAAAAGGTGCTGAGCCCACAGCAGAAGAAAAATCTCTTCCAGACGAAATATTTTTTTGCGAGTAATCTAATCTCCTTAGCGGAGTTGTTAGACATTATACTAGTAGAGACACGCTATCGCTGTCTCAGACCTGTCTCTACTCCTACAAAACTCTCCTTCATCGGTATTCTCTTTCCTCCTCTGAGACTAACGCAATGTTGCTTCCTAAGGAGCGCAACATAATATGCCTCGGTGGCAAACTCTTAATCCCCAATAATCACATCCTAAATAATGGATGACAGAAATATTTACGCTTAGTTTCATGGAAGAACTATGCGAAGCTTTAGGCGATTTCTTGCCTTGGCTTGTTTTTTGATGGGTTTGAATGCTGTATTGGCAGTAGATTTTGAAGACCTAAAAGAAAAGCAGGGTAAGGTTTATGGAAGTGAAAAAGAGAAACGGTATGTGATAGATGCTTTTTTTGTAGAATGGGAAAGTTTTCCAAGACAGGCTCCTACTCATAGCTCCTTTCATTTCTTCTGGCTCTATAATACTGCGGATTACCCAAAATATGCGCGGTCTCAGTTCTTTCCTTTTTATTTATCGGAGACGAGTAAAGTCGATGAAAGACAGGAAACAAATCATTTACTCATTTCTCATTACTCGAAAGAGGCTAATGGCTTTTATTCCTATAAACTCTTTCCATTTTACTGGACGGGCAAGCAAGCAAATGACTCATCTTATCATTCGATTTTTCCTCTTTATTATTCGCAGGCAGATGTAAGAGATAATAAAAAAGAAAACTTAATTCTATTTCCTGGATTCTATAAACAATCTTCTGACTCGATTGATAAAAAAACAGAGCAGGTAACGTCTGTTTCCCCCTTCCATGTATACAATTCTTCTAAATCTGTCGAAGGCGAGTCTTCACAGTATTGGTTTCCTGCTCTTCCAATTTATTATTCTTACGTAGATTATCGCATAACGCATAAAAATTACCTTTGGTTCATCGATACCGAGTTTGATTTAAAGAAAGATTCTTATTCGCAGGTTTGGGTTGCTCCTTTTGTATTTTGGAAAAAGGATTCTTATTTAAATATTTTTCCTTTCTATTTCTTTGACACCTCTCCCGAAAATAAAACAAGCTCTGTCTATGGACTTCTACCACCGTTTTATTGGAGTTATGCTCCTGAAAAATCTGTATTCTATCTTTTGAATTATTACTCTGATTCTAAAGTCGCTAATAATAAAAAAGAAAATTTCACAACCTTCGCCCCCTTTGTGTTTCATTGGAATAATAACAAAGGTTATTCGCAAACTGTTGTTCCTCTTTTATTTTATGGAGAGACTAATGAAGATAAGTCTACCTATAAAAATATTCTATTGGCTTATGATCAGACCACTGATAGTTCGGGGAATTTGGAAAGACTTTTAATTGCTCCTTTCTTTTATTATAAGAAAAATTCTTCTATTTACATTGCCCCTTTTTATTTTTCTAAGTTTACAAAAGATTCTTCAGAAAACTTTACAATGTTCGCTCCTTTGTATTTTAATTCATCGAATAATAAAGGTTATTCGCAGACGATTGTTCCTATTTTATTTTACTCTGAGACAGAGGAAGATTCTTCTACTCATAAAAATATTTTACTCTCCTATGATCATGCTTTTGATAGCAAAGGGAAATTAGAAAGACTTTTTATATCTCCCATTTATTTTTATAAAAAGGATTCTTATTTTCATATTGCACCTTTTTATTTTAGTTTTGCATCTAAAGATGATAAATCAGGAGGTTGGTTTGGATTAATTCCTCCTGCCTATTACAGCTATTCGCCGACTCATAAGACTTTCTATGCTCTAAACTATTACTCGAATACTAATTTTACAAAAGATTCTTCTGAAAACTTTTCAATGCTAGCACCTTTGTATTTTAGTTCTTCGAATAATAAAGGTTATTCGCAAACTTTGATTCCGGGTCTTTACTATTCTAATACAAATGAAGATTCTTCTAATTATAAAAATATTTTACTTGCTTACTCGCAGAAAACTGATGAGAAAGGAAATTTGGAAAAGCTTTTCTTTTCTCCCGTTGTCTTCTATAGAAAGAATTATTTTTTACATATCGCTCCCCTGTATTGGAGTTGGATTAATAACGTAGAGGACACAGCTACAAATACCATTGAGAACAATTACCGCACACTGATTCTCCCTTTAATTTATCGCGAAACAAACGCGGATAATTCTAGTTATACCAATGTCTTAGGTCTAGTAAGTCGTGAGCGAGATGAAAAAGGAAAGTTAAAAGGGAGCATGGTTTTTCCTTTTTACTTTTACAAAAGAGATTCTTATGACATAGTATTTCCTTTTACATTTAAGTTTGGTCCCGACGAAGAAGCAAAAGATACTGGAACACGATTCGGGTTATTCTATTATAATAATTGGAACCCAAAAGAAGAAACTCTCTGGATTGCAAATTGGTTTTCCTATCAAAACAAAGAAAACAAGACTCATTTTAGAAGTTTAAATCCAATTTACTATAATTGGAAAACAAAGAATTCTTCTGGAGAGGTTTCTCCATTATACCTCACTATTGAGTTTGCCAATAGGGACAGATTTCATTTAAACTTTATCGGTTACTCATCGAATGTTGCCAGCGGAATTTTAAAACCGGATTTAAATATGGGAATTGGAGAGAAAGAAGGTTATAAGTATATAGACACAGACGTTAGCTGGCTCTGGTATGTATTTAAAATGTCAAGTCGCACAAGCACTAAAATATTTTATGATCTTGCGGATTCAGTAAAGGAAACTCCACAAACTGAAGAAATTAGTTTTAATTCTAAAGAGGCTAATACGTCTTTATCCCCTAAAATTTCGAAACGAAAGACATTTACCCGCGAGGATTCGATTGATTTTATTGGAGTCAATTTACTCTTTGGGCTTTATGGTTGGGAAGCAGGTGACAGTAAGCGGCATATACGGGCTTTTCCCCTTGCCTGGTTTACCTGGGATACAAAGTCAGATGATAAAGTTTATACAGTCCCACCTCTATTCGTAAATTACTATTCACAAGATTTGCGGTATACAGTGTTATTCCCCTTTTATGGTTATCAAAAAACACCGGAAGCAGAAAGAACAGCAATTGCTGTTTTGGGCTATATTGGAGAATCAATAAAAGAAAATCGCACGGAAGAAAAATCAATTCTCTGGCCTCTTGCCAATTGGCATTCCTCTGATATAAAATCAGGATCTCGTATTATTCCATTTTATTGGTATCGTAATCGAAACGAGGGACGTGATAAGATTTCTTCTTTAGTTACTCCTCTATTTCTTTACAATAACACTTTGGATAGAAAAGGAACGGAGGATTCGTATGTATTATCCCCTGTCTGGTTTCGATTCTATTCGAGAGTAAAAGACGAAAGTCACGATAAAAATTTTGCATTACCATTTTATTATTTTCAGAAGTCACAAACCAAGTATGAGAATAAAAATCTATTCGTTTCCCTTCCTTTTATTTATTACGGTGTGTCGGATACTCAAAGTAAGTCGCTCTATAATAGAAACTTCTGGATGATTCCAGCACTTGCTTTATATAATTCAGATAATTATATTACCAATTGGAATTTTGCACTAATTGTAAATAGTGTGGAAACAAAAGAGAATAGCAATTTTCTTTTATTTCCTTTTTATTACCACGACATTGATTCTGATAAGGAAAAACCTACTTCCCTTACAAGATGGATACTACCCGGTTATTACAAAAAGAATTATGCAAAGACCGACGCAGATACAGAAGTGGCTAAGTTTTATTCACCTCTATTCTTCTATCATTCCTATGAGAATAAATCTATAGCGCAAAGCGACAACTATTGGTTTGTCCCTTTGCCTGGGTTGTATCACTCTTATCAAACAAAGAATAATGAATCTTATTGGAATTGGTTAGTCTTTGCATCCTATGAAAAGTCGAATAGTGCGCATAATATAAAAGTATACCCTGTCTTTTATCAAGATTTCTATGAGCAAGATGCAAAGAATTTTAATTATACAAATTGGTTTTTACCTTTTTATTTTTGGAATAGCACTAAATCCACAAAGTTAGCTAATGAAGATGAAAAAGAAATTTCAGAATCAAAATATTCTTTTTACTCACTTGCTTGGATTTACACAAACCAGAACGATCAAAATAAGAAATGTTTTATTCCTCCTGCTTTAACTTACTATTCCTCTGAGAAAGAGAGTGGTAAACCAGAAACGGTTAATCTTTATTCTCCGCTCTTTTTTTATAACTCGTATAAGAATAAATCTACTGCTCAAAATGATTATAATTGGTTTACATTGATTCCTCTTGTCTATCATTCTTACGAAACTGTAAACAATCGATCTTATTGGAATATCATGGCATTGACCTCCTGTGAAA
>Ga0209174_10000580_pt1 | contig 27297 bp, 44 predicted proteins | sample JI91814BDNA_FD_187505 | JGI IMG/M metagenome (GOLD analysis project Ga0209174, IMG submission 187505) | Wastewater effluent complex algal communities from Wisconsin, to seasonally profile nutrient transformation and Carbon sequestration -... | ecosystem: Engineered > WWTP > Effluent > Algae...
CAGCAAATAAATACCTTTGCGGCTTTTAAACATAAGCCCATCAGGCGTCAACACCATAGACTTCGGGTCTAGACAACCAATGTCGCTGGCCACTCTGTCAGGCTGTGTAAACGTATCTTGTTGACCAGCATTATTTGGCCCTGAACCAAGTATGACGAATATGGCGTCTTGCTCAAAAATAACTATTTTTTCATCCATACTAGCAAGTGCAGTTATGGGGCCACCAACCGGGTCAATGGGAATTTGAAGAGCATCGTTGAACTCTACGGGCTGGCCCGGTCCTGCCTGCTTGGAATATTGCAACATATTTGGGTCTTCAAGGCCCGCTAAAAAGATGCGTTTTGATGCAGTGTGAGTCGCAAGTACACGAGCAGAAGGTGCAGCAGTATTTTCTAGAATTCCGCCGGTTGTGTAGAGAGTGCGGCCTGACAAAATTGTTGCGTCATTTCTACCGTCCAAAAACACTACTGTGTCGGCGCTTGTCGAGTTGAGAAACGGCACACTAACGTCATTTACTAGATAAAAAATGGTGCCAGCGTCTTCTGTGCGGTATACTTCGACCACTATGCCAGATTTTTCAGTAAGTCTGCACGTAGGAATAGTAACTTGAACGCCTTTTGCGGCGCCGACAGTAACTATATTAACAATTTCACTAGGCGCTGAACGATGTTCTTGGCCCTGATTGTCGGTCCATCTATAGACTACGCAGTATCCATAATCACCAGCTACAATGTCTAAAGTAGGATTGTTAGTGGGCGTACCAACAGCAACTTCCAGCAAAGTGGGCGCTTCGGGAAAAACATTAAAGCCTTGTTCTGCAATTGTTTCACCGTCGTAGGTTTGCACAACTCCACCGCCAATAATTAGATTATTGTTTAGCGAAGCGTTTTGATAGCGGTCTTCTACGACGAAATCAACCTCAGTATTTGTTATGCCCACAAGGCTATAGAATTTGCCGTTGTCTGCCACAAACTTTGTTTTATAGAGAGACGGCACAATAACAATGTCATCGTCTACGTTGTAGGCAGCAGGTACTGTACCCCGTAGCAAGTGACCTCCGGCCACACCTTGACTAACTCGACTTACAACTGTGCCAGTACTATCAACTACATAATAGGTTGGTTGTACTTCAGATGCATAACTAACCAGCAAATAGTGGGAGCCTTGCACAACAAAACATTTTGAAGCCAAATCCACACTGCGTAAAAAACTAGCAGGAGTACCAACCACGCCTAAGCTTGTGGCAGTTGCATACCGAATTCGGTGATTGTAGGTTGCAGCTGCAGAAATTCCATAGTAAAAAGTAAATTGGCCTGCTTCGTTTTCATAACCAGTGATTTTGCTAACATCGGCAATTATTTCAAGCGTTGTTGGGGCTAAAATACTGCCCAACAAATTTGCGGCATATATGAGGTATTTGGCAACTGTGGCGCTGGCATAACTAATCACCAGTCGATTGTTAGAGCCAACAAACATGTCTAGGGCATTGGACGCATCTTGAGATGCAAAAACCACGGGAGTGCCGGGCGTATTGTTTAGGCCCACAGAAATTAGCGTAAGGCGCTGGGCCGGGTTAGTGCTGTTGTAGGCGCAAATAACTTTCGAGCCCACACTCACTGCCTGCATGTTGGCGCCAGTAGTCTCGTAGTTGTTGGTCAGCGTAAAAGCGCCAGAAAGTGTGCGGGGCGCAGCCACATTAATTCGCTTATAAAGTATGTCATTGCCGCTTCCATACAACAAATAAACAACATTGCCAATGTTTGTAAGCTTGGGAGTACGCGCATTGGCGGCCACTAGCAAGTCGGAGGCAATCATTGTCTGCGTAACTTGGTCTTGCACGCAGTAACGCACTTCATTAGTAGTGGTATTGCGATAGACGAAAAACTTCAGCCCTTCAATTAGCAGCATGTCCAACTCTGCCGCACTATAGGCATTATTAAGCACTGGCCAGCTGGTGGGAAAAACTGAATAAACGGTACCTTTGGCCTGCATAGTCTGCAAACCTTCGCTAAAACTGTACAACTTGCTGGAATCAAACATGAGGAGTTCGTCTTTGAACTTTGTAAGATGTTCGGCGGTAGTAATGGTAGCGCCATCTGTATTTTGCAGCAAAACACGGTCGTAGCCGTTGCGTTTACGAGCACTATCAAGTGTCTCAAATACTACGTTTTCTGCCTTCCGTAGCATCCCAAACACTTGCTGTTTTTTATCCTTTTTAGTATCTAGGCCTTGCCCAAATGCCAGAGGAATAAGCTTTTTATTTAGCATTTGTCCTCGTTAAATTATGGACCAACGGTCGATGCCGTTTGTAATTAGCCACATGCCGCCGTAATTGCTGTTCAAAGACTGTGATAATGCACCATCAATTGTGTCGGAGCCATCTGGCAGCACAGTAATTGCAAATGTTTCGCTGTTACCAGTTGCATCTTTAATTACAAACACCCTACCAGCACTAATTGCACTAGCAGAAGGGAGTGTGATGGAGCGTGCTGCAGATGTGTCTACGGCCAACACTACTTCTGTGCTGGCAGGCGTTAGCACAACGTCTGTAGAGATTGGATTGTACGCAATGGTTTCTAGGGCTGATGGCGTACTAACAATGCTTCCGCCAGACGTTAGTTGAATTGCAGTACCACCACCAGACGTATAGTATAAATCTCCAGCAAAGCTAAACACACTCATTGCGTTGGCTGCGCCAGTGAGGGTGGCTAATTGCTCTTCCAACTTAACCGACATCAAACCAAATGCACGAAAGTCATTAAAATCTAGGTCCGCATTAATGTCTAGACCAGCAGTCTTAACGCGAGTACCTTTGCCATCGGAATGGTCGTGGCTGTCAATTTGCTGAAAAGCTACTGTATTTTGTTCAGCAAACAACGGGCCCAGTGTAACAGATGGTACCGGCAACTCGAGATACATAAAAGGTGTAAGAGCCATTAGCAAGCCTTCCAATAATGTTTATAAGCATCGTGCCTTGTTTTAAAAGTCCCCAAATATTTTCTAGGACTTGCTCCAGGCTCTCTTAATCTATATAAACCGCTTGCACTGGAGAAATTTATTTGTGGCTGTTTTTTTGTATTAAACGCACCGCGTTTGAGTTTTCGATAAGCTTTGTATGCTAATCTTACTGTTCTATAGTTTCCCACACACACACGCTCTTTATTCAAAACAACTCGAAGCCTATACTCGCCGGTAGCTCGACGCGCAATTTGGCAATCTATAGGCATCCATTTATATAATTTTCTGGATTGAGAAATCTTAGTTTTTGTAGTTTCGTGAAGTTTTTTGTTTTTTCCTCCAGAGTCTAGATTATATCCAGCAGGAGATAGTGAACCTAACTTGGCAATGTAAAATTGCTCAGCACTATTCAATTGCCCAACACTTGCACACTCTAAAAGCACTTCAAGCTTAAAATTTTTAGCACCATATTTCCTAACAGCTTTACCAATGAAAGTCTTATCGCTCTTATGACCCTTAAAACGCTTTTCGGCAGTGTAGGTAGTTTGTCCCACATATTTTTTACCGTTTATAGTGTTTGTTAATAAATAAATCTGCAAAATAATCTCACTGTAAAAAAATTAAAAAACCCACAGATTAACTGTTACTGGGGCACTGCTTTGTAGCGTTAAAAATGCTCTACTAAGTTCTTTAGACGGTTCCCAAATATCGCAAGTCGCGTTTTTGCCGACTACAAGCCAACCAATTGGGGGGCGTTGTAATTTGTGCTCTACTTTATTCTCGCCTGCTGCCAGCACCACACCAGTTAGTAAAGTGCCGTCTAAAGTTGGGTTGGACAGTAGCGGAGCAAAAAACTCTTGCAACTTAGATTGCAGTTGCGTAAGTTCGGCATTCTCAGAAGTGAAGCGTTTAAAGTCTCTAAGCATTATCCATTGCCCACTACAATAATGTCGGTATCTTCTGCATAAACATCAGTCACACTTGCGGGTTCGTTTGCATCTCGGCCCGCTGCCATAGACACGATACGTTGGTGCATTGCTTCTTTTTGGGCCATGAGCACGCTAACGTCTGATTCTTCTTTTTGCATCATTTTGATTGCCGCATCCAACACCACATATTCGCCGTACTGGTTTAAGTCGTCATATTGGTCAGCGTCATCGACGAGTTTTGTTAAAGTAGGATAGTAAAAGATGCGAAATTGCAGGGCCTGGTCGGGAGTACCGTTGAAACGAATGTTTGAACCCACTAGCCGGTATTCCATGTATGGCAAACCAAGCATGTTCCAAGCATAGGCGTTTTGCTGCTCGTTGCGTCGATTGAAATTAAAACGTTTTACAGTTGCCCATTGCCCATTAGGGCCTCTACGAGTGTCCACGCCACGTAGTTTGTAAAAATCTGCAGGTAGGGCATAGGATTGGGAGGTGTCGGAAGTAAATACATACTCATTCATCACGTAGTCTTCACAGTACGCAGCAATAAGCAAATCGTGAAGCTCTGCCAATGACGCATTAATATAGCCAGTAAGTTCCGAGTCTTCAATAAAGTCGGAGTTTTCTTGGTCGGCACGTTGACGTGCTTGAGTTTTAAGCTCGAGTAGAGTTACCACAGCATTCCTTTAGCAAAATTAAAGGACACCTTTCGGTGCCCAATCGACTAAATTAGTCTTCTTCTTCGGAATATTTGCCGCAGAGTTCCATCATTGCATCAAATGCCTCTGCCACTGCTTTGGGGCTTTTAGATTCCAAAGCACTTAACAGTTCTTCTGCAGCGGACTCCTTGGCCACGCTGTCATCAACTTGGTCGCCCATTTCATTCTTAGGGGCCTCAGATTCAGCATCTGGCTTCCCCTCGGACATGCGGGCCACAATCAATGCAGCAGGCTTTTTCTTGTCTGACATAATCATACTGCGTGCCTATTATCGTTGAACGCTGGAGTTTTTGAGGTCAATTTTCAAGCGAAGTGTGGTGCCGTTGGCAGGGTCTGCGGCAACACCGGAACCGTCTACAAATTCAATAACAATTGTTTTTGCAGCAGCAACGTCTTGCGAGCGAATAACCATGCCACCCAGAGCAGCAGGGGAGCCTGCAGCCAACTGACGCGACTGCGACACTTGCAACAAGTCCACATATTTGTCGCTCAAAGTAATTGTGTAGTTGCCCGTGGAGTTGCGCGCAATAGATGCAACGCCCAGGCTTTTGGATGCCGACAAAGTAGGTGCGCCTGCAGCCCCAATGGCCACTTGAGCGAAAAGTGCCTTTACTTCTTTAGTTAGTGCCTGATAACGATTAAAGTTTCTGTTAGCCATTTGGCTGTCCTTTAGGCCTGGAATCTGTTTAGTCTGGAGTCTGCGAGATTGCAGCTGCAGCATTGGCCTACACATGTACATTTGTTAGGCAAGGGGAGATATAAACTATAAAGGTCTTAGTTAGAGCAGTTATGGGAGGTTTGGGGCTTTAATATGCCTTATAAGGTATGATAGTGCGGTAAACTATGCTCTATAAGGTATATTAAAGTCACAAATTATAGGCAGTTTTTGTGACTATTGCGACAAAATATGTCCCAATACCCCTAGTGCTGTCGCAATTCGGGCTAGAAAAATGTCCATGGCTGAGCGCGACTTCAGCTACGTGCGTACTAAGGTTCAACAGCGCGATTTATTAAGGTAGTGGTTTAGTCCTAGCCACACGCCATGACACCCTTAAAAAATCTCAGACCCTTACAGTCCTACATTAAGTCCTTAGCAATGCGTCTGGACTCTGTGATTACCCTTGTGTTCGGCACCGAATATTATCTTCATCTGCGTGTCTCTAGCAGCTCAGGTCATACACCTTGGTGGGCTACTTACCATTTCTACTGCAGCTTTCCACGCCGCATGGACACTTATAATTTGACACAATTCCGCGTAGTAGTCAAGTAAAAAATGGCTTAATTAAGTCCACAAACCCATAACTTTTGGCCCCATCCAAAAATCTTATATAAAGGCTCCCATTTACTCCATCTTTTACTTGCTAAAAATCCGCTCTCCGTTTGCAACTTCTCAGTACCATATTGGACATATTCTGCCTCAGTTATTTGCGGCGGCTTTAGTTTGCGGCCCATGGCCCGATGCATACGCAATCCTTTTGAGTGCAAATAATAAAACCAGTTCAAACTATCGGCCTCCAGCTGTTTAAACCCGTTGTTTGCATAGACTTTGCCTACCGATATGTGATTGTCACTTGCAGACACAACATGAGTAGCAAGTTTATGTGCCCGAATATGTTGTTTGGCCATTTTGAGCATTTTACCAAATAGTCCGTAACAGTTAAAATTATAGTTGGTGCAGAACCTGCTTAATTCTTGTTGTCCTTTATATTTGCCTGCCATATAGGGACGAAATCCCATAAAAGCAACGACTTCATTAGATTCATTGCGAGCCACAATCGCCCAACTAGAGCGCCCATAGCCATCCATATGGTATTTATTGCAGAATTCTCGGTGCGTAGAGGGGCTTTGCACTATCTCGCAGGTAAATTGAGCAATTTGTTGGGCAGCGCCTAGGCCCAGTCTATGCCGTATCATTTGCTTTACAAGTTCAGGCTTTTGCAAATATTGGTCTTCAAAAATTCTCATACCCTGAAGGCCAAGGGCTTTAAATTTTGCAAATCTGGCAGCTTCGTTAGCTGCAGTTGCTCTAAATTTACTACTATGCCAAACAAGTCCATCATATTCGATGAAAAAGTTTTTACTTGGTACATATAAGTCGATTTCAAATCCAAAATCTCTATGACTAACTAATACTTCTATGCCCAGGCCTTTAATATACTCGGCCAACTCTAGCATGGGTTTAGACACTTGATTCGAACACTTGCTACATTTGGTGCTGAGACCGAGTTTCAAACTACTGGTACTAATTTCCGCAGTAGTTCCACAATTACACTGGCACGTCCAACCTCTAGATTTGCCCACTCCAGCGCGAGCTAATACTGTCCACTTTCCAAAAGTCTGTCCCGCAAGCTCTACCCGATTGTGGGCTGGTTGTCCCGGCTTACCCCCTTTAGCAATGAAAGGCTTAGGAACCATGTGAGAGCAAATATCATCTAGCCATTTTTTTCTCATCGCAGTCAAATAAGCGCCTTTATCCTGTTGTTGAAAATCACTTCTGTGGGTGTATTTTTGTGCAATCACACTACATTCAACTTTGGTAAGGGCATTATTACCTCGTTTTATGGCAACTAAAGGTAATTCTCCGATTTTTTGCTTATGACGACAATAAAATGTGTGCAAATGCGGAAACAGTTTACGCAATTCTGCAAATGTTTTTAGGTCATTGTTGGCGATAATTTGTTCAAAATAAGTTAAATTGTATTTCATATACTTCTACTGTATCAGAAATGGGGGAAAAAGCAAGGAAAAAGATGCCGTGGAGGCATTATTTAGGCAAAAAAAAGCCCAAACATTTCTGCTTGGGCCTCAAGTAACTAGTTAATAATACTAGCGAAGTTTGATATTACAATTCCAACCGGGCGCGCGGCAGCCCAATTGGGCATAGTAACCGACTCTTACCTCTACCGCATCCGCTGCGTTCTCACGCAACATTTTCATGCCGTCTGCATCCAAAATCTTGGGCGCTTTACCGAGAGAGTAAAGTTTCCAAGTATCAAGTTGGAGCATGAATGCACGACCTGCAGGACAGTTTTGGTCAGGAATAACCTTAATGGGTCCACGAGGTCCGTTAACCACAATGCCACGGAAACCAACGTCAGCGTTAACTTTCAAGTCAACATACTGCACTTTGCTTCCAAGAGCCTTTTCAAGGTCTGCGAATTCTGCATAGTTCATCATGCAGTGAGTGGGCTTAGCGCCTTCACGCGCAGTACGAGAAGCAGCAGCAATAAGTCCTTCTTCAATCGGCATAGCCGAAGCATCAAAACGAATTCCGCCCAAACGAGTGCTGTCTGCAGTACGAACAACGCCGAAGAAAGGAGTAGCAGAAGGAGCAGAGTCCGGCACCCATGCACGCAAGCCTTTAATCATTGCATCGTAGTTACCTTCAACAACGATGTAGTCGTTTTGTGCAATTGCAGCAATACCTGTAGACAAGTTAGCGGAAGTGGTGATTTGGCCGAGGTCGCGGTCAACGCCAACAATCGTCAAAGTACCTGCTCTTACAGACCCGCCGCCGTCAGCTGCCGAAGTTTGCAACTTCTGACCGACTTCGAAGTTAGTAATGTCTTCTACTTCCGTAAGTTGCAAAACAGTGGTGGCAAACGACGAATTCGCCACTTGACCAATGCTACCCGAACCATTACGGTACATAGCAATTGCAAGTTGGCGAGTGGCAGCTTGAATAGCTCCATCGATTTCAGTTGTTGCGGCTTCCATGAAGGCGTTTTGATTGCCTTTCGAGGCCTCAAGTACTTCGTTCGAAATGCTAGCAAGCGAGTAGAAAGAATTACGTGTGAGTACGAAGTCTTTTAACTGCGAGTTAGTTTTGTTAGCTTGAGCAGTTGCGAAAACTGCGCTTGCACCCTGGGGGTTACCAAAAATGATTGGAATCGGCAAGTTTTTACCACCGAAAGATTCCATTTTGGGCATCAAGGCCAGCAACGGGTTATCTGCATAAACCATGTTTTCCACACGGTCAGCAGTGTAGTGCTGCTTAAGTGCAGCTGCGAAAGTTGTTACATCTAGTGACATATATAGGGTCCTTAAAAATAGTTAAAAAATGTTAAAGTTTAGTGGCATGTGGGCTGGCTTTAGTCGTTCCAACGAATCAGCTTTGCAGCTTCTGCTTTGGATTCTTCATCGCTTAGTAATTTGGCAGCTGTTTTGGATGCTTGTGCTGCTTGAGCATTGGAAAGGGTAGGTGACGACTTTCCTTTAGGGGCCGCAGGTGTTGGCGCTTGCGGTGCAAATAGTTTTTTGACTTTCTCGCGGTCTACCAGCTTTTTGGCTTCTTCTAGCAGGTATTCTTCAACTATATCACATGCTTCTTTGTTAGACAGAATTTCACCAGTCTTTTCGTGGTGAAGGTCAATAACATCAAACACTTCGCCTACATAGTCGTGTGCGCGAATAAGTTCGTAGTCAGCAGTTGTGTTGACAAAATCAGTTAATTGCGCCTTAAAAGATTCAACGGCAGTATTTACGCGCTCTTCTTGCTCTTTTTTCTCTTTTTCTGCCATTTTGCGTTCAAATTCTTCAATGCGTGCAGTCATTTTCTTTTCGTATTCGTTTTGCACCATGTCGGGAGTGGGTTTGCCATCATTCAAAATCAGTTGGGCTAAGTCTTCCAACTTAATTCCCTGCTCTTCCAGCACCTTGAGAGTGTCTTTTTTAAGGCGTTCGGGCATTGCCTTATACTTCTCTACATCGCCTTTTTCGGCTTCAAATGCCTTAAGACGTGCTTCCATTTCTTGCAATTGATTGGCTACTTGGGCTTCACGGTGACGAAGTTGCTTCTCTTTGCGGCTAAGGGCGGCAAATTTTGCAGCAAACTTTTCATCAGGAGCTTCGCCAGGAGGCGGTTCAGCAGGTTTTTCGGCCTCGGTAGCAGCGAGTGCGGCTGCGGCAATTTCTTCCGGCGTGCCTTCCGCCACTACTTCTTGCACTTCTTCGGCGCCAGTTTCCGGCGTGTTTGTGTTTTCCATAAGTTTTCCTTACTTTTTGCACCACACATAAGCGTGTGGGGCGGTGATTGGCCTCACCTGGGCATATATTAAGCTAAATTATTCTAAAGGCGGTACTACGCCTTCGGGCGGTTGTTCAATGGGCGCTTCCAGCTGCGGAACTTGTTGAGCTGCTTGTGAGGCTGCTGCGAGGTCCACTTCTTGACGTTGTTGCTCCAGCACTTGCTGCTTAGATTGTTGTAATATGCTTTGGGCATCTTCAATCCAGCGTCTAAACAACTCTAAACGTTCTTCGGGCGCGTTCGCGTTTTTGTACATTAAGTATGCTTGTTGCATCTTTATCAGCCCGAGGTCCAAATTTTGGTATGGTTCAGGCGTCTGATAATCACCATCATCAATCATAAGTTCAATTGCACGCTCAATGTTTTCCAAACCTGCGTTATTGAAGTTGTAATACTGCTGGAGGTCGGGAAAGTCGAGTAACTTCATGCCGTCTTCTTTGCTTATAAGTCCTGCACTCATAAGTTCCTGCACATCCTGAAGGCGTCCTGCGGGCGATTTGGACAACGCACTTACTGGAAAAACTTGCATAATATACATGTCTTCATCCATGTGCACGTCTTCCCAATCAAGAAGTTCCATGCCTCGCTTGCCTTTGGTCTTTACTTGGTAGTCGCCAAATTCTTCGTGAATTTCTTTGCCTAAGTCAATTAGCATTGTTGCGGCGTGCATACAAGTAGTTTCGTCGCGTTGGCCAACAGTCATAAACCGTTCGGATTCAATGTCATTAAACTCTCTTAGGGCCTTACCAGAGTTAAGTCCTTGCGGCTTCGCAGCCATTGCGGACAACTGCGAAACTCCAATTACTTCAAACGCCCTACTATAGAGGCGGTCTAAATGACTAAATAATTCAGCAGGAATGGTGCCTAACTTACCTTCAATAGGCGGTTGGCCAACAAACTTGATAATGCCACCAATCTTGTTGTTGAGGTGGCTCTCAATAATCTTCGAAGAGGCTTCAATAAAAATTTTCGGCACAGATACAAGGTGCATCGAAATTTGAATGGTACGCAAAATTTTATTAATTTCTAATTGAATGCCGGTTAGTTGTTCAGCAATTCCTTGGCCCCAAAACCCCACAGGTCTAATGGACCAACGCCAAAAAAGGAACGGAAAATAGTCTTTATCATATTGTTCACTGTGCAACTCAGCCTTATCAAGCACAATTGCATGTTTGCCGTCATCGGCATCAGGCCCACTGCGGAGTTTCCAACTCTCAATCACTTGCAGCATGTCGCCGTCACGTTTTAGTTGCGAATTGGAGGCCCATTGACTAATTTCTGCACTAGCGCACAACTCAATTTGTGCCTTTTTGTCAGGAAACATGGAAATTAGTACGTCTTTATGAATACGCTTGGTCTGCGATAGTTGGCGTACTTCGCCATACAACGACTCTTGTTCGTCCACAGTAAGTTCGTCAATGAAAGTGCGTTCAATCTTAATCTTTTTACCGTCTCTATAAACTTTAAGAGCGCCGGTACCCATGATGCAGGAGTCTTGCACCGCCAACACTCGTTTAGAGTAGAAGTCGGTGGCATAAAACTGGCCGTCTACAAACTGAGATAGTTTTTCGGCTTTACGTTGTGCAGACCAATCGCCGCCTGAAGTGAGAAACTGAGGTTTAGGCTTATTTTTAGTAATTTTCGACACAACTGTGTCAACCATACTTTGCACAATGTTTAGAGTGACTCTGTTGGCCACTGCACTAGATGGTTCTGCACGGTAAAAACTATAATTTTTAAGACTATAGGCTTCTAGGTTGCCGTAAAGACGCAAATGGCGAAAGTTTTCATCCTGCCGGTAGGATTGTTCTTTACGCAGCATAGCCACATAGTCAAACAAACTCTCAGCCAGCTTAACTCCAGCCTTCTCATACCATTTGTAGTCATTATTCATGCAATATTACGCCTTGGCGCTCCAAAAAAGCATTTCATCATCTTTATCTGGCGTAGTAGAGTCGTCTGCTAACGTTTGCGACGTACTTAGGACTTCGTTTGCGGGCGCTTGCGTCTCACCTAGGCCAGTCAGGGCATCAAGAAAGGCATAGTCTGAAAACTGCACTTCCGTATTGCCAACTCTTATGGTCTTAATTTTGACCGATTGGCACCAAAGAATAAATTCTTTAAGTTCTTGAGTCGTTTTAAACATGCTCTATCTCCTATGTAAGTTTATTAGCAATATACGGTTAAAAGTCGTCTGAGTAGTCGTCAGATATGCCTAAGTCCGCGTAATCTTGCACATCTGTGTAGACGTCGTTGTTTTGTTTAAGGCGTTCCATTTCTTCGGCCTCTTTGGCCTCAAGGGCAGCCATGTATTCGTCAGCGGTAGGCTTGGCTGGCTTGATTTGTTGCTCATAAAAGTGCTTACACTCTCTCCAAGCATATAGGGCAGCATCGCTAATGTCGGAATGGTATATGGAACTGACTACTGGCCGTGATGAGTTGGAATAGTCCCACTGCAGCAAGTAGGAGTCTTCTTCGAACCGGCTATTGGCCATAGCCTTAAACTTGCCCGTTCGCAAGTCGTCATTCATAAGCGCAATAAACTCTGCTTTGCGAGTCTTTTCGGCGGCCTCGACCGGCAATGAATGGCGTGTAAGTATTTCTTGTTGAATCTTTTTGCCCAAAGCGCCTGCATCCATCATCATTTTCACTGGGTCGTAGATTTTTTGTAATTCTTTTATCTTATTTGCTAAAGTAGTAATGTCGTTTTTGTCTTGCACATACTCTTCAACTAAATATACTCGCTGGTCGGAGTCGCTATAGCCCAATACTGCTATGGCATCAGAGTCTTTCCAGCCAATGTCAATTCCAAATACATAACGAAGTCCTTCGGTAGGAATATTATCGGAGATATTTAATGCAGGAGAGAAGTGATAAACAAGGGAATCAACATCTTTAACCCACTGCCCGAAATATTCTCGCAAAATGCCAGGACTCTTTAGAGTAAGGCCGCGTCGTTCCGCGAGTTCCTTAATAGTCTCTAGGGGGTCTTTTCCTGATTTTAGCCGGATGTGAGGATTTTCTTGCATTGTCCAAAAATGATGTGACCACTTTGGATTGTGCGCCGTCTCATAAAAAAAGCCTGCAGGAATAGGTCCAGGCGTCCCAATAAGAATAAGGGAGCCCGCATAATCAGTTAACGCAGGCTCAATAATGTCTTCAATAAGGTCTTTAATATAGGGGCGAAAGCTTTGGGCCTCATCAATATAGACTTTGCGAAGCCCTAGTCCGCGCAGCTTCTCAGCTTCAGACTCGTCTTTTGCTCCCGAAATATAAATCACATTTCCGTTGGGCATAGTTAATGTAAGTTCTGTGTTGTCGGACTTGCCGCCAAGATGGTATTTTTTATTATACTTTAATAAGTCACGCCAAATAATCTTTTTAGCTGACCTACGATTTAGAGTAATATAGGCAACATCGCCCGTTTGATGAGTTGCGGTAGTTAACAAATCTACTGCACAAGATACTGTTTTACCTGCGCGACGAGAGCAGACAGCGGTCTTAAATCTTGCCGGGTCTTTAATAAAGGCAATTTGCTTATCAAAGCATATATCTTCGACGGTAAGTTGTGCCCCGTCTACGACGGCCTTGCGAGCCCTGCGTTTTATTTCCTCTAGTACAGGATTTTTTCGCTTAATCAATCCGGTTTCCTTTGCGACTATTTTCCGCTAGTGTTAGGATTTGCAAATTCCAGGGAACATGCAGCCCTCGAACCATTCGACCCCTAAGAGGTATTATGTGGTCCACAGAATGTAGGACGCCCGTTTCGCGGGACAACTCATAAGCTTGCTGATAAATCGCCCTAATTTGGCTTTTCTGGTCAGGAGAAAGCCAAGGCGGAGTTTGATGCAATTTGGCGGCTCTATATAGAGCTAAGTTACTGTTGCAGTAAGCGCGGTTATTTTTGCTCCATTTTTGTCGCGAAGCTCGCAAGGATGCTTTGCAAATTTTAGTGGTGCGATACTCTTTTTGATAGGCCTGTGCGTGTTCTTTGTGTTCTTGTATCCACTTTTTGGTTTTCGCCCGTAGCCTATCCGTATTTTTGGCGTAATACTTAGCATCATCGCAAGCCTTTAGGCACTTGGCGCCGCAAAACTTTCGTTTAGGATAGAGGGGCGTAAATTCCACGCTACACCAACGGCAAAAAATGCTGCTCCTGGGAGCAAACTTTTTTAACCTAGATATAGCGAGATTTTTTTCCACAATTACTCAGCAGCAGCGTCGTCTGCCAACACGGCATAAGAAATATTGGTTGGGAATACTAGCACTTTTTCGCAGCCGTCCATTTCAATGTGCACAACACCATTCTTTTTGTCAAAGCTCATGCGAATACCGCGCATGTTTTCTTTGCCTGCGTCGAAATGAGTTTCATCTCGTTTATTGAACCGAACTGTTTGGTATGTGTGGACTGTTTTCAGTTGCATAAATTACTCCTTTAAAGTAAGTCGCAAATATTGCGGGATACGGGTATGCCCATATATTCATTGTACGTTGGTACTTGCACATTTAAAGCCTTGAGGGCGTCATTACACTTGGCTACAATAATTTCATCAACAGCTCCGGCCTGCAGAGCCTCTCGAGCATCTAAAATCCAGTTTTTGTTGGTTATGTTGGACACATATTGGCTGTAGGGGATTAAAAGTCGATTGTGGCACATATGGTTTACTACTTTGTCATCAGCCTGCAAAAACTCTCGCATTTTATCGACCGTATCGAGGGTCACTTCTCCTTCAAAGTCAAATCTAATGCGGTGAAACAGCATTTGGCCTCGCTGTACGATGTAGCGGCGTCCCGGTAGCACTTGCACAATTGCTGCGCCCATGCTGGCAGCCATGATGGTGACTGTAGAAACATTTTTTAGGCCCTTGAGAACGGGTTCGGCAAACAAAACCGGTTGTACTGCTCCGCCCGGACTATAAACCAGCACGTAAACTTCGTCGGCGGTTGAGGCGGACATTGCAGCAATAGTTGCAGTATGGATGGCCATTGTCATTCCATTGATGGGGCCTGACAGTAAGTAAGAGTTACGGCGGGTGAGTTCAATTTCACGCGCATTTGTTATGCACGAGGCCAGCAACAGAATGATACAGATTAGTTTACTCACTTTTTGCCTCAGTGGCCTCGGGTTTGGGCATTAAAGTGGCAATCTTTTCCTTTAGTGCATAATTATCAAGCAGCAGCGCACCAACCGTGCGAATAAGTTCATTCTTGGACTTACTTTTAAGTACAACCTTAACTTCTTGCATGTAGCGAGTAAGACTTTCTTGTCCAGTGAGGCCAGTACTAATGTCTACTACGTTGTTTTTGCTGTTTTCTTTTTTCAACATAACTTCTACTTCTTCTTGCAAAGGTTTATCTTGCATATTGGCCTCCTGGGCTTAAAATATTTCAGTACAAAGGTTAAGTTTGCGACACTCTTCGGCGTTCAAATAGGTGTCGCGCTCGTTTAATTTTTCCCACACTTTTGCATCGGTGCCGGTAAATTCTTGCATAATTCCATTCCAATGAGTTTCGTCTCGTTCCATTTGCTTTGCACACTGCTTGATGCGGTCGGCGCTGCCTTCAATTTCCTCTGAGGCCTGATGTACCATGCACCAAGCATATTTAGACATGCGGCGCTGTGCGCCCGCCGCGAAAATAAGTACCGCAGCACTATAACATTGGCCATAAACTTCCGTTTTTACATTGCCGCCATGGGATTTTAAAAGCCCCACAATGGCTAGTGCAATGTCTGGGTCGCCTCCATCACTGGTAATACGTATAGTGATGCGCTCGCCCGCCCGTTGGAACAAAAAATCCACAACTGCGTCTAACATGCTTTTGTCCAATGTGCCCACTAGGTGCAATATCACGCCACTACCCCAGCCAAATACGGATTATAAACCAGCTGCAGCTTTTCGGCGGCCCTAGCCCCGGAAGGAGTTTCGTGCGTATAGAAGCCGCCCACTACGCCAGAGTCCTGCAACATCATTTTGCACATGCCCATATTGCGGAACGCGTGCTTTACGTAAACGTAGTGAATAATCTTAATACCTTCTTGCTCGCCATACACAACGTAACCAAGCAATTGATTGCTGTCGGAGGCCGCATGCACCACTTTAACAAAACTGTGCTGTAACAAGTCTTCAATCAGCCGATGTTGGAAGGCAAAATAAACTGGGTTTGTAACACTGCGGCACGCCGAACTATTTCTGTAGCTCTTTAGCCAACTGTTGAAAATAAATGGTACGTCTGCTTCACTGGCGTCCCTTATCAGGACCTGTGATTTTAAAGGATTTTGGGTTGTTGGGGTCTCGCTCATCTTTTACCACTCCATCGAAGTAAATAGAAAAATTAACTACAAATTCTACGCCGGGGTCTTTTTCATACGGAAACTTAATTCGGTAATGCTGTTCGGTGCCGGTGGCATAGCATTCGGCAACCAAAAACTCAAGGAGTGCTACCGCCTCGTGCTGCATTATTCGGCGAACTTTTCTTCTCATTACGTTCTCCTTGCGGTGCTACCATTTTAAGTTTCTCAGCCAACTCAGCCTTATCCTGCATTGCTTTAGCCTTTGAAGCTTCTTCAGCAGCCGCCATCGAGTTTAGTTGCTCAATCTGCTGGAGTAGGGTGGCTTTGGCCGCATTCAGCTTAATCAGCTTGAACTCAACGTCGCCGAGTTGCGCTGCTAGTTTCGAGTATTCGTTATTTAAGTTCACTAGAAGTCTCCTTAGAAAAACAATATTTGTAAATCATCTACTTGGTAGCCGCGTTCAGCCAACCACTCTTTTATATACAGAACTGTTGCGTCTGCCACACTGCACCTATACTGCCGAAGTTGTTGGTCGTCCAACTCAAGCGTTATAACGCAATGGTCCTCGAAAATAACGTCAAACTTTATTCCATGCATGGTTGGCAGTGGAACAACTTTTAAAGTCACTTCTTTGTAGTCCTGCTGGCAAGCATTTTTGCTGCAGGTGCCGCTAATGCACGAAGTTCGTCGTCAGTAAAATCTGAAAGGTCCATGTCACGCATACGTTCACGGTCTTCCTTAGACAATTCCACTAGGCTTTTAATATAGCCTTGAAGCACTTTTGTTTCGCGGCTGTCTAAAGACCGGCCCGAACGAACTTTTGTACGAATCTTAATAATTTCAATTTGAACAATTTCCAATGCGTCATTCAGCAGGTCATGCACATTAGGCATGAGTGTGGCGGGGTTCGCTTGGCTATCATTATCATTGCTCATACTACTATATATTTGTTAGAATTATTCGTCGTCTACTGACTGATATGGTTGGCGAGTAGTTTCAGCAAACGGGATTGTTTGGCCTAGTTCGGCCTTCGCCACTTGTACATATGCCTTTAGCGTGCATAGTATGGCCTGCACTTCCGCATCATAACAGTTATTGTGGCCATCGATAAAAAGCTGCGTGGCCAGCATTTTCACTTTATGTAATTGGCCGTTAGTCATAACTTTCTCCTGGCTACTTCAGAGGCCAGAGAAGTGCTGGCATTAAATTTGGCAGTTACATTGGTCGCATCGTGGTAAAGGTTGATAGTGCATATTTCATTGTCGGCAGACCCATAAGTTAATCGCAGGTGGGTAGGCTCTTCTGCGATGGTGATATGAAGGTCATTGGAGGTTCTGCGTATAAGTTTCAAAGCTTGTTCAAGTTCTACTACATTTATTTTCAACATACTGGACCTTTACATTTTAAGAGATAAGTATTGCACATGCATGGTAAGTAGAATTGCGCTAAACATAGAACAAGTCGTCAGCCACATGCTGTAGTAGTGCGGCTTGAAAAACTTCTCGTTGCTCTGGAGGCATGTGTCGCACATCTAGCCAATGTCCATTATACACAACTGCGTCCAAAAGTAGAGTGCCAGTGTGCTCAAAATAAACGCCATGCACTACGCAAGCTGCGGCGGCTTCGTTTTCGTAAAGCTTAAAGTAGCAGCTAGTAGTTATTTTTTGGGGCTTATCCACATGGGCTCCTTAGAAAGTATCCAGTTGTATTCGTCTGCATAAAAATCTTCCAATCCCCTATCCTCCAGTGCGTTCTTATCTTCTTTGCGTTTCACTATCAGGCCTTCAGGGTTAGTTGCGTTCCAAATGTAGCAACGTTGCGCCAACTCTTTTATCTGATAGTAAAGCGTATACTTACTGGGAGCGTTGCCAAACTTCTTCCTTACTTGCTTTAGTAATTCGTCGTAAGTAGCGCCTTCGGCGTGCAACTTCCAGATAAATTTATTGTACGGCTTATTTTGCAAATTCTGACAATGCACTAAATAGTTGGTGGCCAGTTGATAGTATAGGGCACGCCCAGGATGGTAGGCCTTACCACCAGCCAACGAGCCCTTTAGGAAGCCGCTGTCGTGGCCAGCACCCGTGGAGTGATTAACCCACTCAATGTCTTCAAACCCAGATTCGGCAGCTTTTGAGTACCACTGTTTTTGCAGTTTGGCAAATTGTGTTTTGGACAAATTGGGGTCGGGCTCAGGCAGTCCGGCTTGTTTAATGCGGCTTAAACTCCGCTGACTGAAGGGGTTGGTTTTTCGCTTGGCAGACTTACTCACTATCTCTCCTATGGGCCTAAAAAAATTTTTCTAGGCATGACTTTTTACCCCCTTTGGCCCATCACTTGCTTATACTGCCATAACCCGGCCTGGGTGTCAAGCACTTTTTTGGCAATATGCCAAGACTGGCGGGTGCCGGTTTGCGGCTTGTGGTGAGGCTGCTAGAGGCCTTAAAAGGAAAATTCAGATGGGGGTACACGCAAGTAAGAATGTGGGGGGGAGGAAAAAATTTTTTGGGGGTAGTGGGGCCTAACTATGCCAATCTATTGCGATAAAACGCCGAGTGTGGTTATATGCCTACACCCAGCCAACAAAGGCCCCCATAATAAAAATGTGCCCTAACATCGCATAGTTAGGTCCTGGCATGGTTTTTGCTTTTTTTGCAAGATTCGTGCCAAGCCGTTGGCCTATTTATTGCATAATAAGCAATTTGCTTGCCGCTGGGTCTGGGCGTAAGGCATGAATATTGCAGGAATTTGGCCGGTGAATGCAAGAATCGTGCCAATTGCGGGCCGTTTGAGGCTTAATGTCGAACTTTTTGACGTTTTGCATGGGTTTGACAGAGGTTGGGCCGTGGTTTTGGCCTATTTTGGTCCTGAGAGTGGCTAGTGAATTGCAATAGTAATTTGTGACTGCCTAACCAATGCCGCTTGTCGGCTTAAAGGAGACTCCCATGGGTGCACTAGATACACAATTGTTCGCGAAGGATGCAGGACTTAATGTAAGCGCAAAATATGTAGCCATTAACACTGCTAATATTATTCAGGCGTTTCAATTTGCAGGTTTTGAATTGCATAGAGGTAGCCGCAACCGCGTTAATAATAAGGCTAAAGAAGGTTTTCAAAAGCACCTTCTAGCCTTTAGGCATCCAGACATTCAACTTAAGAGTGTTGGTGATGTAGTGCCGGAGATTTTGCTTAAGAATTCTTATGACGGCAGCTGTGCATATGTATTGACGCTCGGTGTCTATAGACTTGCATGCGCCAATGGGTTGGTGGTGGGCACCACGTTCGAGTCTGTACGAACTATTCATATTGGCAAAAATGCATTGCAAAAGGCAATTGATGGTGCATTTCAAATTGCTGCTCAAGTAGAGGCCTTAAGTGCCAAAATTAAAGCGATGCAGTCTGTAAGCATGAGTCCAGCAATGCAATTGGAATTTGCACAGCGGGCTATGAAGCTAATTTTGCCGGAAACGGCGGTTACTGCCGATGCTTCAAGCCTGCTTACAGCGCGTCGTGAGGCCGATACTGCTAATGATTTGTGGACCGTTTTTAACCGAGTGCAGGAAGCAGTGATTAGAGGCGGCGGACGCTATCAGTCTGTTAATGCTTCAGGTGTTGTACGCAACAATACGTCGCGAGCGGTGCGCAGCATCGACCGTAACATTGGACTTAACAAAGAGTTATGGACTCTTGCCGAGACATTTATTAAGGCCGCCTAAACTAGTTTGGGCCCAATTATGGGCCCGTTTTTTGCCTCTATAGGCATTGGAGAATTGTATGGGATACACCCACTATTGGTCATTCAAGCCGGTTAAGCGTGGACAAACTAAGTCTGTTAATGCTGCTTATTCAAAAGCCGTTAAGGACTGCCAAAAAATAGTTCTATATTGGCAGTCAATTGCAGATTCTGATTCTCGTTTGTCTGGATACAGTGCGCATACAAAAATTGGCGCTTATTTGGGTCTAAACATTAACGGTAAAGGTGAATTGGCACATGAAACGTTTGTGCTTAGAGACTACTTTAAGGCTAATAATAGTGGTGGATTTTGTAAAACTGCCCAAAAGCCGTACGATACGGTGGTGGTGGCTTGTTTGGCGGTCCTTAAGCATTATTTAGGCGACATGATTGACGTAAGCAGCGATGGGAGGGCCCACGAATGGATAGCAGGGGTGGCATTGGCAAATTTGGTGCTTAAAAGACTAATTGCAAATCCAATTTCAGGTCGTCCACTATTATGTCCAGATGGTTTTGTTAGTATGTTTAAGAGAGTTAAATAAACTTTGTTTAGGTCCTATTGGGCCAGATTGGACTATTTGTGAAACTATTAACGGCAGCCGCTTCAAATGCAAAAACGGCAAAAAACGCATCCCAAGGTAATTATTTAAGCTATATATTGCACCTATCGCCGTACAAACTAAGCGGCGTTAATTTGTGCCCAATGGCTTCGAAGGGATGCGCTGCCGCATGCCTTAACACTGCCGGTCGAGGACGTTTCAAGTCCGTTGCGGCGGGCCGACTTCGTAAGTCCAAACTATTTTTGCAGGATAGACCTGAATTTTTGCGTCAATTAGTTAAGGACCTTGAAGCAGTGCTACGTAAGGCAGCGCGTGAGGCTTCGCAGCCAGTAGTAAGGCTTAACGGCACCAGCGACATAGATTGGACTGCAATTAAATTACCCGGCGGTATGAATGTTTTTGAGGCTTTTCCTGCAATTCAATTCTACGATTACACAAAAGTACTTAGACGCCTTAAGCCCGACTTGCCGCCGAATTATGATTTGACTTTTAGCAAGTCAGAGACTAACGAAGCTGAAGCTTTAGAGGCATTACGTCGAGGCTTTAATGTCGCGGCAGTGTTTGAGGCGAAAATTGCGCTGCCTACTGCCTACCTAGGGCACGAAGTAATTGACGGCGACTCGCATGATTTACGATTTACAGACGTTAAGGGTGGGGTATGGGTTGGACTGAAGGCGAAAGGCGATGCGAAGCGAGATACGTCGGGCTTTGTTATTAAGCTTGATGCAGCCGGTTAGAGCTAAATAAATCTTGTTTAGGCCCTATTGGGCCAGTAAGGACTATCGTGGGCTTGAAAAGCATGTCTTCGAAGCTATATGCAGCATTGCTAATAGAAGCGCAAAGCATTAACGAAGCTGATGCAGGTTTTATACGGCGATTATTAAGGGCCGTTAATTCTGGCGGGAGTGAATTGCAAAGTGAAACGCTGCTTAACGCCGTCAATGGACGCCGAATTAAAACGCCTAAAGGCACCCTAACCGGACTGCAACAAACTTACAGCGTTCAGTATAGTGGCTATATATACGCGCCTATATACATCAAGGAGAGTTAAAGTGCAATTTATTATATTTGTTTTTTTGGCCCTATTTGTGGGCTTTGCCTTATTTTGGCCAATGCTTTATTTTGGCTTGTTTATTTTAATGGTAGGCCTGTTTATTTTTTCGCCACTATTTAGGACGTTTGTCCTGCTGATGGTGGGCCTAATAGGCATAATGTTTGTTTATAGCAATATAAACTTATTCTAATGGACTGCCGTGGGCGGGCCTTGCATCGGGCTGCAAAAATAGTGCCGCCTCGGCAGCGCGGCGCCGCGTTAGGCCGTCCAATACTTGCCCATCGGCTTTATTCCATTTGCCGAATTCGGCAGCGACTAAAGCCCGTGGGTGGTTTGCATTAAGCAGCTTTAGGAGTGTAGACCGGGCCAATGCGCCCACGCCTAAATTGTAAGTAAAGCTTAATAAGGCCGAAAATTCGTTGTCAGTCAATTGCACCTTAACCAGCGAGTTAATTGCGGGTTCGCGAATACTTTCAACGTCCTGTAGAAGCAGCTGCAGGGCCTGCGCTTCGCCTGTTAGAGCGTCGTTTGGGCCCACGGGCATGCCTTGAAGGCGAATTGTACCGTAGCCAATAGTCCATATGCCCACCGAATCCTGATACGCCTTCAATCGTAGGCCTTCGAAGTCTTTTATAAGCTGCAGGCCTGCTTTTATATTACGGTGACGTGACATAATAATGCGTAAATAGTAGTTCCAAGGGCTTACAACGCTTTTGGGACCAAAAATTTACGCAGCTATTAAAATACGGAACGTTTGGTTTTTGGCTGCAAACTTGCACTACTGGTTTGCAAGAGTTTGTAGTAGAGTATAACGAAGATAAGTGAACAAGTTTTAAACAAAGGATGGAAGAAATGACAAATTTAGCCAAAGAACGCAGCATGGGCCCTTATGAGAAAAAGTTTGTGCACGAAGGACGCACCTATTACTGCCTATTCAATTTGATTTACGATGCAGTGGAGGTGCTTGAGGTGCAAGTGCAGGCCGTTTATTGCGACGAAGCGCCCGAAACCGACATCCACGACCCGTTCTTGCTTGGATTGGGATGGATGGTGGCCAATAATGTGGCTGACATTTTGCATAAAAAAGCGACGGCCTAAATGAAAAAATTAATTGTCAACACACTTATTATTAGGCAATTAGGTCCTTGCTCAGACCGTTGGGCAAATTGGCTTCATAACTACGAGCACTTCGAAGGCGACATACTAAAGTTTTTACAGCTAGAGGAAATTACTGATAAGGACAAAATTTGGGTCGCGTTGCGAATTTTGCCTAGGGAAATTGTAGAAGTATTTGCAATTGATTGTGCTTTTGCGGCGAGTAGTTATGCTGCTGCTAATGCGGTTTATGCTGCTGCTGCTGATGCTGCTGCTGCTGATGCTGCTGATGCTGATGCTGCTGCTTATGCTGCTGATGCTGATGCTGCTGCTGCTTATGCTGCTGCTGCTTATGCTGCTGCTTATGCTGCTGATGCTGCTGCTGCTGATGCTGCTCGTAAGGAGCAAGTAGAAGTATTAAAATGGTTAATTAAAGACGCTAGAAAGTCGGCAGCTTAATGAGGCCTTTAGACAAATTATTAGTTTCGCAAGTCCACACCAACCAGTTGACAAAAGTGGCGCAAGCCATTGGCAGAGGTGCAGACGTTAATTGTGCAAATGGGTTGCCCCTAATAACTGCCGCCTATATGGGCCATAAGAAAATGCTTAAACTGCTGTGTAATGCCAAAGCCGAAGCCGGGCTTCAAAAGGCTATTGAAATTGTAACTGAGGCAGGCCGCGACGACTTGCTAGTATTGCTTAATGAGCATGAGGCGAAGTTGGCCAATAAACGATTGCGGCCCAAAAAGCAAGTGGGTTGCGGTGAGTAATTGGCACGAAGACTACAAATGCTTAGGTTGTGGGCATGTTGGCACAAATGTTAAGGTAAATGCCAACACTACTTGCGAAAAGTGCAACAGTTTTTTCATACTTCCTAGGCGAATTGTAGTAGCCATGCCCAAGCCTAAAAAAGCTAAATTAACGCTAATTAAGGGTGGTAAAGGCTAATGGGCTCTATAAAAATTGTTTATGACGCTAAAAGGAATAAATTAGGACTGTTAATAGACCAATTTGTGCTTTGGTACGAAACATGCTATTATAGACCTATTGGTGGCACGATTGGGCAGAATATGGAGCTAGAGAGCATGGAAGAATTTACGGACCAGTGGTCCCAAATTGGAGACTTATAATGGCGGCAAATTTTCATAAAGACTTACAAGCAGGCAAGTTAGGTGAAGAAGTGTTTGCTAAACTCTTTGTTGGATTACGGAAAACTGATGGACGTAAAGGGGACTTTGAACAGCCCAATACAGGTGCCAAAATTGAATTAAAGACCGACATGTATGGAATGCAAAAAACCCCCAATTTCTTCATAGAGCGCTATAGTAGTGTAGAGGTTGGTAGTCCAGGTGGGCCGTGGCAGGCAGCGCAGCATGGGTGCGAGTATTTTGTTTACTGGTATGCTGCAGACTCCACCGGCTTTGTTTGGCGGACTGCAGACCTAGTGAGGCAGCTTGATGCAATTATTGGGCAGCTAAAGCCGGTTGAGGTGCGAAACCGAAGATGGACTACTGTGGGCTTTAAGGTGCCGCGTAGTGCCTTAATACCATTGGCCACATTTAACGCAAAGGAGTTGACTGATGCTAGTGGAACTATTATTGATTGGGGTTTTGCAGGCACCACTTACATCGCAGGAACACTCACTGCTAAACGCAATCTCTAAAGTGGAATCAAACAATAATTGTTTAGCTGTTAATCGGCAAACGTGGGACTATGGCTTGCTGCAGATTAACCATTTGACTGCCACTAGGTATGGGAAATTTCCGTTTCAAATGCTTGATAGGCAACAAAATGTGCAATTGGCCTTGAGGCTGCTGAGAGATTATAGGCGTAGATTTGGCCACGAATCGCAGTGGGAGTGCCGATACAATCAGGGAACAGGGGCTGGTGTACCAAAACGAAACGGATGCAAAATATACTTTGCGAAATTAGTGCGTGCAGGTTATATTAAACCTAGAGGTGCAAAATGACAAACGAAACTATGGCCCAAGAATTAGTTGAGGCCGATGAACTTAAACATTTGATGGACGACTTTTATGAAGATTTAGGAGGCCACATTATTCATCTAGAAGATGTGCCTGCTTATTTTGCACACTACATGAAGTATTTGAAGCCGGATGAACGAGAAGAAGTGTTGGCGCGGTTGCAACGTGAGTCGAGTAATTAGTATGGGCCTACGTATTGCCTGTTTAATAATTTATATGATGGTTTGGGCCGGAGTTGTTATTTTAATGATTACTTTTCCTATGTGGAGATGATGTGGGCATACTTATTGCTTGTTTTGTACTGCTGAACGGAGTTGAAGTGCAAGTTAAAGGCCGCGAAGTGCAAGAACTGGGCCACGACTACAGCCTTATGGTGCCACTTGATGCCAAACTTCCTGCCATGAAGGTGCGGCTAAATAACTGCGACTACCTTGAAGACCCTGTAAAGGGCTACCAACGGCTGTTAGAGCAGCAAGCGGCGGCCAACAAGGCAGCGGCTGCCGACAAAGCTAAGTGGGCCAGCCGCAAGCCGCAAGCAGTACAGCGCGTATTGCCTAAAGAGCAGTTTCAGCCAACTCAGCAGGGTGAGGCTGAATACTGTTTGGTGGATGATTGGAATTTTCAGGCCTGCTTTTATAGCACGTTAGAGGTGTGCATGAAAGTAATGGTTAATAGACGTGGTAGTGCTTGCATTGAGAAGAAAGTTCTTGACAGTCCATATAAACCGCAATAAGCTAGAAGCTAAGGGAGAAATTATGCAACTACTAAACGGCACTACTATTGATTCAAAGCAATTTAAGCGTTGGACTAAGGCACTACGGTCGGGCAAATATAAGCAAGGTAGGCAGGCATTGGAGATGGGCGGCAAGTTTTGTTGTTTGGGAGTGGCGTGCAAACTACTCATACCAGCCGAAGACCAATTAAGATTGCCAGAGGGCTCGCTAGCGGGTGGATTACCGAGCAGTCAACCAAATGCGCCGGAATGGTTGAAGGAAATTTCTAACGATGTGGCGGAACGGCTTAATAATGGGCTGGTTAGATTGAATGACAAAGAAAATTTGACTTTCGACGAAATTGCTGATGTGTTGGAGCTAATTTATGTACATAAGGCAATGGACTAGCTGTGCGATTGTCGGACTTAGAGCTCATAGAGAGTACGCTGCGTTCAGACTCCAACTTATGTTTAAACTATTCGTGCGTGGAGGCAATAGACATAGACGGGGCTAAATTAACTAGGTGGCCGTATAGTTCTGACAATCCTCAAGTACTTGAAGTACGAGAAGTGCATAAGGCTTGGCGAAAACTGCACCATTTAATAAAAGAATTGCAAACTCAAAAGCAAAAACGAGAGTATGCTCAAATTACCATTAAACTTAACGACTACTAACAAAGGAAAATTTATGAAACTAATGGCACTTGCTTTTATTATCTGTTTAACCAACTGCGGCTACTCAAATGCCTACAAAGACATACACGATTTGCAAAATGCACAACAAGAAAACCAAGCACAAACGGCATCTATGAACACTAGAATTGAAGTGTTGCAGGCCCAGATTGTTGCGATGCAGGTTACGCTGGCCCAATTGGCCGGTTATACGCACGTAGTCGAGATTGTAAACCCCTGCGGAGACATGCCTGGTAAGATTGACGAAGTGCTTTTAAGGCTGAGTACGGGCGAACTATTGGCCAGCTTTAGTGACACCGTAGGCGGCCTAAACACTCGTTTTGCATTAATTGGCCCTGGAACCTACTCAACGACTGATGGGACTGGGTGCACCTTCACAGTTTTGCCGGGCGGGATTTTGCAATGAGAAGTCTAATCACTTTTTTGTGTTTTATGCCCCTGTTGTTGAGTTGTGTTGCGGGGGCATTTTATGCGCCCGAGGCTATGGCCTTGGTGTGTGGTGCTGTGGTGGCATTGCTTGTTATAGTTGTTACCTGCGTTGGGTTTGAACGAATGGGGGGAGGTAGACTGTGAAATTTCTAGTTATTGTGGTCATTGTTGGCCAATTTGTACTAAGTATAGAATTGTGGTATGCTGCCAAAGACTTGCAAGAATTTAGGCACAACGTAATCTACGACGTAAGCAACTTGAGGCGTAAGTATGCAATGGACCTTAGTGAATTTTATGTGTCGGGCTGCAAAGAAGGCACGCGTTGGGAGCCGGGGCCGCCCGTGTTGGGCTTTAACCCCAACAATGAGCTTAGTTATTGCACAAACAAGTTTGAGGACCGAAAAGAATTAGTTGATTTTTTAGTTGACCAAATTGGTCAGTAAATTATAGTTGACAATGTTGGCGAGTAAGAGTAGTATGTAATTGTCTGAGCGGCGTGGAAAGCTGTGATTACGTAAGTCTGGGATTTTATCTTAGCCGTTAGACCGATGTGTACAAGTTGGTCGTCACTAGAGACACGCACCTTGTAAGGGTCATCAAGTCCGCGTAATTAACGGATACTGCGGTGGAGCCGGAGTCGCGACCGGCCTCAGACACTTTTTTAGTATAATGATTTAAACAGATAATATTTGCACGAAGCCAAGGGGATAGGAATAAAAAAATGAATTCGCACGACTTAGCCAAATTGTTGCTGGAGTTGCCTAACAAGCCTGTGAAGGTAGTGGTGCCAGGCTGCCTAGGTACTAGGGCAATTCGCGAACTGGAGATTAGCAGGGGGCCTTGGGAGGGGTACGTAGGCGAAATTCGTTTAGAGGCCGATACGGCAGAATTTGTGGCAAAACAAAAGGCGGCGAAGTCGTGAAATTTAAACTCTTTAAGCGGCCAACATACGAAGTTGTGATAGTGGGTGAGCCGACGCAGTATACTCAACGACTATTGCAGTACGAACTAGCGGGCAAGTATTGTGTTGTAAGGACTGCGAGTGATGATGTGTTGCCACAGGCCCGTTTGTATGTGGCCTTAAGCCTTTGTGCAAGTGCAAAGTTGAATTCGT